>JACCDW010963538.1_pt1 | contig 38272 bp, 34 predicted proteins | sample 7449781 | NCBI WGS metagenome assembly JACCDW01 (sample SAMN15323449, study PRJNA562643) | freshwater metagenome | isolation source: river surface water | place: USA:Blue River Watershed | collected 2017-08-18 | reverse complement strand
GTATCGCTAGCCAAGTCAGCGATGGGTTTCACATCACGCTATAGCCTCAAAGCCAGCGTAGAGAGCCTCTTTTAGGCCCTTTAAGCCTGCAAGATCAGCCCCGATAGACTTACTCCCATGACCGCATCGCTCCCACGTCCTGCCGCACCGGCTCAGGATGTCACGCGTAGCGTCCTTTCGATTAGGCCATTTCGTAAGCTCTGGAACTCGATGGTCTTCTCATCCCTCGGGGATTGGCTCGGCCTTCTTGCAACAACTGCGCTAGCCCAACAACTTTCTGGTGGATCGTACTCAACTGCTAACTTTGCAATTGCCGGTGTTTTTATCGCACGTCTACTGCCGGCAGTATTCCTTGGCCCGCTAGCTGGAGTACTTGCAGATCGCTTTGATCGCAGACGTTTGATGGTCACAGTCGATATCTTGCGCGCAGCGTTATACATATCTATTCCGATTGTTGGCACATATTTCTGGTTATACACAGCGATGATCTTGGTTGAGTGCTTAACACTCTTCTGGTCACCTGCCAAAGAGGCAACTGTTCCAAATCTTGTACCGCGCGAAAAGTTAGAAAGTGCCAATCAAGTCTCATTATTGGCCGCTTATGGAACCGCGCCCGTTGCAGCGATCTTATTTACAATTCTTTCTCTGCTTTCATCTGCAATCACCGTTGCCTTTCCTGCATTTAAAGGTAACTCTGTAGATATCGCCCTCTACATCAACGCAATCAGCTTCCTCTTTGCAGCAGTAACTGTCTGGGGACTTAAAGAGATTCCAAGTAATGCAAAGGGCAGTAAGCAGGCAGAAGAATCAATCATCGCGGCCCTAGTCCATGGATGGCGGACAGTAAGTGAATCTAAGGTCATCCGCGGCCTGATCATTGGAATGGTCGGTGCATTCTCTGCAGCAGGGGCTGTCATTGGTCTTGCTCGTACATTCGTTGGTGATTTAGGTGGAGGAGATGCCGCATACGGTGTCCTCTTTGGCGCTGTTTTTACAGGCCTAGCACTAGGAATTGCTGTCGGTCCTAAGGTCTTCGCTCAGTTCTCTCGCCGCCGCTTATTTGGCGCATCTCTTACAACATCAGGTCTCTTCCTGATCTTCTTGTCTTTGATTACAAACTTCACCGTATCGATCTTCATCACAATTATCCTCGGTGCATTTGCCGGAATCACATGGGTTACAGGATTTACGATGCTTGGCATGGAGGTCAAGGACGAGGTCCGTGGCCGAACCTTTGCATTCGTACAATCGTTGATCCGTATTACCTTGGTTGCAGTCCTTGCGATTGCACCGTTGATCGCTGCAACCTTCGGCGTTCACACAATCACGATTTCAACCACTGAATACATCTTCAATGGCTCACAAGCCACATTCTTAATTGCAGGTGTGATTGCATCCTTGATCGGTTGGCTCTCTTATCGTCAGATGAAAGATCGCCCAAATGTCTCCTTGTGGTCAGATATCGTCAACGCCTTCAAGGGCGAACTCGGATCGATGACAACTGAACCAACCAAAGCAGTCTTCATCGCATTTGAGGGTGGCGAAGGAACCGGTAAATCAACACAATCACATCTTCTTAAAGAGTGGCTCGAGCAAGAAGGCGAAACAGTTCTCTTATCTCGCGAACCCGGTGGCACAGATCTAGGACAAGGTCTTCGCCAAATCTTGTTGGGTCATGAAACTGGAGTCATCAGCCCTCGCGCAGAGGCGCTGTTATATGCCGCCGATCGTGCCCACCATGTCTTCTCTGTTATTCGTCCAGCACTCGATCGCGGTGAAGTTGTTATTACCGATCGTTACTTTGATTCATCGATTGCCTATCAAGGTGCAGGTCGCGTTCTAGAGCCTGCCGAGGTTGCACGTATCTCTCGCTGGGCAACCGAATCACTCTTTCCAACGCTAACGGTCTTGATTGATCAACCAGCTGAAGTAGGCCTAGGACGCTTGAAATCACGCGATCGCCTTGAGGCAGAGCCAATCGCCTTCCATGAGCGCGTCCGTCAAGAATTCTTGCAATTAGCAGCACAAGACCCCGAGCGTTACCTCGTTGTCGATGGCAGAAAGACGATCGATGAAATCCACGAGGAGATCATCGCGCGCGTAGCATTGATCCCGGCACTCATTCGTAATACAAAAGAAGATCAAGGCAACCGATTCCTTAAGCCAATCCGTTTTGCAGCAAGCGCCGTTGCGACAGGGGTAAAGAAAGTTCCGCATCCAAAGAAAGATAAGAAGGATAAGTAAGTGGCAACGGTCTTTGATGATCTGGTCGGACAAGAACCTGCCGTAAGCATCTTGCAAGGCGCAGTCTCTGCAGCGCGCACCGGCGAGGAAACGCAAGAGATGACACACGCTTGGATCTTTACCGGTCCTCCAGGATCTGGTCGATCATCTGCTGCGATCGCATTTGCTCAAGCACTCGTATGCCCACAAGGTGGATGCGGTACCTGCAATGAATGTCGTAGCGCTAAGACAAGTGCCCACCCCGATGTTGAGATAATCTCTACCGAAGGTCTTTCGATTAAGATCGAAGAAGTACGCGAATTATTGACCCGCACATCATGGGCACCATCGATGGGTGGCTGGCGCGTTGTTGTCATGGAAGATGCCGACCGACTTACAGAGTCCGCCGCCAATGCACTTTTGAAAGCAATTGAAGAACCGGGCACTCGTACCGTCTGGTTGTTATGCGCGCCAACCTTGCACGACATCCTGCCGACAATCCGTTCGCGCTGTCGCCACATTCAACTGCGCACACCGACAGCCACAGCAGTCAGCGGATATCTACAACGCAAAGATTCAATTACACCTGCGATGGCAGATTTTGCAGCTCGCGTGAGCCAAGGCCATATCGGCCGCGCCCGCTACATCGCCACCAACGAGGAAGTGCGCAGCCACAGATCAACCATCCTCAACCTGCCACTACAACTTGGATCTATCGCAGATGCCTTCAAGGCAGCCCAGACCCTCATTGACCTCGCTACAACCCAAGCCAACGCCCAATCAGAGGCCCGCGACGAGAAAGAGATCACAGCCCTACAAGAGGCCTACGGCAAAGGCGCCACAGGCCGTGGCATGGCAACAGGAGGGGCCAAGGCAGTCAAAGAGCTCGAGAAGGAACAGAAATCTCGCGCCACCCGCATGGTCCGCGACAGCCTCGATGGCGCACTGCTTGATATCGCCACCTTCTTCCGTGATGTCATGATGGTCCAAGCCGGATCAACTGATTCATTGATCAATACAGATATGACTGAGCAGATCACCGCATACGCGCATAAAACAACCCCGCATTCGACGGTGAGAAAAGTCAACGCAATAATGAAAGCTAGAACTCACTTGAGCCATAACGCGGCGCCGTTACTTACCTGCGAGGCACTGATGTGCCAGATAGCCAATTGAGCCCTGTCGTAAATGTCGAAGATCTCAACCGTTAAGAAGATCGCGCTCGCACTTGCGCTTACTTTCGCCCTCACATCATGTGCCACCGACAAGATTCCATTTGTCGAGGAGAAATTCTCAGCTTTGGCCGAATACGAAAAACAGAAACTCGATTGGTCTAACTGTTACGAATACTTTGAATGCACCCAACTTCGCGTCCCTATCGATTACAACGATCTCTCAGTTGGAACATTTCGCATCGCCGTCTTACGCGCAGTCGCCAAAGATAAAGAAAAGCGCAAAGGCTCAATCGTTGTAAACCCAGGCGGCCCAGGCGGATCTGGCGTTGATTACGCCTACAACGCCGATTACATCTTCTCTCCAGATATCACCGACGTCTATGACATCGTCGGCTTTGATCCACGCGGAGTCGCCCAGAGCGAACCAATCGCCTGCTTTACCCCCGAAGAGCTCGATGCCAACCTGGCATCTGATTCCAAGCCAGATAACGATGGTGAGATTGCAGCATCTCTTGAAGAGTCCAAAGCCTTTGCTCAAAAGTGCCTTGAAAACACTGAGCACCTCGAGCACTTCACCACCATCGAGACTGCACGCGATATGGATATCTTGCGCGCTGCCCTTGGTGAATCAAAACTTAACTACGTAGGAAAATCCTACGGAACATATCTCGGCACCTTATATGCCGATATCTTCCCAACCAACGTCGGCCGCTTTGTTCTAGATGGCGCAGTCGACCCCAACATCTCTATGAAAGAACAAAACCTTGCCCAAGCAATTGGTTTTGATAAAGCGATCGCCGCCTTCATTAAAGATTGCCTGACACAATCTGATTGTCCATTTAAAGGCACACAGGCAGAGGCAACACAATCAATGATCGCTACGCTACAAGCTGCTGCCACATCTCCTCTTCCACAACAAACTCCAGAAGATGGCGATGATCGCCTCATCACCGAATCCCTCATCCTCATCGGTATTGCATCATCGCTATATGACGATGTTGATGGTTGGCCAAAGTTGCGCCAGGCATTTACTGAGAGCGCACAAGGCTTTGGCGATACCTTCCTACAACTAGCCGATGAATATTCAGGGCGTAATCCCGATGGCACATTTAGATCTAATGACTTTGATTCAGGCGCTGTCATCGACTGTCTAGATTGGCGCGATCGCCGCACCGTCGATCAATACAAAGCAGATGTCCAAGAGTTCACCGAGAAGGCACCAGTCTTCGGCCCATACATCGCATTCTCTGGCATGCACTGCCAATTCTTCCCGCAGCCAAAGAGCCAACGCGCACCGAACACACTGACCGAAATCAAAACCGCACCGATCATCGTCATCGGCACAATCCGCGACCCAGCAACGCCTTATATCTGGTCGCGTAGCCTGGCAAAGATCTTCACCGGCTCTCGCCTGATCTCACTTGATGCCGATGGCCACACAGGCCACGGCCGCGGATCTGCCTGCGTCGACGACGCCGTCGATGACTATCTGCTCAATGGCACCTTTCCACCGGCAAATATGCGCTGTGATCTTGCAGCCTCAGCACGTAGTTGGTAAAAAGCACCCCCGCCAATGGTGCAACTCGTCTCTGAATTTATTTTGACAAATTTTGAAGAAATTTAGGAATGATTGATTTCCCAGTTCTATTCCTAGATACCCAGATCGGATGAGTAGCTGCCCTAAGTTTTCCGAGTCTCGAACCATTACCGGCGGCTGGAATATAGGAACTCACCGTTACTCCAAAGGACTTACATGTTAATGAAAAAACACTCTGATCCGTCCGATTTACTCTAAACTCTGGAAATTCAGGAAGTTTAGAGGGTTCATCACTTAAAAAAATCGTATCCTCAAGCGTCACCTTGGACCATAATTCTGAGATTCTCTTGCCTTTCTCCCCGGTTAGCAGAAACCAGGTAGATTGAATTTGATTTCCAGCCTTCTTTGGGTTAATCGGCTTAAATCGTTCGAATAAGTCACGCTTAGTATGTTCTATTTCAAGTGACTGTAAAACAAAGGTAAACGCTCCGTGCTTTCGCGCGAATTTCTGGAAGTGCTTCATCCTCAAAGAACTGATTAAATTAACTAAAATTTCGCATCCAGCATCGATCCAAATTACGCCATCAAAATCTCCCCAGAAACCACCAAAGGCGTTCTCGACGATCTCTGACTTATAAGCCATATATCCGTAACCTCTGTGATTTGAGTTCTGAAGGTGTCCATAAACCTGTTTAGTCTTGGGGCAGACAACGGCCAAGTCATCCGTTAAAACGGCAACCGCTCTAGCAACCCCTGGAAGCTTTCTGGCGGTACTCGCTACGCGTAGCGCCGCAGCCTCGATTTCCGAGCTTCCCACCCCAGCCGTGACGACTATCCACTTGAAGGGCATGTGTGCTCCAGATTTCCATTCTTGGTCGAATAGCCGTAATTCAGTGGGTACTTTATCGAGAATTTAGTGCAGTTTGGTAAAAAGCACCCCTGTCGATGGTGCAAAATTACTGCATGCGCTTAGACCATATCTCTTATGTGACTTCCCACGATCAATTAGCTGACACCGTTCAGCGACTAGGTTCACGAATCGGCTCAACATTTGTCGACGGAGGAATTCACCCACGCTTTGGTACGCGCAACTTCACAGCTCCTCTTGAAGGTGGCCAATACATTGAAGTTGTGTGTCCACTCGATCACCCAGCAACTGAGGCAACTCCTTGGGGCAAGGCTGTCTCACAGAAAGCTCAAGAAGGTGGCGGCTGGCTCACATGGGTCTTTAGCACTGAAGATATTTCACCGATCGAATCAAAGTTCGGACGTGATGCTGTCGATGGTCACCGCACACGCCCAGATGGATCTGACCTTAAGTGGAGGCAGATTGGCGTTAAAGAGATTACAGATTCACGCGAACTTCCATTCTTTATCCAGTGGCTTACTGAAGATCATCCATCAAAAGATGGCACAGCCGTTTCAAAGATTGAAAAGATCGTCATCGCAGATACTGATCAACTTGCAGATTCTTGGTTTAAAGCCGAGATCCTTGGTGCACTCGATAACGTCACCATCGATTGGGTAGATCCATCTGCAAACGATGGCGATAATGGAATCGTTGCAGTGCACCTGAGCACTCCCAACGGCTCAGTCGTACTGGATTAATAACCCCGCCGCCTTAGCTCAGGGGTAGAGCAACGCACTCGTAATGCGTAGGTCCCGGGTTCAAATCCCGGAGGCGGCTCACTTGCAACGAATAACTAGCTAAATGATTTGCAAAGCGCAAGATGTAGACTGCAACCATGAGGACCATTCTGATAACAGGCTCAAGTGGTTTCTTGGGTTCATCCTTAGTTATTAAGGCGTTATCTGAGGGTTATCGTGTGGTGGGGATTGACAAGAAAAGTCCAACCCTGAAACCACACGGAGAGTTTATTTTTTTAGAAACAGATGTGAACAAGTTGGATTTCGAAGTTATCCCAAAATTAGATTTCATAATTCACGCTGCTTCCTCTCTTCCTTATGGAAATTCACAAACAGAGTTTGATGAAAACAATGTCAGTGCCGCGATTGCTATTGCACATTTCGCTAAAAAATCGCAAGCTTTTCTAGTTGAAATAGGCTCAAGTAGTGTTTACGGGAAGCCCGTAGAAGTGCCCGTCACTCGCCAAACACCAATTGCGCCCTTAGACAGTTATGCCAGATCAAAGCTAAAAGCAGAAACTGAAATTTCAAGAATAGTAAGCCCTAATCAATATGCCGTGATAAGGCCTCGAACAATTCTTGGAGCGGGAAGGTCGGGCATTTTCGATATCTTTTTTGGACTTGTTCGCAAGGGATATCCACTGCCGCTTGCAAATTCTGGGCGCCAAATAATCCAATTTGTCCACGTCGAGGATCTAGCAAGGCTAAGCCTTTATCTAGGGAAGAACAAAGTTATGGGTATTTGGCCTGCAGCATCGCCAAATCCTAAAGACTTACGAAGCTACCTAATGGAAGTGTCAAGAGAGTTTGGCATTGACATCCGATACTTACCCATCAACCCAAAAGTCTTTTCAAGTCTCGGAAATCTAGCCTTTAAGTTTAAGCTCACAAAGTTTACACCATGGCACTTTGGCGCTTTCCCTTATGACAACTTTGTTGAGCCTAGCTGGGTGCCTGAAGGGTTTGAATACAAGTTAACTTGTCAAGATTCCTTTAATGACACATTCAAATCTGGTAAACCTGCAAAAAAATCTCCTTTAGCAAAGATAAAGATAGGAAAGAAGTTATGAGTAGAAACAATAGGGTCTTTGTTGATTTTTACTGCAGGTATACGAAATCACAAAATCAAATCAAAAGTGCTTTATTCTCAGAGCGAATTCATCAAGCACCAATACTGCTCATCAGTATTTCTAAGCCATTAGCGTTTTTACTAGGTCGCTCTCAAATTATGGACAAGATTTGCAGCCGAATGCCGATGGTAAAACTATTTGTACGTTTCCTGGGCGGAAACGCCCAACTAATCTTAAAGTCCCCAGAACATGCGCCAGTGATCCCTAGATCGCAAGACTCTTTGAATACTGACGCTCTCTTTGATCTTATTGTTATTGGGTCTGGCCCCGGTGGCTCAATTGCAGCGCTTCGAGGAGCCGAAACTGGCAAAAAAGTTTTAGTTGTTGAGGCGGGTGAAGCATATCCTCCTTCAAGTATTGAGCACCACTCGCTTACCCAGACGATAAAGCAATTTAGAAACGGCGGGCTTAATTTCATTTGGGGTATCAAACCTGTTTTGTTTGCGGAAGGAATGACATTAGGTGGTGGAAGCGAGGTGAATTCTGGACTCTATCATCGGCTAGAAGGACATCGGCGAACAGAAATCCTTTCTGCAGTTGGGGCTTCGGAGGAGGAATGGAGTGAACTTGAGAAGTTGGTGGAAAAAGAAGTTTCAGTTCAACTGTCACAAGAAGGCACCAGACCTGATCATGGTTTGGTTCTGGGAGCGTTACGTGAAGGCCTTGTTTGCAAAGAGATTCCACGATGGAGAAAGTATGAACCGTCTGAAGAACATCAGGGAATGCAAGTAACGTACTTGCAGCGAGCCAAAAAAAGTGGAGCTAAAGTTTTAGTAAACTCCCGCGTGAATAGACTTGCTCCGAAAAAGGATTGCATTGAAGTAGAAATTTATGACACTGCGGGTGCAAAAAGAATTTTTAAGGGTAAAGAAGTAGTACTTGCCGCCGGCACCCTTGAGACTCCCAGAATTTTGCATCGTTCTAAACTGTCAAGTAGTTCTTTCCCATTAAACTTTCATCCGATGCTTCGAGCTGTTGCCGCCCAAGATAAAATGATTAACGACGGAGACTTATTCCCATCTTGGCAAGCGTGGGATAATGACCACCGGTATAAATACGGCTATTCGGTATCCACTTACCCGTATCTCGTTGCCACCCTTCGCTCAATAGGCGAAGATAGAGATTTTAGTGACCATGAACTTTCCTACATGGCCGCCTATTTTTCTTCTTTTGCGTTATCAGACAGCAAGGCAAAACTTAGAAGATTTGGAAACACGCTTATCCCTACAATCATCTTCGGTAAGAGAGATAATGAATCTATACGAGAGTCTAGTAAGCACCTTTTGAGCTTACTTCGCTCGGGCGGAGCGACTGAACTGTGGCCGAAAAAAGAAATTTCTCCAGTGACGACGGTTCATTTATTCGGCTCGATGCCAATCGGTAGTTCTACATTAATTAACGATGAAGGACGCTTGATCTCAGAATCACGCATTAGAATTTCAGACGGATCACTAATGCCCCAGGCACCATGGGGAAACCCACAAGGTGCAATAATGGTTCTTTGTGAATTAATGGCTAAACGCGCTCATCATGAGTAGTAAACCAGTAATCCTGGTGATTGGATGCAATTCAGTTATTGGAATGGCATTAGCGCAAGGTGTTGCAAACCGAAAAAGTATTTCCAAAATCTTGGGAGTGGCAAGAAATGTTTCACTCAATTCCGCCCCCAGGCATGAGATCCTGCAAGTTGGAAAGTATAGTAATTTGAACATCGACGAGATTCTTCTGAATAGTCAAATCGTGGCGATTATTGTTTCTTTTGGAGTTTTAGATTCTAGCGAAAATCTCATTCAATCCATAGATTTAAACTTTAAGGTAAATACCTTTGAATATCTGAATATTCTTGAAAAAATCATTTCTTCTCCACATCTAACTGATGATGTTGAGATCCACGTGACTTCGTCCTTGTTGGCAGATTTTAGTAGAAATTCCGCACTCATTTATGCGCTAAGCAAGCAAGTGACAGAAAGAGTTATTCTTCAAAAAGTGAAACCTATACACAAAAATATTTTCATTTGGAAGTTACCCTTTGTGGACACACCTTTGAATTCCGGCAGGTCGAGGAGTCCAATCAAGACCTCTGAGAGAGCAATTCTAAATTGCGCAGAGAAAAAGACTAAACCGGGCATGTATTACATTCCCAAATACTCAAGAATTCCTGCTTTGTTTTTGAAGTCACTCCCAGCCTTGCACCGATATATCAAGTAGATTTCTACCACTAGATTCGAGGAAAGGTAATTATGGATGCAATCGTTCCAGCTGCGGGATTAGCTACACGCATGCGCGGTCTTCCTAAATTCCTACTCCCATGTGATTTAGCGTATACAACTCTCATCGAGCAACACTTGTCTTTGTTGCTCGAAACCTGCAATACGATTTGGATTCCGACGAGACCCGAACTCGTTATGATCATCGATTCACTAGGACTGCCACGAGACCGTGTAGTTTTGCTTCCGATGCAAACTGAAAATATGACCCAAACTGTAAAACGGGTACTCGAAATCACAAGCAACACCTATTTCCATTTAGTGATGCCTGACACCTATTTCTTTGGAGAACAGCCGTATGCGAAGCTAACTCAAAAACCCGAAGTTGCTGAATTAGCTTGCTGGAGAATTCGTGAAGACCAAAAAGGCAAACTGGGACAAGTTCTTTCCGAAAATGGGCGAGCCTTAGATCTTTTGGACAAAAAAATAGACTGTGACTATAAGCATTCGTGGGGCAGTCTCACTTTCAATCGAGAGCTACTTCATCACGCCGATGATTCTGATCCACATATTGGATATGCCGTAAAACGTGCCATCGACGCACAACTAAACGTAACGACAACTGAGATAAACGGCAAGTATTTCGATTGTGGTACGCCAAAAGAATATCTAACTATGTTGCAAGAAGTTATTGCGCCATTATGAGAATCACAATGGTAGTGCCGATTTATAATGACTTTGAATCACTTGAAGTATTAATAAATTGGATACAAGAGACACCAGACGACAAAATTTCTTTCTTGGTGGTTGATAACGGCTCAAGCGATGAACGTATATGTAAACTCCTATCTAACTCCAGAAGTAACTGGCAGGGGGTTCGAACAGACACTAACTTAGGCTTTGGCGGCGGCATTTTATTTGGTGTATCTAAAGCGGAAACAGAATACGTCGGATGGATGCCTGGCAATCTGAAGATTGACCCTAGAGATACCCCAGATTTCCTAAAGTCAGTGTCAGTTTCGGAAAAGAGCTTTGTGAAGGCTAAAAGAGTCAGTCGCAGCAAAAGTGCCAGTATAAAGACATTAATGTTGGGAATGGCTCAAACAATTTTCTTACGAACACCCATGTTTGATGCCGGAGGAACACCCACCATTTGTTCCAGAGCATTCCTATTGTCACTGCCAAACCCCCCAACTGATTACGCATTTGAAAGCTATGTTTTGTTCAAAGCTCGTAAGGCGAAAATGAAAATTAGCAGACCATCAATTGTATACACGGTACGTAAGTTTGGTTCTTCACATTGGCAAAAGGGTTTATTGAGTGAAATGGAATTATTCATATCAATTATAAAGAAATCAAAAAAATGGAGATAATCGGAAACTCTAAGTTAGTTAGATTATCTCTGTGGATTAATCTAATTGCTTTTATTGCAATTTCTTCCTTGAATGAATGGTTCTTTTTCTACCAGTATGCCTTTAAGAATCAATTTGCGGATCTTCGTTTGATAACCAGTAATTCTGAGTGCTTTTCAAATGGGTTAGTCGCAAAATTATGGGAAGAAACCTGCGACCCCTGGATGAGAATTTCGAACTATCCAACCATTTGGATTGAATTTTTCAGCTGGCTAAGAATTACTGAGGACAAAACGTTCTTCCTAGGCGTGTTAATGGGCTGCTTTACTTTAGTGAGCTTAAATCTTTTTCTGCTTCGCTACCTATTCCATTTCAACAGAATGCAAAAGCTAATTTTTTTGGCTGGGATAGTTTACTCAATACCACTATTTATGTTGCTGGAACGAGGGAATGTAGATCAAATTATTTTCTGTTTGCTTTTCTTAGTTGCGCCTACTCAACTTTCAAGAAAAAGTTGTATTCGAATATTTGGAATTTTGCTTCTAGCATGTGCAACATACTTAAAACTATTCTCTATTGGCGGAGCATTTCTGCTATTTCTCTTAACAATGAAAAATCGGAATTTCAAGGATTCTGCAGTCATACTCTTCACCCAGGGTATTGCAATTCTTGCTTTACGCGATCAGCTTGGTAATATAATGAAATTTTCTCCAACAGTACCTCGTGAACAGTTTGGACTCCGATCTTTTCCTTCGTGGATCCTGTCAATTCTTAGTCCAGGCACTGAGGCGAATCAAAATTTTTTTGCACTGTCAATTATCGGAATGACAGTATTCATCTTCTTAACGTTAATAACTTTATACTTTAATAGAGCTGGTAAGATCAGAATCAATTTCAGAAGTCTGTTTCAACAAGACTTGGGATCACGCGATTTTCTAATTTTTGCACTCTTTGGTGGATCTTACTTTGCAGCTTTTTTTGCTGGTTCTAATTGGTTTTACAGGTATGTTTTTCTGATTCCAGTCGTCACAATCCTTGCACAAAGGATGGAAAGATACGCGACCACGATCTTGCTTGCAATAACTTTTTTATTCCTCTTTGCTTCCGCAAGTTCCATCCCTTACCTAATGGTGATTATGCAACTTGGAGCGACACTGGCCGCGATAGTTATTATTCTTATTTTTTTTGTATCCATAGACGTTAAAAAAGCCAAACTGAAATGACTCAGTGATAAATTGGGAACATGCCCAGTTTAGAAGTAGTAGGGTTCGATTTTGATCAAACTCTAGCGGACAGCACATCCGGAATTCACGAATGCCTCATCCACATCTCTCAGATTTACGGAGCTGAATCTCAAATAGAGTTTCTGAGGGAAGTTGCTGAGTCAGGCTTAAAATTGGATCCTATGCTGCGCCGTTTTCTCCCTGAGGATGTAATTGTTCAGGCTAGGCAGACATTTCTAGAGGTATACCCACAAAAAGGAATAGCAGGAACTCGGGCAAAAGAGGGGGCAGCTCCTTTGCTACAAAAACTACGGGATGCAAGAATAAAGCTAGTCCTAATTAGCGCAAAGAGTCAGTACAACTTAGAGCTTTCAATTAATCACCTGAAATTTGACTTTGACGAAGTGTACGGTGGAGTTTCTGGGCAGGAAAAAACAGATTGCATCTTGAAGAGCAATACTCAAATCTATATTGGAGACCAAGAGAGCGATGTTACCGCAGCCAATAAGGCAGGCATTAGAGCTGTGTTTGTGAATCAAATTGCTCCGACGTTTGATCTGTTAGAAAATCCCTGCTGGTATTTTTCAAATTTATCAGAACTAGTGGATGTTTTGGGTCCGTCAATTGATTTTTAACGCTTTGAGGAGTTCTTCGTCGTCGAGAATTGGGGATAAACGTTCCATGTCTGAAGTTTTGAATTGACCATCGTTAGAAATTTCGGTGTAAACCCTGGGTTCCGTTGACTGATCAGGATCAACTATAAGTTCTATAATCCCGGGTCCATCGAGATTTAAACATTCGTTGAGTTTGTCAGTCATTACTGAATGAGATTCAATTTTGAAGTAAGGAAGATTGAAACCACGCACCAATCCTTCGAGTTGGGGAATTCCTAACAAACTCGCCCGGTCCGTACCTAGACGTCTTCCTTCAAAATATCGGTCCTGAGAAGTCTTTATAGAACCGTACCCATTATTGTTGAGAACGATTATTTTTATGGGCAGATTAGAGAACTCGAGGGTGGCAAGTTCTTGGATGTTCATTAAAAAGCCACCATCACCGTCTATCGAGACGGTTCGTCGACCCTTTGAGGCCAAACAAGCCCCAATGGGTGCGGCTATCCCAAACCCCATGGGACCAAGTCCTTCAGAGTTTAAGACTCGTTGCCCTACTTTGTTTTGAAAAGCCTGCATAGAGATTTCACTACACGCTCCCGAACTACCCGGAACCAGCAGGTCATCTGGACTCATTAGCTTAGAAAGCTCCGAAATAAAGTGGTAAAGGTTTACTCCAGACTTTGGCGTGAGATGTTTAGGTTGGATTAACGGGTAATCTTCTTTCCACTTACAAATCCTCTCAATCCAAGTCTCTTTCGCTGCAGTGGGCACTAATTCTTGAATGCGCCTTGTTATGCCCCTTATGAAGACACCTGCATCTGCATTGATAAATGTTGCGCCAACACTTTCTAATTTTGATAGCTCCTTCGAATCTACGTCGACAATATACTTACTAGCATTTGGCGCAAAATTATCTGGCCTATATGCGGTTTGTCCAAAGTCTAGGCGCGCTCCAATCACAAGTATGAAATCGGCAGTTTGTTGCGCGAAGTTACTCCATCTTTGCGCGATGGCTCCTGGCCTTCCAGCATTTAGAGGGTCTGAGGAATCTAAAAAATCTAATGCTTTCCAGGTAAGAAGTGTAGGAGTCTGGGACTCGGATACGAGAAGTCTCGCTTCATCAACTGCGTCACTCAAGCGAACCCCATTTCCCAACATCAAGAGTGGTCGATTTGCTGAATTCCACTTGATTAAAATTTCATCCAGTAAAGCTGTATCTAGATTCAAGTCAGATGATGCTGGCTTAATCAAATCTAAAGGACTTGCCTCTATCTCTTGTGACTGTATGTCTAATGGGATATCTAGCCAAACAGGTCCAGGACGATCTGATATGGCGACTGTGATTAAATCTGTGAGTGTTTCCGGAATGCTCTCTAATTTGGTGATCTGAACTGCCTTCTTTGTAATACTACTAACCATCTCAACTATGGGAACCTCTTGAAAACCTAATTGACGAACACCGTACGTTTCTCTGCGATCTAGAGTTTTAACTTGGCCCGAAATAAAAATTACTGGCGTCGAATCAGTCCAAGCTGCGGCACAAGGTGTGATTGCATTCGTAGCTCCAGGTCCAGTTGTAACAAGAGCGACGCCAAGAGAATTCTTAAATTGTGCATAAGCCTCAGCAGCAATTCCCACACTTTGCTCGTGAAGCATCGGTATCGGCCGCACGTCACTAGAGCGTGCAACAGCGTCTACCAGGTACATGCAGCCACCGCCAGGCAAAAGAAAAAAATCTTTTACTCCCTGATTGGCTAGTGATTTAACAATATAGTCTGAAACATTCACAATTGTTTAGACCCAATACTGCACAAAAGTTTTACGCGCACTATTTTTAGAAATCAACTCATCCAAATAAAATGAATCATCAAGAATGTGACTTGATGAAACCTCCTCAATAACAGCCCCATGAGTCGAACTAAATGCATGAATTGTGCCTGGAGGAATGACTGCCGTGTCCCCAAGATTGAAAGGTACTTCGGCATGATTGAGAAGCAATTTGGCATCCCCATAGACTAGGAAGAAAGTTTCATCCTTTTTCTTGTGAAACATAGCGGGATGGGTTTGGCCGGGCAGGAGGAGAAGTAGCTTCTTACAGTAATCCCGGTTGATCACTGTGATCATGCAAACACCGAACTCATCAAATTTTTCCAGCCCATAGTGGTGTGAAATTTCGAGAACCGAATTTCGGGGAATAGAAACTCCAGATTCTCTGATCAAATTCAAAACTGACTCTCGAATCTCAAAAATTCTAGCTTCCGATGAAGCATGGATTATCTTCGACTTGAGTATTGGACCGTAGGCCTGAATATCTGAATTTGCAATGAAATTGTCATACTTGCCCAATTCGTTTGCTTGAAGCTGGTCTGCTTCTCCTGGAATGCCGAAGAAAACATCGCCTGGCTCAATTTTTGAACCATTTAGAATATCTTTCTTAGCAAAAACGTATCTACGTAGTCCACGAAGTGCTTCTTGTTCAGACGCATTAACTACGGCCCAAGAATTTTTGGCACCTAACATCTCAATGGCATCACTCAAAGACTCAATCCATTTGTTTAGACCTGCCACTTCCGTTGAGTATTGGTTAAGTGAAACTCCTTCGTCTTCAAGACCCACATGTCTCTCTAGAATGACAGCGCCTTTCGCGATTGCCAAAGGCGCTGCAATCAAGTTTTCAGGGTTCTCGTGTGTTGAGTATCCAATTGGTAAATCATGATAGCGTTCACGCATTCTTGAGATTCTATTCAATTGCAAGTCGGAGTCCGATGTCGGATACGCTGCCACACAGTGCATTAATGCAAAATCCTTATTTCTATTCTTTAAGAATGCTACTACACGGTCTATTTCAAATTGAGTTACACCTGCAGTTGATGCGACGATTGGACCATCCCATCGGCTCACAGCTTCCAGTAAAGCCCAGTCAGTGATGGATGCCGATGCAATTTTTAAGATGTCAAATTCATGCTCTTGGATTTTTTGAACGGAGAATTCATCAAATGGTGTACAAGCAGTCAATAGTCCAAGACCAGATGCAAATTCCTTAAGCTCCTTAAAATCGCTCCATGATAGTTGGGTAGATAAGAATCGATCAACGTATTTAAGGTCTCGCCTTGAGCGAAAATCAGGGTGAATAAAATTTGGCAAATCTCTATATTGAAACTTGACCGCTATTGGGTACTTATTTGGATTTCGCAATTTGGCAATTTCGCTAATAATTCGCTTCCCGTGTTCGACAGAACCATTGTGGTTGTTAGCCAAGTCTAAAATCAGCAGCGGGGCCGATGAATCAAGATATCGAATTGCGAACTTTTTCATCCCCCCATTTAAGCCTAAAAAACTGAATTATTGGAGCATCTGAGGCCTGAGTTGAATTCAATTCGGAGCATTTTGAATAATTAAGGCTCTCAAAATCCGTTTACAGTGAAAAATACCGGACTTCAGTGGAAGGATTAATGGATATCAAATCTTGTACCTACTTATGATCCAAACCGAACTATCAGTTATGATTCGAAAATGATAGAATCACCCACTTTGAGACTAAATTGTCCAGCATGTAATTGCCCACGTGCGACTTCCTTTTGTTTTGCTGTAGTTTCGCCTTGGGTAACAGAACTAGCATCAGAATCTAGCCCGCAAATACTCGAAATTCGAGAGTGTATTGAATGTCAGACAGTTTTCAGCCAAAACGGCCACTCAGCAACAGTGTTAGAAGCGCTTTATAAGGATTATCGGGGTGAACGGTACCAAAAAGTTAGGCAAAACTGGGAACCGGGATATACATCTACGTTGAATTCAGCACTTAATGGAAGTGCCGAGTGGATGGAGCTACGTCAACGAGATGTTTTAAATGCGCTGAGCTTGGCCGGAATTGAAGTTGGCGAAATCCAAACTTGTGTTGATTTTGGTGGGGGGCACGGTGGGGTAATGCCAAATTTCCCTAACCGATTTGTTTTTGAAGAAAACTCGCAGGTAAAAGATTCCCAGGAACTGAAGGTAATAAAACGGTGGGAAGAAGTCAGTCAACTTTCACCAGATTTGGTGATGTGCTGCGGAGTGCTTGAACATGTCAATAACCCCATGGAATTGGTTGAACTATTGAAGACTTCGAATGCAAAATATTTCTATTTTGAGGTCCCAGCAGGAGGCCCACCAAAAAGATTCGGATTGTTAGCAAGCAGAACAGCCTTAAATTCTATCTCTCGATCAAAAATCACATGGAGATTAGTTCAAAGAATCGAAAGAAACTTGGGAAGAGGTAAGTTAAGAAAGTATTTTCCCTTCAGGATCTCAGAACACCTACAATTTTTCTCAGAATATGGCCTACATAAACTAATTCAGAACAGCGACATGAGAATAATGCAGATCAGTACCCGCAGGCATAACGTAGGTTTAGACGGTTCAGAGAATTTGGCATTTGAACATACCATTGGAGTTGTGGCCTGTTTGCGAACATGAAGCATTCCGTGCAATCAATTCTTCGGATGTGTTGCTTAAGGTTTCGAACGGGAATCGAACCCTCGTTGGCTGAGAACGAGTATCGAAGATAAAGAAAAGAATGCACTCCAAGCAAATTGCACTAAAATAATGTCCATTTTAAAACGGATACTCATAGCAGGCACAGTGGTAATCGCAATCAAAAGACCAAAAAGCTGAAATGTTGTGTAGCGGGGATTGAAATAGGACCTCGTCTCAACTCTGAGAAGGTATCTTGAGTGTGTCTGAAATGAAAAAACTGAAGCAAGGCACGTGCAAATAACCGCAATTTGCCAATATTCTGAATAGTTCCCAAAAAATTTCCAAAGTATTGCAAACAAAACATTTCCAAAAAAAAAGTTAACTGCCGAGACTACAACAAGTCGAATCCCGAATCTTGCCATTAGTCATCACTATCCGTTCTTTCTGCAATCAAATAGATTGGTCGTGCTTTCACCTCATCATAAATAAGAGCAAGATATTGAGCTAAAACCCCAATTGATAGCATAATCAAACTAAATCCCAAAGTTACAATTCCAACAATTGTTCCAAATCCCGCGAAAGGTACGCCAGAAATGAACCAGATTGTTGAGAGCACAACTGTTGCGATTATTGATATAAAACTAAAGACAAATCCTAGAATCGATAACCAAATCAATGGAGCGGTTGTGTGAGCGAGGATTGCGCTGACAGCCCACCTTGCAACCTTTCTAATGGGAATTTGTGTGAATTTAGATTCCCCAGCAAATCTAGCTGGGCGATCTATCTCAACTACGGCGGTCTTAAAGCCAGTCCAGGCGATTAGTCCTCGCAGAAATCGATTTTTCTCCTGCATTTTTCTAGCCGCTAGATAGGCAGGTCGACTCAGAAGTCTAAAGTCACTGACGCCTCTCGGAATTAGATCGCCAGTAGCTTTGTTTGCAAGAATATAAAACCAATTAGACAACACTCTCCGAACAAAAGGCACATGCTCTCTGCGCACAACCTTTGCCACAACTTGCTCATATCCCTCTTCATATTTCTCAATAAAAGAATGAATTACCTCTGGAGGATCTTGAAGATCTGATGCCATGATAACTACAGCGTCGGCAGTCGCGATATCTAATCCCATAGTAAAAGCAGAATCTAAAGGAAAAGTCTTTGACATCCTAACGCCGAGAACTTTCCCAGTTTCAGACGATAACTCTTGAATCAATTCCCAAGTCCTATCCGATGAGTTATTGTCACAGAAAATAACCCGCCACTCGTAATTCAAATGCCTCTGCATCACCCCCTCAATTCGAGAGAATAACTCCTTAACGCACTCTTCTTCGTTATAGGCAGAAGTGATAATTTCCAAGAATTTATTCGCCACAATCCCCCCGAGTCACCTTCGAATCTTAATGAGACAGTATTCCATCCAAATTACCTATATATTTGCATTTGGAGGGCAATTTCGTGAAGGGCGAGATGTATATGAAAGATCTTCTAAATGGACTCTCGATTTCCGATCTAAACCTCATTGTTCACAACCAATATGTGCCTTGGCGCAAATTCGAAAACTGTAAAGTATTGATCTATGGCGGCACCGGATTTATAGGTACCTGGCTTACAACTGCACTTAAACACGCAAATTCCGAGCTGGAGTTAAACATTGAAGTTTCAATTGTGACTAGAGATGCTCGTGCAGCCCAATCCAAATTTGGATTGGTGCATTCAGGTGAAATTCAGTTTATTGAACATAACTTTGCATCTGGACCCCTTAATGATTTCCTTCAAGCTGACTACATATTTCATGGGGCAACTCCAACGAGGGTGTTAACTGGATCTAACCATCCTGTTAACCTTCTCAAAGCATCCATCAATGCTGCCAATCATGCAATCCAGTGCAGAAGTTCTAGATTCGAAGTCCCAACGGCTATCCACTTGAGTAGTGGAGCAATTTACGGTCGGCAAAGTATGGAAAATTCTCACAGATCCGAAGACGATACAGCTGCAATTGAATTAGACGCCTACGGTCAAGCAAAGTTAGCAATTGATAGAGTTCTTGAGAATGCATTCAGTGAAGGTAAGATTAAATTTCAGTCTCCCCGACTTTTTGCTTTTGCCGGACCCCTGCTCCAACTTGATGCCCACTTTGCTGTTGGAAATTTCGTGCTTGAAGGCATACAAGGGAAACCCATTTCAGTAAACGGAAATCCAAATACTCTTCGTTCATACATGTATCCATCTGATTTGATAATCGCATTATTGGCCATAGCAACGAAAGATGAGTACTTGAATGTGAACATTGGCAGTGAGGAATCAATTTCTATGTCAAATCTTGCATATTTGATTTCGAGACTCACCACACATAAAAGGGTTCTATTCACAAATCCAAGCCTTAATCCTTCAAATTACGTGCCTTCAACATCCAGATTAAAGTCGATTCTCCCAGGATACAATTTTTTATCCCTTGAAGATTCGCTTCGCAGATGGATTGAATGGATCAGTCATCAAGATTTGCCAGCCAAGGAGGCGTGATCTGTTTAGCCATTTCGACGAGCTCATTTCGCTCTCTTAGCGTGTCCATAGGTTTCCAAAAGCCATTATGGTGAAAAGACATAAGTTGTTTTTCTCCCACTAGCCGAGGCAGCGCGCCCGATTCAAAAGGCTCAGAAAGAGAGTGAATGTAATCCACGGTTGATGGCTCCAACAGAAAAAACCCCCCATTTATCCAGCCAGAATCGGCTTGATTTTTCTCGCCAAATTTCGTAACTAATCCATTTTCAGATTCAAGAACACCAAATCGTGCGGGAGGTCTGACTGCAGTTATTGTTGCAAGTTTGTCGTGGTGCTCATGGAAATTCATTAAAGTTCTTAGATTTACATTTGCAAGTCCATCGCCGTATGTCGCAAAAACTTGTTCACCCGGAATCAAGCGCATGCATTCGGCAATTCTTCCACCTGTTTGAGTTTCTAATCCAGTGTCTACCGCTGTGATTTTCCAAGGTTCCTGAACTGTTTCAACCCATTCGCGGATTACCTCACCTTTATATCCGGTTGCAATCAAGAACTCATTAATTCCTTGCCTAGCAAAAATATTCATAATGTGCCAAAGCATTGTTTTCCCAAAAATATCGACCATCGGCTTAGGTTTATCCGAAGTCTCTTCAGAGATTCGAGTGCCGAGCCCTCCAGCAAGAATTATTGCCTTCACGCCGGAACACCAAGAATTTTGTGAAGTGTGCTAATCGTGTAATCAAGCATTGGAATTGTTAAGCCCGGCCACACGCCAATCCAGAAGGCGTCATTCATAACGATATCCGTGTTGGTAAGTTCTCCAACTAAACGTCGAGGAGTTCCCATAAATGCAGGTTGACGCAAAAGATTGCCTCCGAATAGTAGGCGTGTTGCAATTTTCGCATCATTTAATCCTTGAACGATCTGATTTCGAGTCTTTGGTGAACCTGATTTTACCGTCAGCGCAAAACCGAACCAGGAAGGGTCACTATTCTCGGTAGGTGCCGGAAGTAGCAAAAACTCCTCTAGGCCTTTCAGCCCGGATTTTAGATAAGACCAATTTCGACGTCGCAGATCAACAAATGATTCAAGCCGGTCGAGTTGAGTAAGTCCAATGGCTGCTTGAATGTCACCAGATTTCAGGTTGTATCCCAAATGAGAATAGGTGTACTTATGGTCGTAGCCTGCAGGAAGTTCGCCCAACGTCCATTCGTACCGTTTTAAACAAGTGTTGTCGCAACCAGGAGCACACCAACAATCTCGGCCCCAATCACGAAAAGACTCTACGATTGTTTTGTGTGCAGCCTTCTTTACTAGAACAGCTCCACCCTCTCCGGTTGTGATGTGATGTGCGGGATAGAAACTAAACGTGGATAAATCTCCAAAAGTGCCGAGATTCTTCCCATCGTAAGTACCACCAAGTGCGTCACAACTATCTTCAATAAGCCAAAGGTTGTGTTTTTCAGCTAGGCGCTGAACCAAATCTAGGTTGAATGGATTGCCGAGAGTGTGCGCCATCATGATCGCGCGTGTCTTTGGACCAATTGCCGCTTCCAGTGCCGCTTCGTTTGCGACGTAGGTACCAAGATCGATGTCCACATAAACTGGAATGAGATTGTTTTGCAGTATAGGCGTAACCGTAGTTGGAAACCCTGCAGCAACAGTTATCACTTCATCGCCAGGTTTGAGCGCACGATCACCAATTTTTGAGCTAGTAAGTGCTGTCAATGCAAGAAGATTTGCCGACGAACCAGAATTAACCATGAAGGCGTGACGCATTCCTACAACCTTCGCAAACCGACTTTCGAATTTCTCGGTATAAGGTCCGGAGGTCAACCAAAAGTCCATACTAGCTTCAATGGCTGCTTCAATTTCTTCAGCCCCAAATACCTTGCCCGTCACAGGAATCGAAGACACCCCTGGAATAAATGGTGCTGAGGTGTGGCGATCTGCGAATGCCTGCCTTGCCAACCGAGCGGCGCTTAAGTTTTGTCCATCTTTGCCCAAGACAAATCTCCCTCACACCGTGTAAATCCTGAGGGGTAAGACTACTGTTACATCGTGATTAATTTCGAGATTCTGCGCGCTCAAGCCTCAAAACGGCCAATTTTGCTTACTGGCCACACTGGCTTCAAGGGCACTTGGATGACTTTATTACTCGAGGCAGCGGGCATAGACGTGGTGGGAGTTTCGCTACCTCCCGAAGCAGATTCTCTATATTCCCTTCTCGGGCGGGACTCCAAAATACCCGAATACTTTGGCGATGTTAGGTCGGCCGACTTTACGAAATCTGTAATGATGAAGGTAAGGCCGAGTGCAGTCATTCACATGGCGGCAGAACCGCTAGTCATCGAATCGTATGCCCATCCAGAGAGAACTTTTGAGACCAACGTGATGGGCACTGTGAATGTTCTATCAGCAGCGCGTAATAGCGAAGTTGAAATCGTTCAAGTCATTACAACAGATAAAGTTTATAAGAATTTAAACACGGGGAAAAGATTTAATGAGGATGATCCTCTTGCGGGTAAAGATCCATATAGCGCGAGCAAAGTTGGAACTGAAACTGTAGTCAGTGCTTGGAAGCAGCTTTATGAAGTCAATGGTGGAACCCTCATTCATTCAGTTAGAGCTGGAAACGTTATCGGTGGCGGAGATTTGGCAAAGAATAGACTTCTCCCAGATGTGGTTCGGGGTTTGCAGGAGAGAAAACCGGTCGAAATACGAAACCTCAATAGCACGCGTCCTTGGCAACATGTGCTTGACCCCCTTGTTGGATATTTGGATGCTCTTAGTCATAATTGGAAGGAACATAAGCAAGAAAATTTTAATTTTGGGCCGCTTGAGAAGAGTTTAACGGTGATAGAGGTATTGAAGATTATTCAAGAAAGAGTTCCAAGCTTTCAATGGGTTGAGAGTAAATCACTAAGCGAAAATCTTGAATCAGCTAAGTTAGATCTTAGTTCAGAAAAGGCAGCGACTCTTCTTGGCTGGAAACCCCGATTGCTCCAAGAACAGGCTGTTTTAAGAACCCTTGCCTGGTGGAACCTCGATGGGCGCTCACCGCGCTTACCAATTGAATCGTGTGCTGACGATATTCAGGAATTGGTTTTTGCATGAACTTGTTCAAAGAAAAGTTCTTCAACGCATCACGCTTAAAGAACTTGGTCACATTCTCTGGAGGAGGGCTACTTTTCTTTTTCGCCGCTCCATTACAAGCCGATCCCCACCATGACGGTGTAATTTTGGCCCCTGCGATCGCCTACTCACAAGGTCTTCCACTTCACTCGGGTGCGTTCTCCCAGTATGGACCACTTTCACCGTTCATCTCCGGACTCTGGCTAAGAGCTACAGATAACAACCTTTTAAGTCTTAGATACTTTGCAGCACTTCAAGCAATCATTCTTGCAATTGGTATGTTCTTGGTTTTGAAAAAGATTGTCAGCGAAAACCATGCAAGAGCCTTTGTTTTTTTATGGATTTTCGCGAGCGGCATTTGGTCTACGCGCTTTCCTGGCGCCCTTATGGCATGGCCGAGTCTGCTCTCATCCTGCATCTTGATTTACGCACTTTACTTCTCCCTTGCCGCTATAAAGGAAAAGACCAAGCTTGCGGAAGTGCAATTGGCCATGGTTGGGTTCTTAGTTGCGATTTCAGGATTTGCGCGTGCTCAATCTTGGATAATTGCAGGTTCTGTAGGACTTGTGATGTTGTTAATGGGAAAATCGATGATCAAGAAGATATCAGCACTTTCTCTCGGGTATTTCTCTGGATTTTTCGTAGTATTAGGACTGGTTTATTCGGATGGCGCAATCAGCGACTGGTGGCTACAAAGCATCTATTGGCCAACTCAAATCTATCCCGCGCTTGGTGAAGGAAATAATTACAACAGGTTTCAAATGGTTCTCTACATAGTAGAGAGCATTCTATTGGTTTCGATTGTCTTTGTAGCAAGTTGGATTTCAGTCAAGTTTTCCAAAGTTGCCTCAATTGTATTTCTAGTCTTCACAGTCATTTTCAGTTTATTTCTAGGAAATTGGATTCCAACGCTAGAATCTGCACCAATTCGTTTTCGCGTTCTTTTTGGAGAACCATTTGAGCGCATTTTGGTTTCACCGCTCTATTTGGCAACAATAGTAACCGTCATTTTCGCTCTATTCGAACTTCGCAAAAAGAAATTCAATAGAGATAACCAAACATTGTTGATTTCTTCTTTTGGTGCTCTCTCTGTAATTCAACTATATCCTCAATCCGATGTAATGCATCTGTGGTGGATTGCTCCCCTGATCATTCCTTCGCTAGCTGCGTGGTTGATAAAAGTCAAAACATATAGACCAAGTTGGGAGGAAGCCTTTTATAGAACAATCACAATCTTTAGTGTTTGTGGGTTTGTTTTTGCGATGGGTTTTCTAAACAACAATTGGAAAGAATTTGATAACCAAGCATTTGCAGGAACCTCCGCTTCACCTGAGAAAGTGGATAGCTTGAAGATCTATAACAGAATTGCCGATTACACGGTGGAAAAAAACAGTTCCTTCGATTGTTCAGACGGGGTTTATTCGGTAATAAACCGTAGTTACAACGCTGCCGACCAGTGGTACGTGAATTGGGGCTTTACTGAGTCGGTAGTACAAAATCCAGGGAAAGTTAGGTTCATTTGTGGGAAAACTCTCTCATTTGCTGAATCTGAAGCAAAAAGACTTGGGTGGGATCTCGTGGAATTCAAAGTGTCACCACTTAACCCAGATGTAACACTCGCTGTGCTCAGACCAAATTCAAATAAATCGGAGATAGATAAATGAGTTTTGAAATTTCACTAAGAGGAAAACCAAGATCTATTGATGTTGAGTACGAGGAAAAAATAGGCATTTATGGCAAAGATTTTTGGACATTAATCAACGACAATGCTTATGAATCAGAGACATTCGATTTTATACAGAGAACCTTTGTTCCTGGTGCTTTCTTTTTCGATATAGGTGCCGCTACTGGCTGTATGTCAATTTATGCGGCACAACTCGGTTACCAAGTTGTGGCCTTAGAGCCCCAAAACTCTGTTTTTGAGGCATTGAGAAGAAACATTGCATTAAACCCAGATCTACATGGAAACACAGAAACTGTCCATGCTTTGGTGGTAAATTCGAAATCCCAAGAAGCTAAGGAGGTATCGAATTTCTTTACCACCGGTGCATCTGGCCCCTTAGAAGGTCTTTCCGATTCCGTGAAAAGGATACCCATGCAGGATCTATTTCATAGAGCAAATTTAGATGCTAAGACCGTGATTAAGGTAGATATTGAAGGTGCGGAGTTCAATCTACTCCGAGATGTAGAACTACTTTCAGAGTTAAAGGCTCGGAATTCTGTAATGTACTTGAGTTTACATCCGGGGTTCTTAACTCCATTACGAGGTAGATCCAAATTTGCTCGGTTAGTTTGGCTTGCCAAAGCCACACTAGAGGTAGCAGATCTCTACGTTAGGTTGCGGAGATATTCGCTGATTAAAAATAGTAAAGGTACCGTTGAATTAACTTTGGTGGGTATCCTGCGTCACCTACAAAGAGACTCGCGCGATTTCCAAATCAACTTTCGATAAGGCGTAGCAGTGTGGCATTTGGAAGCACAAAAAACGCTTCGTACCCAAAGCCAATTAGATATTTTACAGCCGGAGTTTCTAGTGCATCGGAGACTGGGGCTGAAGATTCAAGCATCACCCATTTAGGCCATAGGGTCCTGCGCAATTCATTCAATTCAAGACTCTCTAATGCTTCAAGATCAGCGCCTTCTACATCTATGTTCAAAAAAGTGAATTCACCATCCGAGAGAAAGTCTTGCACCACAGTGGTGAGCTTTATCCCTTCAACCGTTCTTGTTTCACTGAGGGTTTGATTTTCTTGCAGGAATTTGTTTTTCCAGTCATTTGACACAGTTGAGAGCGCAGGCTCTTCAAAGACATGAAATGAATACTTAGCTGAGTTGCCAACACAATAATTCAAGTTGATATCTCGAGATCGTTCTCTTTCAAACTTAGCGATCAAGGCAAGATTGGCTTCAATATTAATTCCCGACCAACCCCTTTCGTATAAAACCCGGGTGACTGAAAACCTACTTGGGTGATGGGCACCCACATCAATGTAGCGACCCTTTTGAATTCTTGCCAAGGCGCTAATCAATGCTAAATCTTCACCTGCCTGTGCCCATGAGACAGAAATTGCATGATCAAACCTACTTGCCTGAAAAGTTTCTAAGAAGGGACCCCAGGTTTTTCGATTTAACAAACCTAGCAGGGCGCAAATCAGATTTATGGCCTTCAAATTTCTACTCCAAACTTTGGGGTGAATAAGTCATGAATCTGCTCTGGCGAGGGAAATTCGAATACCTTGCTACCTTTAACGACACTCGAAATCTCATCCCAGTTGCTGACCTGAGCAACCGGAAGATCGAAATCCTTAAATGGCCAAGCTGATTCAAGCACTATGGGGACTGCTCCTAAGTAAATCGATTCCCATGTTCGATGACAATCGGGCCCATTTCCGGGGGGTGAAAGCACAAACTTACTTTGGGAAACAAGTTCCAGGTATTTATAAGAGGACATAAAATTCTGAACGACTTTTACTCCGGGAACGCTACGTGCAGCTGATAAAGCGGCCCTTCGTTCTATTGGATTGGTGTGAAGCGAGAATGCTACAAGCAAATCAATAGGACGATGCTTTCTATCTATCCCACTTCTCATCCGCAATCTACTGAAATCAGATGGAATTCCATTGCGTAGGTAGCGAATATTTTCAAGCCCAATAGGGATAGGTTCTATTTTCGGATGACTCTCAAGCCAATTAGTGCTGTAGATTCGCATAAACTTCGTTGATAAGAGATCCATTGTGGCTAGATCAGGAGACTCATCTCCATTATGTATGACCAAACTTGTCTTTGGCAAAGCTAGTCCATGGAAGATCAAGTAATCCAAAAGGGCTTGGAGCTGACCGGGAGTCGTGAAAACTGATTCGTTACCGATCGATAATTCTGATAGCCCATCATGAGATGAAGCGTCAATTTCACAACTCAGTCGATAAGTATCTCCAGAAAGAAAAGGATGCGACGATTTGATTGGGCGGGCACCCAACCTAAACCTGAGTCTTCTGATCGTGAATCTAACAAAAGGAAACAAATTTCTCATAGTACCGATAAGAAGTAGTCACTCGTCTTCTTCAATCCTGTTTCCAAGTCAACACTTGGCGTCCAATTGAGCAGACTGTTAGCCAGCGAGATTTCCGGACATCGTTGCTTTGGGTCATCAATGGGGAGTGGCAAGGTGATTAAGATTGATTCAGATTTACAGATTCTCAAAACGTGCGAGGAGAGAGTCATCATTGAAATTTCATTTGGATTTCCAACATTGACTGGAGACTCTGGGCGAACATCCAATTTTGACATCCGGATAATTGCTTCAACAGTGTCATCCACATAACAAAAAGAGCGAGATTGACTGCCGTCTCCATAAATAGAAATGGGCGTGTTTGTTAAAGCTGAAACAATAAAGTTGCTAACTACACGACCATCATTTACTGCCATCCGAGGTCCGTATGTGTTAAATAGACGAACAACACGAGCATCAAGTCCATAGATTCGAATGTAATCGTAAATAGCAGTTTCAGCGGCACGCTTGCCTTCGTCATAGCAGGCTCTTGGACCAATGGGATTAACTTTGCCTAAATAACTCTCTTGTTGTGGAGAAACATCAGGGTCCCCATAAACCTCTGACGTAGATGCATGAACCAATACAGCACGATTCTTTAAGGCAAGATCCAGTGCGTTAATAGTTCCAAGTAGACTCGTAAGCAATGTTTGAATCGGCGTCCTCTGATAGTGAACCGGTGAAGCGGGGCAAGCAAAATTCAAAATCAAATCAACATCGAAATCATAGGGGGAAATGACATCCCACTCCACAAAAGTGAAATTTGGATTTTGCAAAGCGGCTTGCAAATTAACCAAACTACCCGTACTTAGGTTATCGATGCCAATAACGGTTTCACCAGCATTTAGAAATCTGTCGGTGAGGTGTGAACCAATAAAGCCCGCAGCACCTGTGATTAGAACTCGCATACGGCTAATCCTAAGCCATTTTGACCTAGAATCAACTCTATGCAGAGTATTGAACGAGAAAAATGAAGATCGCATACGTCTATCTTGGCGAATCCAAACTCCCCAGATATGTTCTAGAAAATCTGACGAATACACAAAGCAAGTTTCCGCAGGAAGAATTCGTTTTTATTTCTGACAATCCTAAATCAATATCGATTGTTGAAAATTTGGGAATTAAGGCATGGCGATGCAGCAATCAAGCGACTCTAAATTCAGAGGCCTTAAATTCAATGAGCCACCCCATGGAATTTCGATCAGGGTTTTGGTTTAACACTCTAGCGAGATTTTTTGCGTTGGAAGAGTTTATGGAGAGTTCAGGTGAAAACGAACTCCTTCAAATCGAGGCAGATGTTTGGCTTTCACCAAACTTCCCATTCTCGAAGTTCGAGAACTTTACAATAGGACTCGCTTATCCCATGGAATCGGTGGGGCGTGGGGCTGCCAGCATACTTTACGTAGGAAGTATTCAGGCAATAAAAGACTTTAATGATTATTGTAAACTTGAACTTAGGTCGTCTCCTGACGCAACGGACATGACACTTTTAGGCACATATTGCGAAACTCATCCTGATCGAGTCTTTGTTTTACCATCTGGGAAAAACTCAACGTATTTCAAGGATTTCACACCTGACTATATCTCGGCAGAAGGAAGTTCTCATGCTTCATACTTTGGCGGTGTATTTGATCCGCTCACATACGGAATGCATTTATTCGGGGTAGACGCAAAAAACCATCGTGGAATTCTAAAGCTATTTGGTGACGAACCTATTCATGTGGTTGGAATACGCACACTCGAATTTGCTCTCATTGATCATGAGTTGTATGTAAGTAAGGGTTCAGAAGTAACACCGATTTTTAATTTGCATATACACAGTAAAAACTTGAAGGTTTTCAATAATAATAGCTCAGAGGGCGAAATCAAGAAATTGATTAAGATGCGTAAACCTGTCGAGGTCAATCGAATTGTCTGGCGTGTTTTCTGGTCGGCGATTCTTGGGAAAGTTAAAAGGTCCTGTAAAAAGCCGTCTTTGTTCTTCAAACTAACTCAGTAATTACCTCTCGGGGGATAGACTTGACTTGTGAGAGTTCTTCAGCTGTCTACAAGCAAACAAGGCGGAGCTGGGATCTCAGCTGCAATACTCGACCAAAAATTAAGGGAAGACGGAGTCGAGAGTAGACTCATTACAAGGTCGAATATGAAGCATTATCAAGCAATTTACAGCAAAGCTATAACTTTTGTGGGGAAAGTTAGCGCTTCCACTGATTATGATTTCCTTTCATCGTATTCGACTTCAACATTAGACTATGAACAAGTATTAAATTACAAACCTCAAATCATTCACATACACAATTGGTACAACCTGCTAAGCGTAAGCAGTTTCTTCAAACTTTCGGAGATTGCGCCTTTAGTTTTTACTCTTCACGATGAAAGGCTTGTCACGGGCGGATGCCATGTAACCCTTGGGTGTGAAAGATACTTATCTAGATGTACGAACTGCCCAGCACATCGCCTACATTTTTCAAGGGACAAGTTCAAAAGTGAATTGGCTTCATTTTTTGAGTCGGATGCGAGTTATGGAATTATCAGCCCATCTCAATGGTTGATGAAAAAAATTGAACAAACCCCATTGAAGAAGAAGGCATTACTCTCAAGAGTTATACCAAATCATTTATCAATGCCGACCGGAGCCCCCATCGCTAAAGGGAAAAATGGAGAAAAGACGGCGATAATTTTTGTTGCTTCCAATTTAGATGCTCCATATAAAGGGTACAAGCTTCTTCTTTCTTCTATGAGTATCCTGGATGCGACATTAGAACAAACAGGTAAGAAAGTAGAACTAATCATCGTGGGAAGTTCGATGATTGAGGCCGCGATGGAATTTAGGAATATTGAAATTGTGATGATGTCACAGATGAGTACCGATAAACTAACTCAGCAGCTAATTCTTGCTGACATTCTAGTGGTTCCCAGCATATCCGAGAATTATCCAGGGGTTATCGCAGAGGCACAACTCCAAGGCACGCGGGTTGTCGCAAACAGGGTCGGTGGTGTTTCTGAAATGATCGAAGATAAGTTAACTGGATACCTAGCCTCACCAAATCCGCATTCATTTGCAGAAAAAATTCTTGAGGCAATTCTTGATGAAAACCGAGAACACGTTCGCGCCGAAGCATTTCAGGCCGTAACTGTGCGGCAAAATTCACAAGTCATTAACCAGCACCATAAAGAAGTTTATAATGAATTGATGAATGCAAAAGGTAAGTGAGTGATTCCGACACTAATCCTTTCCTTTCAGCGGAAAGATCAACTCGAAAAATTAATTAGAGTTGCGTCAACTCAAGGTTCTGAACGAATTTACATCTCCATTGATGGTCCACGCGATAAACACGATGAACTTGTTCAATTAGCGATCGTTAAAATGATAAATCAGCTTCGGCATGAGCTAGATTCGGAGATAATTGCACGCCATCTCAACGACAATGCTGGTGCAGGAGCGGCAGTTATATCCGGCATTGATTGGTTCTTTGACTTTGAGAATGAAGGAATAATCCTTGAGGACGATCTCTCACCCGAGCCTGGCTTTTTTCAGGCAGCCGATCAATTCATTAGAAGGAGTGATCTAGACGCGCGCATTCTGATGTTTTCAGGAACCAATCTATTTGATTTGAATTCGACTAGTGTTGAGTTACTAAAGTACCCGGTAGTTTGGGGTTGGGCATCAACGCGAACAAAGTGGAAAGTGATCAGGAGATTAATCCTTTCACCACCTAGCGATTTATCTCTTCGCAAACTCGGCGCACAATACTTCTATTGGCGAGTAGGTAAACGGCGTGCACTTCAAGGACAAACCAAAGTATGGGATGTCCCACTATCGGGCGCGATGTTCAGTGAAGAATACATCTGTGCCGTAACACCCACAAATATGATTACAAATATTGGGTTTGATTCTGTTGCAAGCAATACTCTGAATAACGAATGGCCTTTAAACATTCCTACAGTTGATCGCTCCCTAGACTTTGGATCGATCCCTGTAACATCGGTGAATTCAAAAAGTTTGGAAAGGTTAATGAGGAAAAAGGTATTCAAGTTCGGATTGAGGTACTTTCTATCCAGCTTGTTTTGGAGTTTCTTTGATTCATTCCGTCCCCGACAGAGCGAATATGTTGGATTACATACCAAGCTATCTAATATTGAATGGAAAATGGTTTGACCAATGATGTTTTCTATTTCTGTTGTTGTGCCAATCCATGATATGCATAGAAAGCTTCAGAATCTGAATGCTTCAATTTTGGAAATGCCACTAGGTGGGGTCGAAATAATTCTTGTTGATGATTTCACTTCATCAGAAGCATCTTTAGAGATCGAAAATTTGATTGCTGAATTCTCTGCAAAGAAAATTAGGTTGGTCAAGGGAAACTTTGGGTCACCAGGAAAGGCACGTAATGCTGGTCTGTCTATAGCCACCGGTGATTGGATTGTTTTCGCAGATTCTGATGATCGATTGTACGCAAGAGAGTTGTTAGATTACTTGTTACCTCTTCCCGCGGAACAAATTCAAGTTTTTCAATTTTGTAAAAAGAATTATTCTTCGGGAAAAATTCTTGAGCCACTCAGTCACACTTATTCGAAATTGGATCTAGTTATTAACTTAGGGCTGTGGAGAATGGCTTTCCCAGCCAAGTATTTGAGAAAAGCAAGTTTTCACAATCTAAGTATGGGCGAAGATATCTTATTCTTTCTTGATGTTTTTCATGATTACCCGAGTGCGAAATTTGTTTCTGTACACACTTACGACTACTTTATGGGTTTAGGAAACCAACTAACTTCAAGTGTCGGCGCCATTGGAGATCTTTTCAATCTCCTTGGAGAGTTGGAGCAAAGAGTAAATTTATATGACAATATTTCTGGGTTAGTCAAATCCTTCTATTTCAAGAATACTTTGTCAGCAATTAAACATCTTGGTTTCGTCAGAAGTCTGAAGTACGTCATGAGGAATGCAGATTGGTTTATTCGGAGCAATTTTGATGAAAAGCGAAGTTATTTTGTTGTTTTTTGGAAGCTCTTGAGACCATGAAGAGAACTTACCTATTTTTGACTGGTGGATTGGGAAATCAACTTTTTCAAATTGCTGCAGCGCTTGCACTCGGGAAAAATACTAAAATAGAAATCGACACTAAGAGTGGTAACCCAAGAAATGGCTCCCATCCGATTGCTGATTTTTTCTCACTCGGATCGCACCTCGAAATGAATCCATCTAGTGTTAAGAAAAGGCGATTCTCAACTAAAGTCGGAGGATATGTCCTACGCTCGAATGTTGAGCCAGTGCGACTGGAAAAGCTAAAAACCTTTCAACGTCTGTCAATTTTTGCAGCGTCAATTTATTTCACGATATTGAATAGGCGACCACTGGTTGTAAAGGCTAATTCCGGTGTTGGTTATTCGCCGATACGGCGAAGTTTCCAACTGAGCAATTATTTGATTGGATATTTTCAAACGTATAAGTGGGCAGAAGTTCCATCCGTTAAAGAATTACTCAAAACACTTCATCTGACAAATGGCTCAAAATCCTATGAAGATTTGAAAGCGAGAATTGGTCGAGAGAAGCCAGTGATCATTCACGTTAGACGTGGAGATTACGCATTCGAACCAGATTTTGGAGTGCTTCCGAGTTCCTATTACCGTGACGGCTTAAGACTGCTTCAGTTGAAAGGTATAGAGAGGAAAGTGTGGGCCTTCACCGATGATCCCGAATGGGCAATTGAAATTCTTCAATCTGACGGATTAGAGAATTTCCACATTGAAGTAGTGGACGATTCTGGACTCTCAACGAGTGAAGTTTTTGATTTGATGCGATTCGGTAGCGCTTACGTGATAGCAAATTCTAGTTTCAGTTGGTGGGCTGCCTACCTCGCAAGGATCGATGGAGCTTTGGTCATATCCCCCGATCCTTGGTTTACTGGTCTTCCTGAGCCTGCTGAACTGATCCCTCCGATTTGGCTGAGAATCCCCTATTTTGACTCGGCAGATTAACTTTTCTGTACCAAATAAAAGTAGAATCGTGGAGTGAATAGACTTAAGCCTACAAGCGCTCGACAGCTCCTTAGTCGCGCATGGGGGCTTTTGTCTTCGCGAGATAAGTCTAAGGTAGCAATCGTCACTGTCGGCCAGGTGTTGTTGAGCTTTCTAGACTTACTTGGCGTAGCCCTCATAGGAATGATAGGTGCATTAACAATTCGAGGAGTCTCAAGCCAAGCCCCTGGAGATCGAGTTTCGAGAGTCCTAGATTTCATGAGCCTTAGTGACTCCACTTTGCAAAGGCAAGTGTCGATCCTCGGGTTGCTTGCATGCGTGGTCCTAATAGCCCGGACAATGATTTCAATAAACGTAACAAAGAAAATGTTTCGCTTTCTATCGATTCGAAGTGCGAATCTAACAACTGAATTACTTTCAAAACTACTCAATCAATCGATTTCGAAAATCAACCTGAGAACGAATCAGGAAACCCTGTATGGACTAACAAGTGGTGTGTCGATTATCTATCTTGGGATAATCGGAACTTCTGTCCTAATTCTCTCCGACCTCGCTCTCTTGGCCGTAGTTCTCACAGGTATTCTTGTGGTTGATCCGGGAACAGCTATCATCTCAATATTGTTTTTTGGGCTAGTTGGAATCTTTATGTATCTTTTGTCGCACAAGAAAGTGTCTTCATTAAGTAAGTTGAATTACGAGCATACGATCCGAAGCAATGAGCTGATTTTACGATCAATTAGCACGTACAGAGAACTCTTAGTCAGAAATCGTCGCGCTCATATAGTAAATGAAGTTCAAAGATCCAGAAGTACTTATACAAGAACTTCAGCCGAATTAGCTTTTCTTCCCTATGTCAGCAAGTACGTGATTGAGACATCCGTTATCTTCATCGCACTATTACTGGGTGCTTATCAATTTACCGTGAGCGATTCGTCAAGAGCGGTTGCCACGCTATCAATATTCTTAGCAGCAGGAACAAGATTAGCGCCCGCAATTCTACGAGTCCAACAAAGTTTCTTGCAGGTAAAAGGAAATCTTGAAGTTTGCCGAGTTACCTTAGATTTGGCAAAAGAATTGCGGCAAACAACTAGTTTAATTTTAGAGGAATCATCCAGATTTACAAAGAATCACGAGGGTTTTAGGGCCAACATAGATCTCGAAAACTTAACATTTGCATTCAGTAAAACAAGTGATCCCTTTATTGAAGAGCTGAATCTGAGAATCCCAATAAATCGCCTAACAGTCATTGTTGGAAAGTCTGGATCTGGCAAAACCACACTGGTGGATTTGATTCTCGGAGTGCTTGAAACCAAATCTGGGAAAGTTTCCATCTCAGGTGTTCCACCGCTGGAAGCGTTCCAGAAATGGCCGGGTGCGATTGCGTACGTCCCACAAGAGGTGAGTATCGTTGATGGAACAATTAGAGAGAACATCTGCCTTGGATTCGATGTGAATGATGTCCTGGACGCAGATGTTGAGTGGGCCGTGAATATTGCAACTCTTGGCAACTTTGTTGAACAAACACGAAGTGGTTTGGAAACCAAAATTGGCGCGGACGGACTCAAGTTAAGCGGGGGACAAAGACAAAAGCTAGGCATTGCTCGAGCCGTGCTATCGAGACCAAAATTATTGATTCTTGACGAAGCGACAAGTTCGCTTGATGGACAGGCGGAATACGAAGTTACCGAAGCCATCAATTCCATCAAATTTAGCACGAGCGTTCTGATGATTGCTCATCGACTTTCCACAGTTCGCGAAGCAGACAAAGTGATCTACCTAGACGCCGGAAAAATAGTAGCTGAAGGAACTTTTGAGGAAGTTAGAAATAGAGTGCCCGATTTTGATCATCAAGCGAAGTTGCTAGGGCTTTGATTTGAAAATGTTTAGCAAAATAAGGAAACATGGGATCATCGGAAGCATTAGAATTGGTAAGAATTTACTTTTCGACAAAGCAATTAGCAAATTCTCAGAAAATCTGTTTCACCGAATTACAGCTGTAAGACGCCAGATTCTTTCCCGGAGAATTTCATCTTCTGTAGATAATGAAGTTCAACACGGAAGTTTTAAGAATTTAAGGCTATCGAACCTGCGTTGGGGAAGTCACGACAAGGCGGCCATGCTGCTTGGTGCATATGAAAACGAAGTTTTAGTTGAAATTGAGAAAGCTTCAATTAACGCGGATGTTTTTGTGGACATAGGAGCGGCTGACGGATATTTTGCAATAGGCGCGGTTTTCTCAGGTCTCTATGAGAAATCAATTTGTTTCGAGATTTCAAGCGACGGAAGAGAATCAATTGCAAATAATGCGGAAGACAATAACGTTCGAGATCGTGTTGAGATTATCGGCGAGGCGACAACCGATTCACTGCTCGATGTATTGAAAAATTACGATTCAAGAAGAATCTTTCTCCTTTGTGATATCGAAGGGGGTGAGTTCAACCTATTCACGCCAGAAATTCTGCGGGCATTATCTGGATCTACGATTCTTATCGAGATACATGATTTTTCGCATGAGAGTAGAGAGAGTTTTCAGAAGCTGAAAGGAGAAGCCATACAGCATTTTCAAATTCGAGAAGTTGTTCAAGAATCGAGAAATCCCAATGTGTCAGTGATCGCTCGCAGTTTTCATGACGACGACAAATGGTTACTGATGTCGGAAGGACGCCCAAGAGCTATGACTTGGTTACTGTTATCACCAAAAAGCATCACTAATCTTTAGTTAATCACGATGAGACGTTTCGAATAATCGTTATCTGATGTCGACTTAAATGTACAATTCTCCAGCTGTTGCTTTGGAAGCCACGCAAGATCCTAAATAGATCCCTGCAAGCAGATATTTTTTTGCCAATTCTCTTAAACCCTATATGAAAGAGAAACTCAGCTTGAAAAATTATGACCTCGAAACCAAGTGGAGCTTCAATCAGCTTTAGAAGTATTTCTCGCTCGGCACCTTCAATGTTTAATTTAAGAATCCTTGGCCTGGTTTGAGCGTCTATATTCTTCAATTTCGCCTCGTCCCATAACGATCGAATATCCAAAAAATCTTCACTCCTCTGATTTAAATTAAAGATGTTTACTATAGAAATATTTGCTCCTGTGTAATTGAACTTTCCAGACTTATCCCAAAGACCATAATTCTCAATTACAGCATCAGTACCTGAAAACTGTTTCTTCGATGACTTGAAGCACGATGTCTCGGGCTCAAATCCGAAAAAGTCATAGCCAAGAGTCATTAACTCTAATTCGAACGAGGAGTCATGACCAAGCCCAACTCCCCAAATGGTTCCACGACTGTCAATTAAGTCTTTTGGGAACCAGTATCCTGAGTAGTTGTTTCCCAAAAACAACATTGGCTCGGTATTCTTGACGCGAAATTTCTTTTCAAGAAGAATTCTAAAGATTGAATTCTGAAACTCAAAAGCAAAAGATTTCAATTGCTCGGAAGAAATCATAATCTATATCGAATCTCAAGAATTTTTCTTATCTAGGTCTTTTACGTCTCTGCGCTGAATTCGGACGTGGCTTACGAGTTGCACGGTTAGGTCCCTTGTTCTCAACGATAGGGGCCACATAAGGAATACCTGAAGGCTCTTGAGCTCCGGTGATTCGCATTAAGTCAGTACTTAGTGAAGTGACTGAGACAGATTTAGGTGTTACTCCTGCACGTGAAGTAAGTCCAGAAACTGACTTTTGCTGCTTTGAAGTTGTAAGGGTAACTACTGCACCTGATTCACCGGCGCGAGCTGTGCGGCCTGAACGGTGCAGGTAGTCTTTGTGATCCTGTGGAACGTCGACGTGAACCACAAGTGAGATTCCATCAACATGGATACCGCGTGCTGCAACGTCTGTTGCGACAAGAGCTGCATTTGCTGAATCCTTGAAGAGTGCAAGTGTGCGTGTACGAACTGCTTGTGACTTACCACCATGTAATGCTCCAACTGGAACACCTGTGTGAGCTAGCTTGTCACAGAGGCGATCCGCCCCGCGTTGTGTCTTTACGAAGAGAATTGTCTTGCCATTACGTGCTGCAATTTGGGCCGTAATGTCATCCTTATCGCCTGGGTTCATCACAAGGATGTAATGCTCCATTGTTGATACAGATGCACGGTCGTTTTGAAGTGAGTGTGTCTTTGGGCTCTTGAGGTATTGCTTAACTAGTGAGTCAACACCGCGATCAAGAGTTGCTGAGAAGAGAAGACGCTGTCCATCAGGCTTTGCCTGATCAAGGATTTCCTTAACAACTGGAAGAAATCCCATATCTGCCATCTGATCTGCTTCATCAAGAACTGTGATCTGAAGTTGATCTAGTTGTACTTCACCCTTATTTAGCAGGTCGATAAGACGACCAGGGGTCGCAACCAATATTGCTGTTGCTTTACGCATTGCAGTGATCTGCTTTGCATATGGCATTCCGCCTGCGATGACAACTGATTCGTGGCCGATTGCGCGTGCAAGTGGGCGTAGAACTTCATCGATCTGCTGGGCTAATTCACGAGTTGGGGTAAGCACAAGAGCTAATGGCTTATGTGGCTTTGCCTGCTTGCCGCTGATATTTGTAAGCAGGGCAAGGCTAAATGCAAGGGTTTTTCCTGATCCGGTCTGACCGCGACCGAGGATGTCATGTCCTGCGATTGCATCTGGAACTGTTGCAATCTGGATTGGGAATGGGTGTGTAATTCCTTGGATGCTTAGAGCATTTGAAAGTGCAGGTGCAATACCAAGGTCTCGGAATGTTGTTGTTACCTCTGTCAGCGGTGTTGCATCGATCAGGTTGGCATCAGTCAAGTTTGTTGAGATGTAATTGTCATCTGCACCGAAATCGACTGCGGCATTTGAATGTGTCTTTGAAGCACGACGATCATCACGAGCAAATGCCGGTGAATCATTGCGACGATCGCGTGGTGGCTTCTGTGTTGAACGTGGTTTAGAGCCTGGGATGAACTTCTCACGCTTTTGTGGGACGAAGTTTGGACGACCATCGCTGCTGCGAGCTTCTTTAGCCTTAACTGCTTCGCGACGTGTTGTTGGACGACGATCTGAATCTGCTG
>JACCDW011948566.1_pt1 | contig 38301 bp, 40 predicted proteins | sample 7449781 | NCBI WGS metagenome assembly JACCDW01 (sample SAMN15323449, study PRJNA562643) | freshwater metagenome | isolation source: river surface water | place: USA:Blue River Watershed | collected 2017-08-18 | reverse complement strand
GGTTCGTCCTGATTCCCTAACCCCGGACCCTGTTCGCTTAAACTGCAGTGAGAGTTCCGCAGCGCAATTTTTCACGATCCACGAACACTTGGGTAACTTAAGTACTTCGTGATGTCTTGCTAATTTCGGAATAGGTCGAAGCTTTTCGCTTCGTTTTTTTAAATCTTGTCAGTGCAGTTGGCGAGCCCCAGAAACGGTTCACGAGTTTTCAGTTGGGCAAAGTCTTGCGGCCATTCGAAGCAGAGGGGGCTGAAAGGTTGGGTTATGCCGCTTGCTTCGTTTCTGGTTCGGTTTTTTGCACTGGGGCCGATACTGATTCATTTTTGCTTTCATTCAGTAGACTGCGGATTTCTTCATAGGCGAGATGCGGTTCGCTCAAGGAAAGATAGATACCTTTACCATTTTTGAGTTCTAGGTAAATTCCCGACTTCCAAAACGAAAGGTCGAAGTAATACCAAAAGCGAATTCCAGTGCGATAAAGTCTCACCGGCGAAACGAGAAATTTTATTGGATGCATCATTTCCACTCGAGCAATTTGGTCTAATCGGTACACATAACTCCAATACCCGAGCGATTTCACCCACAGCGTATCCTTGGTGATAATGGCCTTTCTTGCCACAAGCATCATGGCGATTTGAAATGAGAAGACGGTAATCCCCAGCGAAAGCGCCAAGGGAAGATAATCCGAAATCCAGCCGGAAAACTGCATGAGACGCCATTCGGCCCACTTCGTAAAAACAAAGCTGGTTCCAACCGTCCCCAGAATTAGTGAGATCCCAAGCGACGACATCTGCACCACATAACCTGGAAAGTAGCGGATTTTTCTTACCCAACGAATCTGCATATTGGGAAACGATCGAGCAAAAATCCGCTTTGATAGGCCCATAAAGAAAATGAACGATAGAAGAGATATCGGGATAATTTCAAAACGAAAGAAATAGGGGGGCGCTGTAAATACCTCGTAGGTCATTTCTTTTCGGAACAGATTTTTTAAATCAGTTTGAAAGTCTGCAAATTGAATGCTCTTGTACAATTCATAAGGATTATTCAGCCCAGATCCAGGATACTTTTCATGGAAGTCGGCCAACTCCCCGGCGATTCCCATTAAACTATCGGCATCGCCATCCACATGAAATTCTGATTCATAAAGCTTCATCGCCTCTTGAAAGGATTCCATACTGATATTTCCTTTCCTCGTCTCATTTTCAATGATGGCGTCGGCATATCTTAGATTTTCGTAATATTGTTCTTCACTTGTCTCAAAGTTTACGGAAATTATCCCGTGCTTCTCATGAAAATGGGAACTCGGATATACGGTATATGCTTCTCCTCGGCGATTTCTCAGTTCCTTCATCAGTTTGTGCGATACATACTTGAGATAGATGTCAGAAACCATCTCTTCCCGAGCGGATAAGTTAGCCACCTTCGCCCCAATTTCAATCCGGGGTCGTGAAGATGAAGTTACAGACGTCCAACGGTAAGGACGGATCTTTGCCACGGGGTTTTCCGCAGGAAAGGTTGGTCCCTTTCTCGCAGGCTCGGCGCCAAAAAGAGTTCGCAGTTGGGGCAACAGCTTTGCTCGATCAAAGCCACCGGCTACAAAAACTTTGATTTGATCAGGGCGATAGTAGAGCTGGTAAAATTCTTTTAAATCCTCGACCCGCAGTGAAGCCGTATCGATCACTGGTGAACTTCCTTTGTGATAAGAGTGGTCGGCTGTAATTCCAAATTCAGTTTCGTATAGACTTGGAACGTGGGTAAGTTTACGGAATAATAATGAATTGCTGGGGGAAACGAAGTGAAATATGTTGGGTTTACCGATTTCGAGGTAAACAGGCTTCTTGGCCAACTCAACTGCGTCCGCTTGAAAAGTCTTTTGAAAGAGAATCTTCGCGAAGGTGTTCACCAACCAAGGGGCCTCCGCTTTTTTAATGGAAGCGTAATACGTAGTTGTCTTGTAACTAGTCACCGCATTACCACTACCGCCTTTTTCCTTAATTACGTCTAAATAAGTGGTATTGGCAGCCAGAGAAGGATCCCAAAATAAGTAGTGCTCTAACAAATGGGCCACTCCGGCTTTGCCCCAGACTTCATTTCGATGGCCTGCCGCTACCTGCACTCGAATTTCAAACATGTCAGATTTCTCTCCCGGTGCACTCACCAATGTGAGTCCATTGGAGAGTCGTTCAATCTCCACATTCTTGTAGGGGTTTCCCTCGGCAAAGGCATTAAGGTTAGCGAACAGGCACAATGATAATAAATAAAAGTTCATATACCTTTTTCGGATGGTCGGGCAAAAAATGTAGTTTTCATGAAAAAATGACGGATTTTCATTGTCTCTCCGCTGATACGTCACTGGTTGTGTTTAAGCTCTCTGTTTGGGCAGATGTCAGATTGCAGATAGTAGTTTTCAGTTGGTAGGGGGTAGGGGATTGTTGGAGGAATGTTCAGAAGAAGAATACTTCTCATTTATTGTCGGGATTAGACCGACTATTGATACATGAAAACTATATATTTTGTCGCATACATAATTTTCATTTTAGCGTATACCTCGCCCTCAGCCCACGCCGCATGGGCCTCCGAAGAGATGGCACCCATCGTTATGGAAAGCTCCAAGGATAAAGTCTATGTAAAAAAAGATGGATCCTACGAACTGATCAATGAGCACACTATTTCCGTGCGCCGAGAAGATGGGATCCAACTCGTGAATCTCTACCGAATGCAATACGAACCCTTTCTAGAAAACCGTGTAGTAGAGGAGGCCTATACCCTAAACGGCGAAACCAAAAGTCCTGTAAAAAAGGAAATGATTGAAGATAAACCAACCTCCTCCAATGGCCAAGGCCTCACGAATCTTAACCAAATCACCATTCCTTTTTCCAACCTCGGCGTTGGTTCGAAAATTTACCTCCGTTTGAAAATCACCAGGAAGCCCGGCATGGTGCCTCACTTCTTTTTTCGCACCAGATTCGGCGCGCACATTTTTCAGAAACAAGACGAAACCGAAATTACTTCTGAAATCCCCATCGTCGCTAAGCAAAATGGAAATCATCACCTCGTGGAAGTGAAATCTTCTACGGAAGGATCCCTTCACAAAGTTCACATTAAACTACTGGCCCCCGTTTACCGCGGAAACACTGATGAGGCCTTTCCCGCCATTCGTGCCGATACCATCCCTGAAGTGGAAGTGAGCTCCTTGACCGATTGGAGCCCAATCACCAAAATTATGGGCGGTAAAATTGAGTCTGCCTTCGCCGAACCTCTGCCACCTGCCTTTGCCAATATATTACAAACGGCCAAAACGAAGTTGAACAACAAAGAAAAGGTGCACTACGTAATTTCTGAACTCATCCGCCAAGTAAAATATCTGGGAGATTGGCGAAATGAAAAGGGATATTACTTACCGCGCACCCTAAAAGAAATTGCCGAAACCAAACAGGGCGATTGCAAAGACTACTCCTTCGCTACCGCCGCTATTCTACGTCAGTTGGGTCTAAACGCTTACATTAGTTGGGTACAAAGAGGCGCTAGCAGTGAGCTCGCCGCCAGACTTTCCGGCTCTCTAGCTGCTTTCGAGCCACTCCTTCCTGGCATGGAACACTTTAACCACGCTATTGTCTACCTCCAAATGGACGGCAAAGACTATTGGCTGGATCCCACCAACCCAATCGCTCACATTGGCCTACCCTTTGAAGATATCGCAAACCGCTCTGCCTTGGTGGTTCATCCAGCAGAAAGTAAACTCCGCCGAATCCCCGAAGCCGATCCCTTCGGCGCAAAAATTAAACTCACCAAATATTTTTCTTTCGACCCTATCGGCCAAGCCTCGGTCATGGCCGGCGTCAAGCTCTCTGGGTCTGCCGCCCTAAATTTTCAGCGGCAGATTTCTAGTCTCACTGAGGCCGAAAAACAAAATGCTTCCTTTGATTTTGTGGCACCAAAGTCGAGCTATACTTTTTTGGGCAATCTGAAAAGTATCGATCCAGAATCCTTCCCCCGGGGGAACGGTGATGGCATCGAAGATACCTACGTCTATCAATCCATGGATCTCATGCAAAATACCAACTTGGGCAGGGCCCTACGTCTACCTAACCCGAAACTAGCGGATCGGTTCTTAATTAGTCCCTTTGGCCGAGCCACGGGATTGAGTCTCGGTGGTAGAGCCACCATTGAAGAAGAAACTTATTTTGTGAATTTTTCCATGGCAAATTTCCGCCCTCAACCCTGCCAAGTTCAGAGCAAGTGGGTATCCATCAAACGCGATATCGAGGCGAAAAACTCTGGCCTCGTCATCAAAGATCGATTTGAAACCTTTGTGGACGAAATTCCGCTTGTGGATCTAATCTCGGAGAGCTATCGGCAGTTTCAAACCCAACTCAACGGCTGCTTCGCTGATTCGCTCCTCATCTTTCAATATGCTGGTCCGGAAAAATTAGGTGTCAGCACCGAACCCATCTTCAATCCGCTCATGCCTCGCCCCGAAGGGATCAAAAATCGGCTAGACAATGTAGTGCAATCCTTAGAAAGGGAAAACTATGCAGAAGTTGTCTACCAAAAGCTCTTGGCCTTTGAACTCGCCCTGCGTTCGCCTCGCGAGGCCATGGCTTATGGAGTAATGGCGCTAAGTTCGATGAACTTAACGGTCACCGCCAAACAATCCGAGGTGGAAAAATACCTACATGAAACAAAACGTTTGGCCGATTTTGCGCTACAAATCGACCCCAACGAATACTATGCCAATGTAGTCTCCTGCCAGCTCGATATCCACAATGGCAACTTTGGCCCGGCCACTTATAAAGCTAATCTCTTGAAAGAGAAGTATCCCAACCGCTGGACCCCAATAAAATTAGGCATCGATCTCAACACGGACTTTCGTAATCCATCTCGGTCGGCCAATGCTTGGACGAAAGCAGTGATCGAAGCTGAAAGCGCGGCGAATCGTTTGACCGGACATGCGAAAATTGGAGCCCAGAAATTTCTCACCTTGGCCTATCAAGTGGTGCGCAAAGATGAAATGGCCGAAAAACTCCACCAGGAACTCCTAAAATCTAAACCCAGATCAATTAAAACTCTGTTGAATTATGCGGGCTTTCTCTTTGCCCGCAAGCGTTATGACGAAGCCATCACCTATGCGAAAAAATCCCTCGCCATAGAAAAAACAACGATCGGCCAAGTAATTCTCGCCGATGCCATGGCCATGAAAGCCGAAGCACTTCAAATGGCCGCCGCCGGAAGCGACATCCCCACGCAGTCGGTTTCTCTCTGCACAGAGGCTTTGGAGCTAGATTCCGCCAATCGCACCTGTATCACTCTGATCGGAGCTCACCATATTCAAACGGGCACCAAAGATGGAAATGCTGCTCTCATCGAAAAAGGAAAGGCACTTGTACGGTCGGCTCAGTCCCAAGACTTTGTGGACGCAGACCGAGAGAGATCCCTCGCTTCTGAGGGAATTGGCACCTACCGAAATTCGGCGGAGAAGAATCAGTGAGGGTAGTGGCAACAGGAAAGAATTGCACACGAGCTTTTTGAGAGAGTTAGCGAGTCTATACGGTCTACAAGGGCGCCTGATTTGAGCGGAGACATTTAAATGAAGAAAATTTCTGCTGAAAAAACGACGTTTTTTTATAAAAGAATCTTCCCTATTTTCTGGTTTGGCTTTTTGATTGTCTTCTTCGTGTTCAGCCTACGAACTGGCGCATTAGAAGAAGATAAAATGTTCCTACTTATGCCACTCATTATGGGGTTGGGCGGATTCTTTATGATGAAAAAATTTGTATGGGATCTGGTAGACGAGGTTTATGACTGTGGAAGCTACCTGTTAATAAAAAATAATGGAGTTGAAGAACGGATCGATTTTCAGAAAATAATGAATGTAAACTATATCCAATTTATGAACCCACCCAGGGTAACATTAATGATTAAATCATCCAATAGCCAGCCCAACCGAGATATAAGCTTTACGCCACCGTCTAGAATAAATTTCTTTTCTAAAGATCCATTAGTTGAGGATCTTATCCAACGAGCGGATCAGGCGCGGGTTAGGGGAAGTAGGTAATGATGAACTGGATTTTACTGAGATATGAAAACCTCTATTTCTAATTGTATAGATTGGTTTAGATTGGCTATGACCAATTTGATTCCTATTATGGATGAAGCGAAAATTCAGTGGAGAAATGCGGAAGAGCTACCAGATGATTTTGACGAACTTTCTTCCTCGCTATTTTCAGTATTGGTAAAAAGCAACTGCATGAATTCTGAGGAAGTAGAAAGTGCGGGCGCAAGGGCTGTTTCCTTTCACGAATACGCCGTAATGGAAATTCTCGATTCTCAGATTCTACACGTGGTTGTTTCCGACAAAACTGGACTTGAAGGCAGGTTTGTGATGCTAACGACTCAAAATGAACCTTTTGATACCGTTATTGTAGTGGGAGCTGACAGGAAAAAACAGTATCTGAACTATGGAGATTGTGATTTTTATCTAAAAACCCCTTCGGGGCTTCGAATTAAAGACATTACGGTTAAGCTTTGAAGCAACAAAGATTCACTTGGGTAAATGCATTCGGATCGTAATTTTTAAAACAAATCGGAGCTAGCGATGGATATAATTATGGAAGTCTTACAATTTTATTTTTACGACCCATTTTTCCAATACGCTCTTAAGAAAACAAAATCCAGAAATTTGGCCATCGCTCTCGCTGTTGTAGGAAGCTTTTCAATGGCAATAGCTGCTATGATTACTCTTATCGGTGCCATCTATTTGATTCAAAAGTATTCTTTCAGATAGCATTGGTCTGGGTGTTGTCATTCTATCGGGTTAATTTGCTTTAAAGTGGACTCGTACTTTTAGTTCTTATATATTTACTGGTATATGTTAATAACGTTTTTCTTGCTCTTTTCCCAAGTTTTATAGCCGAACTAAATTCTTGTTCGAAGTTAAAAAAGTAGGGAAAATTCTTCTCAAGAAAAGTAGAGGATTGAGAATTGCCTAATACGTTCAAATATCTGAAGAGTATTTAAATATGCCATTTACCCCGTTTCATTTTGGTATCGGATACGCAGCGGCTGGAATCATAAAATATCCCAGGTATTTTAGCTTTTATGTCTTTGCGGTCACTCAGGTCGTCATCGACACAGAAACTCTATATAATATCCTTTCTCAATCGAATCAGTATCACACCTTTTTCCACACAATATTGGGATCATTGGTTGCCGCAGCAATATCGATTTTTGTGAGCGCACTTCTGTACTTGGCAATAAACTGGCTGCTTTCAAAATTCTCTAATCGATTTTTAGAATGGCTGACCGCCTGGCAATTTTTCCCAGCATGTATGCCCTCCAAAGTCTGCTTAATTATTTCGGCAATGTTTGGAGCTTTAAGTCACGTGTTTCTCGATGGAATTATGCATGGGGATGTATTTCCTTTTGCACCAATTTCTAAACAGAATCCCCTCGTTGATTTGGTTGATATTGATGTTTTACATATCTCTTGTGTGGCCTCATTTTTCTTGGGGGCGGTATTACTGAAGGGTGTTAAAATTCGAAAAAGATGAAATATGGCCTTAATCGAATTCTTTAAATTGAATCATTTTAGACGAGGCCTCCTCTTTCTTCTCTTTTTTATACCCTCGTTCTTATGGATCGGGGCATCGGTTCTCCATTTGGTCGTTAAACTAGAAAGCATTTTTCCTGAGTTTTTTTCTGATATTTGGTTGCTGATAATGTATGTAGCTCCGATCCTTCTGGCCGGCCTAATATCCTACTATTTGAGCGGTCTAAGAAAGATTCGATGGTTTCTTTTAGTATCTTACCTTTTTGGTATGATCGGTTTCGTTTCTGGAAATTATCTCGTTTCTATTTATTTGACCCCAATTTTTGACGATCAAGGCCAAGCAGATCGTCTCCCGGATGGAGCGGGTGACTTTGTTGATCCATACGGTGAAAAAAATGAGTAACGGCTTACGTTCAGAGAGTTGAGAGGTGAGAGGTGAGATAGGGCCACCCGAGTAACCTGTAGGCTCATTTACCTTTACATCCCTCGGGTAGAAGTCCGTGCCAAAAAAAGAAAAGCAATACTACACCAATAGATAAATATTATTGGGATTAGTATTGTTTTGTCTTTAATGCCCACAAGGGAATCGTTAAAGTCGAAGCTTACCGCTTTTTTTATTTTAATATTGTCAGTGCAGATAGCAGGCTGCAGAAACGGTTGGCGAGTTTTCAGTTGAAGCGAAGCCTAGCGGCTTCGCTTTTGGGTTAGGAAGAGCGCTTTACGCATTCCAGAACAATACTGAGGGCGATTTCTTTGGGGTTGCGGCATTGCAAGGGAATGCCCACCGGAGACTGCACTAGATCCAAGTTTTCAACGCCCTTGCCACGAAGAGCTTCAATCACTAAATTCGCTCTTTTGTGACTTGCCACCATACCAACGAACTTTGCTTTCTCTCTTAGGGCCCCCTCAATGTATTCATGGTCGCCCTTATGGTGCGAAGCCACGATCACAAAAGAGTCTTTGGAAAATTGTAATCCTTGGTATTCCCTTTGCGCCCTTCTAGCCTGAACGGCAGCTGGATAGTTTTCAGGATTTAGCTCAAGTCCGTAGACTTCCACCTTCCATTCGATCAAGTGAAACAATTTCGCCAATTCCTCCGTGATTCGACTGTGACCCAAAATTAAAACATGATTTGAAGATGGCGCCGAGCCGGCATGTGCCCCCTCCGTCTCCAGGGTTCTTCGTAAGAGAGTCCCCAATTCTGCAACGGTTTCGGTGAGGCCTCTCGATTTTGCCATTTCAAGAGCAATTTCTATGAGGCACTGCAAATTGGAAACAGGTCGCGCCGATTCGTTTGAGGATTTTTTGCTCGCATCCTCTAGCTGCAGACCAAAGTAATTCACCAGCGATTCCATATTTTTTGAGTAGGGAAGAGAAACCTTTTCGGCCGGCAAAATGGGATCCAAAAAGATTTTCATCTTTCCCCCACAAGGCATTCCCAATCCAAACACTTCATCGTCTAAATCTGCGGTAATGATTCTCGGTTGACGTTCTTGTATGGCTTCTTCGGCCTGTGAAATCGTAAAGCTTTCGGCACAACCTCCGCCCACCCATCCCCACAGATTTTTTCCTTCACTGATGATGGCTTTACTGCCTGTTTTTGCAGAAGCAGATCCCAAAACCTCCACCACGGTGGCCAATACATAGGGCTTACCCTTCACTTGAAGTTCTGTTTGCAGCTTTAATTCGTCCATCGTGCGTATTCCTCGGGGGTATCTAAATCTTGAAAAAAATGGGGAGGCGAGAAAACCTTTTTCGTCTTTTCTTTGTGTCGTTGAAAAAGGTAAGCACAGCCTCTGTCGTGATCAGGTTCGGCAAGAATTTCTTCAAAGTGGCAGCGGTCAATAAAACAGGGGTTCCCCGGCCGCTCGCCATTCCAGGGCCTAACTAAGGTGAACCCCTCTTCTCTGGCTCGAAGGCATTCTTTCAAAAAGGCTTTGTATTCTTGAGTCTCTAAAAACGGTTGGTCGGCCAAGGCAATCACCACCGCATCACATGCCGTAAAGGTGTTGCCAGCCTCAGAAAAGGTGCCACCATTTACACTTGTTCCTAGCGACAATAACTTTTGGATTCCTAACCGAATGCTTTGATGCAAAGAGGTCGAGTGCCGCCCATCAACCCACTGAAAATCTTTTGCGGCGTCGCCTGAATTTTTGCTCACCAGAATTTTTTTTGTAAAGGGAAGGTCCGCCAATTGGGAGAGAGTGGTTTCTAGAACTGTGCGTCCACGAAACGGAAGATAGAGTTTGTTGGTTCCCATGCGGCGAGAAGCCCCAGAGGCAGGAACAAGACATCCGATTTCCACTTGCGAGCCCATAGGAAGAAACGTACCCTTGCATAGGATAGGGGGCAAGGGTTTGCTACCAAAAGACGAAAAAATTCAAAAAGACGAAACCATTCAAAAGGTGGGAAATTATGCCGCCACACTTTCCATCATCGAAGTGGCCCTTGGTTCCATTTTGCATTCCTTTCGCATTCCCTTTTCTGGCAATTTTCTTTCCCTGAATCAGGGGTATTTGCTTTGTCGAGCGAGTTTTGCCTGCAGGGGGGAAGGGCCTTCCGTTGCCTATTCCATTTCCAATGTGGCCGCTGTTTTAAAATCCTTAGCTCCAGCGGGGAAAAAATTGGGACCCATGTTGAGCCTAAGCATGCAGGGATTTTTATTTTCCGCAGGTCTTTGGTTGGGCCGAGAAACCTTGTTTGGCTACCTCTTGGGCATGGTGCTTTTGTCTTTGTGGACATTTATCCAACCCTTTCTTACCTACTATCTATTTTTTGGAACGGAACTCTTTCTTGCCATTCAGTATTTGTTTGAAAAAACCATTCCCTACCACGGTTTCAGCTGGTGGCAACTTTCCTTTCTTTTGGGCGGTCTGATTTTGGCGAAGGCATCGGTGGCTGCAGCCTTGGCCCTTTGGGTTTGGAAAACAAAGGGACAATCCCAGTGGCAAGAGAACCTTCTACAGTTTGCCCAAGAAAAAGGAGTACGCCCCTTGGCTGGAAAGGGAAGAGTGGGGAATCCCATGCTTCTTGCCGTTCGAGATTTGTTTCAGCCCCTTTTTTTAATCTCCATCGGTATCACGGCTTTTTTTCTCTATTTTTCTCAGCACGCCTGGGGAGAAAAAATTTGGATCCTTTTGCGTCCCTTGGCCATCGGCTATTTGTTTTTCTATTTTTCCAGAACCCTCACCCTGGAGCGCTGGCTAAAGAAAATGCAAACCGGACGATTCGCCGGTTTTGCCCTGGCCTGCGAACAAGCCCTTCAGCGATTACGATTCAATTCAGTGAAAAACCAAGAAAGGTGAAAGAACGTGAAACTACAACTCAACGGAAAAGAGCAAACCCTAACTGTAGATCCTAATACCCCCTTACTGTGGGTGATCCGCGATGAATTACAACTAACCGGCACGAAATATGGCTGTGGCATGGCTCAATGTGGAGCCTGTACTGTTTATGTGGATGGAGCGCCTCAGCGATCTTGTGTGTTGCCGGTGTCTGCGGTGGAAGGGAAAAAGGTAACCACCATTGAAGGGCTAGAAGGAAAGGTTGCCAAAGCGGTGCAAGATTCCTGGGTGAAGTTTGGAGTTCCCCAGTGCGGTTACTGCCAATCAGGTCAAGTGATGGCTGCCACGGCTTTGTTGCAGAAAAAGAAATCACCCTCAGAAAAAGATATCGACGACGCCATGAACGGCAATATTTGCCGATGTGGAACCTATTCTAAAATTCGTGCGGCCATTCAAGACGCCGCCAAAACGTTAGCGTAAGGAGCAAAGACTATGCATAAGGATTTTCAAGTTCTAGGTTCCGTGGATCGACGAGATTTCTTAAAAACTTCCGTGGTGGCCGGTGGTGCCTTGGTAGTGGCCTTTCACACGCCCGTAAAAACTGGCAGAGCCTTCGCCGGTGCCACCACAGTGCCAGCGGATGGCAAGTATCCACCCAATGCGTTTGTGAAAATCGACCCCAACAACACCATCACCATTCAAATCAATAAGCTTGAAATGGGGCAGGGAGTGAACACTTCCATGGCGCAACTGATTGCCGAAGAATTAGACGCCGATTGGGATCAAATTCGCTCTGAGTCTGCTCCTGTGAACGCTGTATTTAATCACACCGCCTTCGGCACGCAAATGACCGGTGGTAGCACGGCTCTGATCAGTTCTTACGACCAATATCGAAAAATCGGCGCCACTCTACGAGCCATGTTGCTTCAGGCGGCGGCAGACCAGTGGAAAGTTCCGGTAAGTTCTCTAAGAACGGAAAAAGGATTTGTGATTCATGCGGAAAAAGGAAAACTTTCCTACGGTAGCTTAGCCAGCGCTGCGGCCAAAATTCAGCCCAAAGAAGTTCAGTTAAAAGATCCAAAAAACTTTCAAATCATTGGAAAGTCCATGAAGCGAGTGGACGCCAAAGAAAAGTCCAACGGACAAGCAAAATTTGGAATTGATATTCAATTGCCAGGAATGGTTTATGCCATGATTTTGCGTCCGCCAGTGTTCGGCGCCAAATTAAAATCGTTCCAAGATGGGGAAGCGAAAAAAGTTCCCGGCGTGTTGGATGTGGTGCGCTTGCCGAATTCCGTGGCAGTGGTGGCCAAAAATACCTACGCAGCCCAGCAGGGGCGAGATGCGCTGAAAGCTGATTGGGACTTACAAGGAAATGAAAAACTTTCCAGTGAAAGTATTCTGCAATCTTACCGTGAATTGGCGAAGAAAAAGGGAGCCGTAGCCAAAGATGAAGGCAATTCGGTGAACGTATTTGCCACCGCCGGCAGGCAACTAGAAGCAGAATTCCATTTTCCCTACTTGGCCCATGCTTGTATGGAACCCATGAACTGCACCATTTCTTTCGACGGAGAAAAGGCAGAGATATGGTCTGGACACCAAATGCCCACGGTGGATAGAGACACGGCGGCATCTATTCTTTTTCCTGGAGTCATCGGCACCGCCGCAAAAGCCGTGGGAGTTTCTCCTGCCACGGTTGGAGCTTTAAAGGGCTTCGTTGGACTGGGAAATGAGAGAGTAAAAGTTCACACCACCTATGCCGGAGGAAGCTTCGGCCGCAGAGCCAATAAGAATTGCGATTATGTGGTGGAAGCCGCGCAACTCGCCAAAATTGTGAAAAAGCCATTAAAAGTTTTTTGGAGCCGAGAAGATGATACGAAGGGCGGGTACTACCGTCCCTTCACCTATCACCGGGCTCGCATTGCTCTGGGAGAAAATGGAATGCCCACGGCCTGGGATCACAGCATTGTGGGACAGTCCGTGGTGGGAGATTCGTTTTTCGAATCTATGATGGTGAAAAACGGCGTGGACCCAACGGTGGTAGAAGGCGTGGCCGACACTCACTACGCCATTCCCAACCAACACGTGGAAGTGCATTTGCCAAAACAACCGGTCACCGTTTTGTGGTGGCGATCCGTGGGACACACTCACACTGCCTATGTGATGGAAACCTTGATCGACGAAATCGCTCACCAAGCAAAGAAAGATGCCTTACAGCTTCGAAAAGAGCTTTTGGCAAAGAGCCCAAGGCACCAAAAAGTTTTGGCGCTATTAGAAAAACATTCTCCATGGGGAAAAAAGGCTCCCGCCGGCAGGGCTTACGGCTTGGCTGTGCACGAGAGTTTTCAATCGGTGGTGGGTCAAGTGGCAGAAGTTTCTTATGAATCTGGAAAAGTGAAAGTTCACAAGATCTGGTGTGCCGTGGACTGTGGCTTGGTGGTGAATCCCGACGGTGCAAAAACCCAGGTGGAAGGCGCCATTGTGTATGGTTTGACAGCGGCCCTCTACGGAAAGGTCGACATTCAAGGCGGCGCTCCGCAGGCCTCGAATTTTCATGACTATCCCGTGATGAGAATGGACGAAATGCCAAAGATCGAAGTGTTTTTCGCCGAGGGCGGAGAAAAACCCACCGGTCTTGGTGAACCGGGCACTCCACCCATCGCTCCAGCGGTGGCCAATGCTCTCTTTCAGTTAACGGGCAAGCGCATACGTTCGTTGCCGTTTTCTGATAGTTTGAAGAACGCCTGATGAAGGTTTGAAGTAGGCTTGATGAAGGCCTGAACTAGGCTTAGAACTGAAAGATCTAAAAATGGGGGAGGGGAGACGTAGATCTCGTCTCCCTTTTTTCATTTTTCCCTCTTGAATCTCCGGCTTAGACGAATTGAACCTCTGGCTTAGACGAAACTGCCGCAGAATTGTTCAACGCTATGGAATCTTCCCTTTTCTTCAGAAGAAATTAGAGTATAACGCCTCACCAAACCTTCCCCTCATTCAAAAGGAGACCCTATGAAAGCATTCTTTATTCTTCTCGGATTACTCTTCGTTTCAACCCCTTCTCAAGCCAGTGTGGACACTTGGCAATGCCGTTTAGAGGGACAAATCAAAGGAGCTAAATTAGGCTTCGGAATTGGCGGACAATACCTAGGTGGTAAAGGCGTTGTTCGCTGTGTGGACGGCAACGATTTTCAAAACGTTGTGGTGGTTCCTGTTAAAATGAAACTCATTGGTGGTGGGTGGAGCTTTGACTTTACCATCGTGAAGTCTCTACAAGTGGTTTCTGCTGGAATCGGAAATTTGAGTGGTCCTGAAGCCTTTTTCGGTTCCTTTAAAGTGGGTGCAACGGCCGGAGCTACCTTGATCGATCAAGGCATCAATGCCGACGCCGCCATTCGTTTGTCGAGAAACAATAGCTTTGGATTAGAGCTTGGATTGATCGGTGAAGAGGCGCTTGGATTGGGCGTGCGTTTGCACGGCTTAGTGTTTCTCATTCAACCTCGATAGATCTTAGAAAAAAGAATTTCTTGTTCGATTTCGATTCTCGAAACATGGACGCGGACGAAGAGTGATTTCTTCGTCCGCTACTTCGTTTTTCGAACAAAGTTCTTTTCCGTTGTCCAACGTTTGCTGAGCTCTAAGGATGTGATGGCGCGATTCTGCAATATCTGTTGTTTGGAAAATTCTGAATATTCATGCCGAAGGGCATCGGCCTTGGCGCCAGCATATTGAAGAGCTCCAATGCCTCCAGAAACTATCACTCCGGCCACTGTGCCTTTGGCTGCCGTAACAATGGCACCTGCACCTACGTTAAACAAGGTTGCCTTGCTGATCTCCTCGTAGGCAAACATATCTACAATACCCGCCGCTGACATTCCAACCGCACCGGGAATCACTTTAGAAGCGCCTGCCAAGAGGCCAGCTGCTCCACCTGCCACGGTGCCCGCGCCACGGGTGAGGAAGTGAGGTGAAGACATGGAAACCGTTGGGTCATTCAAAATGTCTTCTTGGCTAGTCTTGTTGACTTCTCCCACGCTGAGGCGTCTAGCGCTGGAAATCGACTGAATTTTCCCCGAACTTTGTTCCGCCGTTCGCGCTTCTCGATGGATTCTGCGAATGCCTAACCTCAGTCCGTTCGATCGCTCACTTCCCTGCCAGGATTTTTGTAATTGTCTTAAGAGCTCTTTAGAAACAGATACAGACCAAAGGGCAGGAACCTTTGAGGCCGGAACCTCCCATCCGGAAATTTCGGGCGTAATATTATTCATTCCACTTTGGTAAAGCTTATTGAGAGATTGAAAGTATTGGTCAAACAGTTTTTGTATAGTGTTGTACTTAATTTCCAATTGGTCAGCGAAATTTTTATGATGTGTTTTTGATTGAGTCGTCATTGAAGCGATGATTTGCTGAGATTGGTCTGCTTGGCCGGCTGCAACGGATGATGCTTTGGCATCAAATTGTTTGGCAAGGTCGTTGGACTTTTGCTGATAAGCGCGCACCATTTCCACAATGGCATAGGCCTCTTGGTAGAAACAGAGGCAATCCGATTTGGCTTTTTCAGCAGCGGGATCTTCACGAAAAATGGGTTCTTCCAAAAGTTGGCAGTGAGTAGCGGCTTTTTGAAGGTCACCCGTGGACTTACAAGACGATTCCGCCGCGAAGGCGGAGCCCACGAATCCCGAGTGGGCAACGATGAAAAACAGGAAGACCCAAAAGCGCTGCATAAGGAAATATCGGCGAAAATGCCCAAAAAGATGAGGGTATTTCCTTAGTTATTTCAATAATTTATGTCTGCAGTATCGTGAAAAATGGCTAGACTCTCTTGTAGGGCATGCATTTCCTCTTCCCAGTACTTCGAAGAACCAAAGTGGGGAAAGATCTTTGGAAAATGCGGATCGTCCCAGCGCCTCGCAATCCAAGCAGAATATTGAATCATTCTAAGAGAGCGAAGGAGTTCGATGAATTTTAAGGTCGACCGGTCAAAAGGACGGAAAGCCTCATACCCTTCAAGAAGCACATTTCTTTGTCGAATGGCTTCGTTGTCGCGGCCGCGGACCACCATCCAAATGTCTTGTACCGCAGGAGCTGAAATGCTGTCGTCGAAGTCGAGGAAAAAGGGTGAATCTTGTTGCCACAAAGTGTTTCCCAAATGGCAGTCTCCATGAACAGAAATGGATTTGCAATTTTCGAAAAAGGGACGAACTTGCCGAACCACTTCCTGGCAAAGGAGATCATATCTCTGTCGATATTCTACCGACAAAAAATTTGAGGTCTGCAAATACGACAACGACTTTACGGCCCAATCTTCCACATTCATTTTTAGGCGATGATGGAAAGGAAAGTGTTCGCCCACATTGTGAATGCGGGCAATATACCTTCCCATGGTGCGGAGTCGTTCATCGTCGAGCTCGTCCATGAGCCTGCCGCGGACTTTTGGGAAAAGGGCAAAATGGATGCCTTTCTCAGAAGTAAATACTGATCGATCTCCCATCCACAAGGGAGAGATCACCGGAACTTCAGCATCTTCTAGTGCGTAGAGAAATTCATGTTCTTCCTCAATTTGCTCTTTCGTCCATCGACCGGGGCGATAGAATTTCGCTACCACGTGGGAATCGTCTTCGAGCTCCACATCAAATACGCGATTTTCTAAGCTGTTCAGCGATAACGATCTGCCGGTGGCTCGAATCTCTGGCTCTTCGATCTGAATCGCTTTTTCCACGGAATCTAAAATGGACTCCGGATCCAATTGAAAAAAATCTTGTTTCATCGGAGGTATTTCTCCAATCGTTGCAAAAAATCTTTTTTATAGGATTCAGGCTGAATGGTGAAAATATCTGTGTGCCCACCCCTTGGAATTTTCCAAAATTCCTTCGGCTCTTTGGAATGGGCAAATATTTCTTCTCCCATTTCAAATTCCACCACGGGGTCATTTTCCCCATGAATCACAAGCATGGGAATGGGAGAGATTTCAGAAACTCTATCTTGAGGCGCCCAAGTATCACTCATGACCAACCAACCCAACCATTGAAGGGGCCAAGTTAGGAGAGACCGAGACATTACTCTTCTCGCCATGGCTCGGTAGGAAAGGAATGAAGAATCCACCACAAAATATTTTACGAAGGTTCGATCTGGCATTTCCACTAGGGAACGCATGGCAATGGCTCCGCCTAAACTTTGAGCAATTACAGCCACGGGCAGATTCTTTTGTTTCGCCCACTCTAGAGCTGCGATTCCATCTTCCACCGTATTTCGTGGATTGGGACTTCCCTCAGATCGCCCGTACCCCTGATAGCTAAACACAAAGAGGTTATACCCATGTTTTAAAAGCCAAACTACGCTGAGGTAGTGAGAACTCAAATTTTCCGCGTTGCCGTGAAATAAAATAATCAGACCCTTGGGCTTGGGCTGGGAAAAATACCAACCAAATAATTTGTTGCCATTTTTTGACGGAAAATACACTTCTTCGGGCTTCAGCTCTAATCGAGCGGGATCGAAATGGAGACTTCTCGTGGGATAATACAGCAGGGAGCTACAGGAACTGAGGCAAACTAGTAGGATCGCGAATATCGCCTTTGTTCCGATCATGGTACTATCTCTTTCATGAACAAAGTATATGTGAACCGAACCTTGAATTTAAGAAAAATCCAATACCTTGGGTTTGATATGGATCATACCTTGGTGCGCTACCATAGCAGAGCTTTTGAACACACCACGCATGATCTAGTGCTTCAGAAGATGGTGGCCAGCGGTTACCCCGATTTGATTCAAACGCTTCCCTTTGATTACGACCTGGCCATTCGTGGTCTTGTGATTGATAAGCAGAAGGGAAATCTTCTAAAGGTTTCGAGACACGGAGCCATTCGGGCGGTCTATCATGGAACTCAGCCCATGGATTTTTCCGATCAGAAGAAACACTATAGCTCGACCTATATTGACTTAAGAGACTCTCGCTATTCGTCCGTGGACACTGCCTTTTCCATTTCCACGGCGAACCTATTCATGCAGTTGGTGGATTGCAAAGACAAAAACCCGCAGCTGAAACTACCCGATTACGAAACCATGGCCACGGATATGATGAATTCGGTGGATGCTGCCCACCGCGACGGTTCCCTAAAAGCCATCGTTCGGTCGAACCTAGAAAAGTATATCGTGAAAGATCCAGACGTGGTTGCAGGATTAGAACGTTACCGAAAGCACGACAAAAAGCTTTTTGTGCTCACCAATTCTGATTTCCATTACACCAAGCTTCTTCTCGATTATTCCATCAACCCATACCTGAAGAATCATAAGGACTGGAGCGAGTTGTTTGAATTCGTTGTGACATCCGCTCAGAAGCCCAAATTTTTTGTGGATAACACAAAGTTTTTGCGAGTAAATCCTTTAGATGGATCAATGAGAAATCAAGAGGGCAAGTTAACCCCTGGAATTTATCAAGGCGGCTGCGCCTCTATTTTTACGAAAGAGCTTCAGTTAGATGGCGACGATATTTTATACATCGGAGACCATATTTACGGAGACATTCTCCGCCTGAAGAAGGACTGCAACTGGCGCACCGCCATGGTGGTGGAGGATTTAGAGGAAGAAATTCGAAAGTATTCTTTGGTAAATTCTTTGCAAAAAGAGATTGATGACTTGATGGATGAAAAAGAGCCTTTCGAAAGAGAATACGTACAGATCGTTTCTGATCGCATTGAGAATGGATTAGAAAAAACCAACGAAAGAACCCAAGAGCTTCAGGCGAAGATGTCTGACTTAGACAAAAAGATCGCCGAGAAAATTAAAAAGCATCAAGCCACTTTCAATAAGTATTGGGGCGAAGTGATGAGAGCAGGAAACGAAGAGAGCTACTTTGCTCATCAGACCGAGCGATTTGCTTGCATCTATATGGCAAAGCTTGCCGATCTAACGGCGCTTTCGCCTCGCACATATTTTCGTGCACCTAGAAGATTGATGGCGCACGAATTAGAAGTGGGAAGAGAGTGATCTCGCTCTTTACAGAGTTTTTGAGAATGCGAGATCACGCCGATTCTTGATCTCGCATTTTCGTAATCTCGCGGTCGCGTGCTCTAGCTGGCGAGAAAATTTAAAGGTCTATCTGCACTGATGCATGGGCACGGCATAGAGACGAAAAATATCATCGCCGCCTTTTTTGGGCTCTAACCAAAGGGTATCGCCCTCTGCGAGATCGTCGCCACATCCGCCGTGCAGTACGAATCCATTATTTTTTAGGGTAATTTCGCGGTCCTTGGTGGAAATATCCCACTGGATAATGGCTGATCCGCCATCGCATTCCACTCCGCAACGAACTTGGTTTTCTTCCTTTTGGCAAAACATCACGTTAGAGAAGGGGCGATACACAATCTTAGAAACTTTTTTTCCTGTGAAGGTGGTTTTTGTTTTTACTCTTTTGACCCAAGCTTCAACGTCCAAAGCCATGGTGTCGAGAGTGTGGTATTCGGATTGAGAAAAGCGAAGTTTCATTTTTTTCACGGTTTGTAGGGAATTTATTTTCATGTGTTCATCGGAGTATTCTCGTTGAAAGCAAACTGGATTGCCTGGGCGAACATCATCGATGCTGGCGTAGGAAAGAGAAGTAAGGGAAGCCATTAGGGACAAGAGAATTGGGGTCATGTTAAACTCCGATTAAAATGGTCAGGAATTATATCGGGCAGGGGCGATTTCGTAAAGCTTCCTTTTCGTTCTCCAGTTTTATTGTATAAGTATTTAATATTATTGGATTTAACTGTATTCCATGGAGCGCCCTTTAGGGATTTTACTCAATTAAGTGGGCCACCTTATCTTTTACAACGCACCATGATAAACCCATACCCATTCTACAGCGAACCCCTCGGGCGGAGAAATTCGCCAGAAAAGAAAAGGAACCTCATGGCCTCGATATCCGTAAAGATGGAAAATTTTGAAGAAGTGGTCGACCAGAACGAAATGGTCATTTTGGATTTTTGGGCCGAGTGGTGTGGACCCTGCAAAGTATTTGGTCCCATTTTCGAAGAGATGTCGTCGCTCAATCCGGATATTCGTTTTGGAAAAGTGAATACGGAAGAGGCCACCGATCTAGCTGCAGCCTTTCAAATTCGCTCCATCCCTTCTATTTTAGCCTTCAAAAATGGCGATTTAGTTTTTGAACAGGCTGGGATTCTTCGTCCGCAACAGTTTCAAGAGCTTTTGGATTTTCTTCGCTCGGCAACTCCGGCAGCAGATACTTCCCTCGTGGAAGAATCTTCCGAAGCGGAATAGTTTCAAATTGATTCGAAAGTAGGATTTTTTCGAGCCTAGTTTCTTTTCGATCCTAGGCTCGTTTCGAATAATTCTTTTATCTCTCTAGAATTGCCGTAACGCCCATTCCGCCACCGGTGCAAACGGAGATAAGGCCTCTGCCTTTTCCTTTTTGAGCCAATAGTTTCGCCAGTGTAGCTACCAGCCTTGTTCCAGTGGCGCCAAAGGGATGGCCCAAGGCAACACTTCCACCCATGACGTTTAATTTTGAGCGATCGATTTTTCCCAAGGCCTTGGAAAGTCCCAATCTTGTTTTGCAGAATTCTTCTGATTCCCAAGCTTTCAATGTGCACAAAACTTGTGCGGCGAAAGCTTCATGAATTTCGTAAAAATCAAAGTCCTGCAAAGTGAGTCCATTTCTTGCCAGCATTTTTGGAACCGCATACGCAGGTGCCATGAGTAATCCTTCTTTTTTATTTAGGAAATCTACTCCGGATACTTGAGCGTCCACAAAATAGGCCTGAATAGGAATGCCATTTTTTTGCGCGAACTCTTCACTGCAAAAGAATGCCGCCGAAGCACCATCTGTGAGTGGGGTGCTGTTTCCTGCAGTGAGCGTTCCTTTGTGCGATTTTTCAAAAGCTGGACGAAGCTTGGCCAGTTTTTCCATGGAGGTTTCTCGCACGTTATTGTCGCGAACGGCCCCCGCAAACGGCACCACAAGATCAGAAAAAAATCCCTCGTTCCAAGCTTTTGCAGCATTTTTATGACTTTGCATGGCCAGTTCATCTTGCTCTGCCTGAGACAACTTCCATTCCTGCGCCATGAGTTCGCAATGCTCTCCCATGGATAGGCCCGTTCTTGGTTCAACCACAGCGGGCAATTTTGGTTTTAAATGGTGCGGTCGAATGCTAGCCAGAGCCTTCAGTTTTTCGCCCACCGTTTTGGCTCTTCCCAATTGAACGATGGCCTTTGATAGGCTCGCGCTAAAGGCGATTGGAACATCGCTCATGCTATCAAAACCACCGGCGATTCCTGAGTCCATCTGTCCCATAGCAATTTTGTTTGCCACCAAAATGCTCGCCTCAAGGCTAGTGCCGCAAGCCCTTTGAATTCCAGTGCCAGGAGTTTCTAAAGCTAGGCCTGATCCAAGAGTGGCTTCTCGTGCCATATTCCAATCCGAAGAGTGGTTCATTACCGCGCCAACCACCACATCTCCCACCGTTTTTCCTTGAAGGTGAAACTTGTCTACAACTCCTTTGATGGCAGCAGTAATCAATTCTTGGTTGGTGACGTTATGATAGTTCGTGGCAGCTCGACAAAAGGGAATTCTACTTCCTCCGGCAACGACAACTTTTCTCATCACATTTCCTTTCTAGGGTTCTAAGATATGGGTACATAATTACTGTGAATTCTCTTCTGCGCCTCTTCCATTAGGGAATCCCTGGTGGCGGACTCTTCAATGGGAATCTCTGGCAGCACTTTAAGAGTAAACTCCAACCGACGAAAGGAACAGAGTTTTAAAAAGTGAGATCCAAAACTCATATCGCCATACCAGCAAAGGTGGTCGCGATTTTTGCGAGTCACGGGTTGATTATCGATTCTGTCATACTGAATGACCATGGGGAGAACGGGAACTTTAGCTCTGGCGGCGGCTAAAAATAGTGGACGCTTAAACGGCAACACCTTTTCTCCGTTGGTGGAAGTGGCTTCTGGAAACACAACCACATTAAAGCCATCTCTTAGCGCCTGTTCGATTTGAGCAATTTCTAAGTGAATATTTTCTTTGGATCGACGCTCCACATACAGGCAGCCCCCTAATTCCGTAATAATTCCCAGAAGGGGGGTGGCACGAATTTCCATGGAAGTGACAAAAGAAGTTTTGCGAAAGTAGGCCATCAAGATGGCATCTAGGTAACTCAAATGGTTAGCCACGATTAAATAATTTTGTTGGGGTCTAGCAAGATGTTCATCTTCAATACGAACGTGAAAGCGTAGAAGTTTGGCAGCCAGCCGCGCTCTTCTTGAAACACCACGCAAATAGAATTCTCTTAATTTTTTAGGATCACGGAAGAAGAATCTAGCCACCCAGCTTGAGCCGATGTGCCAGAAGATTAAGAGAAAGCAAAGGAATGCTCTCATATTACGTCCGAAGCTTTAGAGAAAGGGTAAGATGAAAGCGCGCCACCTCTACGCTGGGATCACTTTCCAGCACAGCTTTGGCAGGGACTTTTAGGTTTTTTCGCTCGCCCGTTGCAATCACTTCTTCCACTAATTGAGAAATGTTTTTTCCATCATCGCATTGAAAAAGAACATTTCCTTCTGCTCGTTTTAAAAATTCCGCCTGAAAATCTTTAAACACCAAGGCTACTTTTTTCTTTTTCTTGCGAATGTGGTGCACGGCTAATAATCCCACAACACAATCAGCGCCGATGGCCAAGGATCCAAAATACATGGAGTTCAGGTGATTTTTTGTGATGCGATTTAGGGGAATTTTTACTTCAATTTTTTCGTCGTTAAGTTGCTGTACTTTCGGTCGAACAGCAAACAGTAAGGGGATTTTCCACAAACCAAAGCCCTGCAGAATGGCCGTGGCTTTTACTGAGGGAGAGATCCACTGATCGAGATTGGATTCCACTTTTTCCAAGATTCGCATGGAAGAATTCTAATGGAATTTTCTCTTCCAAGCAAAGATGGCCATGAAAACCCAACCCAAAAGAAACAATAGCCCACCCAAGGGAGTGATGGCGCCTAGCCATTTCGTTCCTGTGAGCGCTAGCAGGTAAAGGCTGCCACTGAAGAAAAAGATTCCGAGACAGAAAAATCGACTGACCCATTGCAAGAGGGGGTTTTTCTCTAGGGTGGAAAGAAAAACCAGGCCTAAGGCATGAAGAAATTGATAGCTCACGGCTGTTTGCCAAATGCCTAAGGAATATTCGTCGAGAATATTTTTTAGTCCGTGAGCGCCAAATGCTCCGAACGCCACGGCAAAAAAAGCAAAGATACTACCGGCCAATAGACTCATGAAATTCTTTCCATGGCATGGAAGTAAAACGCATCAGAAGGTCCAGGACCAAAATAGCCCCCGCCAATGGATCGGAACTGGGGATTCTGGTTCAGGAAGTTCTGCACCTGCTCTTCCGTTTCGGCTTTTCTGAAGGTGCACACTCCATAGGTAAGAATGCCGCCAACTTTCACCAAGGGAGCGTAGAGTTCTAATAAATTTTTCTGAAGTTGTTCTAGGCGTTCCAGGGAGTCGTATTCTTGTCTCCACTTTAAGTCTGGATTTCGACGTAAGGTTCCCCAGCCGGAACAAGGAGCGTCGATCAAAACTCGATCGGCCTTTTGAGAAAACGCATCGATCTTGGATCGCTCGTTTCCTTCGGGCAATGCCAAAGTTTTGATATTGAACAGCTGCATTCTTGTGGCTCGTTTTTTCAGAGCGGCTAGTTTTTTCTCTGAAACGTCATAAGCAAAGAACTGACCTTTTCCTAAAAAAGCATCGGCCATGGCTAAAACTTTTCCACCCGCGCCGGCGCAGGTATCGATCACCGTCATGGAGTGGGTGGGGGGCTTTGGCACTTCTCGATCCAAAGGCCACTCTCGGCATTGGCCTGGAATTTTTCTTAACATGGGCAAAAATTCTTTTGGCCATAATGCGAAGAGAGCCATGACTTGAGAGCCCTCATCTTGAATTTCATAGGATCCGGTTTTGAATAATGGATGATTCAATACGGGCTCGTAGGAAGAAAACACACATCCATAGGGCGCCACCTTGCTAGCTTTGGCTCTTTGGCCAAGCTCGCCGCTATCATTCAATTGGGTTAGAATTTCTTTTCTTCCTAACTTTCTGGAAATTCGAAGGGCTAAGGGTGCGGGTTGCGCCAGCGTTTCTACCAATTCTTTGGCAATTTTGTCTCCAAAGTCCCTTCGCCATTCGTCTGTCATCCAAGTGGGGAAATCGAAGGGGCTTGGCCATCCTTCGCTGGCAAAGTTGGGATCTTTTTTCCAAGCAAAAAACAGTCGATCAGCCATGGCTCTAGCGGTGGGCCATTCGGCTAAACTTTCCCTGTCGAGGCCAAAGGGTTCTTCTTCAGACAAATAGAATTTTAAGAATTTTGCCAAAGAAACGGGCCGCTGAAGTAAGAGCCTGGAGATTTCTGCCAAGGCTGATTTTTGAGAGGGCGGTGCTTTGGATAGAGCGGAGTCTAAGTGAATGGGAGACGAAAAGAGCTGTCGCCAAAGATTATCGAAAGCTTGGCGAAAGTTCATGGGTCTTGGAGATTTTACCCCCGATGGGGCGCCTTTTCCTTCCGTTCTGGCAGACGATCGTTTTCCTGCGTTTGCGCTTGATCCTCGGCCAGGGCGTGAAGAGGCGGAGCGCGATGCGCCTGAGCGAGAAGGAGAAGATCTAGGCTTGGAGCTTGTGTGTTTCTGATTGTTTCTAGGTTTCAAGTTCCCGTTCCTTTTTGTGAGCCCACCAGGTCTTTAAAATGATGATAGCGGCAATTACCACGATTGTGCCGATCACGCCAAACTGTAATCGTTTAATGACTTTAATCACGCGGTCTACGTGGTCCCCAAAGAAGTAAATGGCGTAAACAATGGTGGGCACGCTGATCAGAGCGGCTAGCCCGTCGTAGAAAAAGAACACTCGGAACGGAAGGTGGAGGGTTCCGGCGCTGAAAAAAATGGGAGTTCTTAGGCCCGGCATGAATCGAGCGGCAAAGATCACCTTATTACCTTGTTCGTGTAGTTTTTTTCGAACGAGCTTCATGCGTTTGGGAGGTAGCAGCCGTTTTACAAAGCCAATTTTCCTTACCCTTCGTCCATATTTCGCTCCAATGGTGAAGACGGAGCTGTCTCCGAGCATAACGCCGGCAAAACTTATGGCGATCATGAGATACACGTCCGCCGCGCCGTAATAGGCCATTAAGCCAGCGGCAAACAGAATAATATCTTCGGGCATGGGCATACCGAAGCCGCAAAGGAGCAACAATACAAACACAATGAAATACGGAGTGCCTGCCGGTTGCTCTAACAAAATTCGAACCAGTGTTTCCACGTCGGAGAGTGTAACGGATTTCCCTAATTGACATAGTGTATAAAGCGTTCGTGAGATTTGGTGTTTGCTCGAGGGAATGGGTACAATGTGGCAATCAACCCGTTCAGGAGGATTTATGGCCGTTCAAAAAGAGAAAGTAGTGGCAAAACTTAACGAAATCTTAGAATCCGAAGTTTCAGGAGTGGTGAGGTATCTCCACTACTCTTTGATGATCAAAGGTCCTAATCGTATTCCCATTGTGAAGTTTTTTCGAGAACAGGCGACGGAAGCGTTTCAACATAGTGCCATCATTGGAGAGAAGATCACCTCTTACGGAGGTCACCCTTCACTTACCGTGAAGCCGGTGAGTGAGTCGAACAAACACGATGTGATGGATATTTTAAAAGAGAGTCTTGAACACGAACGACATGCGGTTTCTTTGTACAAGGAATTATTGGAAATTTGTGGCGATGATGTGGCCTTGGAAGAGCTCACAAGAGATATGATTCGGCAAGAAGTAGAACATATTGAAGAAGTAGAAAAAATGTTGGTTCGATGAAATCTAGTTTTTTCGTAGAAATCGGCTTACCCGATTCCATCAAAGAAAAAAATCGAGAAGTTCTTTCGCAAGTTCTCTTGCGCTTGGCTTCTCGGTTTTCTTTTTTGGGTCTTGAAGATTGGGAAGTAAGTCTAAGAGAGTCGCAAAAAGTCTTAGGAATAGAGCGAGAGTTTTTTGATCTTCGAAAGTATCGAGATCCCGCTCCAAGAATGTGCGCCTATTTTCAGTTGAAAAAAGATGCTGAAAATTTTTCTCATCTTTTGTCCCAAGTTTTTCCCGAGTTGAACGTGAAAAAGGCCAAGGCCCTAAAGCCCAAGGATTGGATGAAAGAATGGCGAAAGGTGTATCGCCCGCAAAAAATTGAAGGCAAGAAAAGTTCCCTTTGGGTGGTGCCAGCGTGGATGAAGAAAAAATCCGGCTGGAGCGTTTGGGTTCATCCGGGGCAGGCCTTCGGCACAGGAACGCATCCAACCACTAGGCTGTGTTTGCGAGCATTTTTGGATGCTAGCAGTGAGTTACCCATACAATCTAAAATATTTGATTTTGGATCGGGAACAGGGATTTTGGGAATTGCCGCCGCCGTCATTGGCCGGGAGAAAAAAGTTTTATGGTCCGTCCGTGGAGTAGAAACTGATCCCCAGGGAATTGCTTCTTCTAAATTGAATGCACGAAAGAACCGCGTGGCTTTTCCCGTTTCAAAAAAAATTCCAAAGAAAAAGTTTCAGTTCGTTTTTGCCAATGTGTTAGCTCCGGTGCTTTTAGAGTACCGAAAGGCTCTCTTGAGCACGGTGGCTCCAGGAGGAACGCTGGTTCTTTCTGGCATTTTAAAAAAAGAGGCCAAGGCCTTCCAAAGAGATTTTTTTCAAGGAATGCCCTCTCGTATAGAATCTGAAGGAGATTGGGCGGCAATCACTTTTCGGAACGAAAAGATGTAGACTCAACCGTCGCGTCTATAAAAAGCAGGATAAGTTCTGCATGGAAATGGGAAACAGTTTTCTTACCTCGTTGCCATCGGCATCTTTACTGTATCGAGCTTCCGTAAGCATCACTGCACCAGGAAAAGCGCCTGTGTTCGAATCTAATTTTTTCTCTAAAATGATTTCAAAGCTATAGCCAGTATCTCCAAATCGATCTTCCACTTGAATGTAGTCTTGCATCACATTCGATCGAATGAGCTTGGCTAATCGTGGTTTTTTTTCGGGTTTCGCTTGTCCGTTTTCTAATAAGGTAATGAGCACATCGGTTTCGTTGGTTCGATTCAGTTGATGCGCCAAGGATTTTCCCTGTCCCTGATAACAAATCAGTTGTCCTCCCACGGGTAAAATATCTTCATAACGAACGATTCGAAGCTCGAGGTCTGTTCGAAAATTTAAACTGGGTTCCAGGAAGGTCGGAAAAATAGGACCCCCACTGTCTGCTTTGGACAAGGTCGGCAAGCTACCGGCAATGATTACGCTCAAGAGGTGTGGCCAGTAGGACATTTTCACGGAAGATCTCCTTGGTGATGAAGGGTGAGTGAACGGGTGAAAAATAGCAAATTTGATAAAAATGATCAACAATTAATGGACTGGCCTACTGAATTCTAGCTGGCCTACTTAATTGAGTAAAAAGAGGGGCTGGAGTGGGGGAATTATTTGATTTTATGGATGAAAAACTCATTTCTCTCCTGGGTAGGGATCAACACTTTTCGGTTCGCACCAAAGTAGCTCTTTCTTTCGCCCCGGGCGTTACTCAATTAAGTAGGCCAGTTCCTCCGGGTACAGAAAGCCCTCCATTCTTCCGATACAGCTTATGCTTTCAGCATTTGGAAGAACGTAAAAAGGAGTAAGCCGTGAAAATTCTCGTTGTTCTGATGGCCTTGTCTAGCCCGGCCTGGTCTGCAAAAAATCCTGATTACTCAGGATGTATGCCTAAAGAGTCCGAATATCAAATTGCGGAAGATGGCACTCTCGTGGGGGCCACAAAAACCGACGACAACAAAATGGAGTGGAAGACGGGAAAGACGAAATATGTTCTTACCTTGAATCCAGAAACGGGAAGACCCTATTCTCTGAAGAAAACCTATCCCGGGGAAAAAGGTGGTACCGCCACAATTCTTACCACATTTAACTACGACCGAAAAAAGCGATGTTTCATCAATGAAGTATTGCATGTGGATCCCGCACGAACGGGGAAAAAACAAAACGTAGTTTATTATCACGACCTTTGTGAAGATTTAGAAAAATTCCACGATCCAAACAAGCCACAAAATCGTAGAAACTTAGAAAAGACCTACCAACGAATCGGTAAAGTTTTGGAAGAGTACCAAGCGAAATTCAGCAAGAAAAAGAATAAGACTTTGCTGGTATACAACGAAAAAAAGTTTCAAGAAGATCCTGCCAAGGTTTCTAACGATATTGTTCGATCTTGCATAAAAATTCGAGAAGCGTACCCGTATCCATACAAGTTCACTTGGGGAGCTTTCGAGTTTAAAAACTTTAAGTTTGATGGAATTCCTTATCACGAGGAAAAAGAAGAAGAAGGAACGTTACGAGAAGCGGACTAAGCTTCTGACCTCGACCTTAACGTAAGCTCTAAATTCAAAAAATGTTCCAATTCGAGAAGGGGAAGGCGTTAAGCTTCCCCCTTTTCTTTTGGGAATGGTTTACTCTATGGAAAGCGATTGTGTCCAATTCGCGCGAAAAAATTGTCGCAGGTTCCAGCTTTGAAGTTGGGCGATCTCCTTGGCTGAGAATTTGAATGAGAAAATTCCAGATTCCACCTGCGGGAAATTTCTTCTCGAATCGTCTTTAGCTTTCCTCTTTCCCGCAGCCATTCTTGTTGATTGGGCGGATCCCATTCTTCTCTTCCAATTTTTGGAACAGAGGAGAAGTGATCATAAAAATTATAGGTTTTTCCCGTCCATAGAACTTGTTTCTCTTGGCCGGGTATTGAGAAGTTTTCAATATCGTCCACTAAAAGCACTCGATCTAAGTCAGAGTCAATTTTGCGAAGATCTTTTTTCCAACGGTCAGAAAATTTCTCAGCCTTAGGGTCAAAGTCTGTTAGGTCATCGTAATGTAGAATTTTTGTTGCGAGCTCAAAGGCGGATTTTCCAGATGGGGTCAGAATTTTTTTCAATAGAGCGAGATTTCTAGATTTTTTCCCCCCACTAAAAAAGTGCAGTTGAAGATTGGGTTGCAGGGAAAGTGACTCCAATAACTCACCGGCACCATCGGCAACTCGATACCATTTCCCCTCTACCATAACGTCCAACGGCCCTGGATGTGAAGGCGCCTTTTCCAACGGATAGACCAGCGTCCAGTCTAGATCAAAAACAATGTGGTGGGTTTTTTCTAGAGTTGTTTGGGCATTGGCAAAGTTCGAATCTACAAGAAAAAGAGAGGAGGGTAGGGAATGTAAATTCAGGAGTTGATCAAAAGGGAAGGTCGCAGCGTAGAGAAATACAGCTACAATGAAAATACGGGCGAAGAGAATAAGGTCGAAGAAAGCGCGGGCGAAGAATAAAAATCGATGCGTCTTCATTCTTCTCCGGGATAAGTGAAACTTCCTTTACATTCGGCGCTAAGAGAAAAATCCACTGGACTCGATCTCAACTTTGCCATGACTAGCAGGCCCGCACAGCGGCGACTTTTCTCTTCTTTTGCCATTTCGCTCTGAGTTTTGGAGATTTTAGGCAGTCACTCATCTTTAAAATTCTATTCACATAGTTCCGATCGCGATTGTAGTGAAAGAGTGCCGCTTCGTGACTGGTTCGGTCTTTCTTTTTCCAGCCGTTCACAGAGAGGTAGTTGGCCACGCTATAAATAGAATCGTCGGCTTGAAATAAGTTTGGCTGTCGCTTTCGCCCCTTCGCCCAACTTAAATAACTGGAAGGTAAGAACTGAGCCATGCCGAAAGCTCCAGAGAACGATCCTCGTAAAGACTCAGCATCTTTAAATCCGTTTTCGTGAACTTCTTCTAATGCCATCAATTCATTCACGGCCCAATCCGCTTTCGATTTCGAGCGAGAAATGATTCTAGCCTCTACTTCGGGAGTGTATTCCTTCGTCATTAGTTTGGCCGTTTCCATGGATTGCTCGAGAATGGTAGGAAAGTCGGCCTGGGCAATGCTTAAAAAAGCGCTACCCACATGGTAGGTGCCGGCGTCTCGGCCATATTTCGTTTCCACCCACAAAAGAGAGGCAATCACTTCTTTAGGAACGGGAAAACTCTTTTCCACTTCTGTAAAAACTTTTTTGTTTTTCTTTAAAAATCCATCCACTCGTTCCAGTTCCCACCCAGGAATGCGGTTGTCTGGATCGGGACGTGTTTTTAGAAATCCTAATAGATTGAGCTCCAAAACTTTGGAGCGATCTTCGCTCTCATAAGTGCGCTCAAGAAGAGTCAGAAACGATTCACTAGCTCCCTTTTGACGAAGCTTTTCCAGGGCAAAATCCACGGGGCCACGAGAAGCCAAAGAGCGGTCGAAGGAACCGGTAGAGTTTCCTACGGAACTTGAAGCCGCACAGGCGGTAAAAAGAAAGACTAGAAATATCCAGCATCCTTGCATGGGAATTCTCCATCTACTGTCCCTATGGGGACTGGTCCTAATTGTATCTTTGAAAGGCTGACTAGACTAGAAAATCGCTACCACTTTTTAAAAACCACAAAAACCGCGGCAAGAATCAGCAAAAAACCCACAGCGTAATTCCAACGAAACTCTTCTTTCAGGTAAACTACGGAAAAAACAGCAAAGGTTCCAAGGGATAATACCTCTTGAATGGTTTTTAGTTCCGCTGCCGTAAATTGGCCATGGCCCATGCGATTGGCCGGTACTTGAAGGCAATACTCAAAAAAAGCGATTCCCCAACTCACTAGAATAACTAGGAATAGGGGAGATTCTTTGAATTTTAGGTGGCCGTACCAAGCCACCGTCATAAAAATATTGGAGAGGGCAAGTAGGGCAATAGTCCACATAGATTCACTTAGGTTTATGCGAGGGCTTGCTCTAGGTCTCTCCAAAGATCGTCTAAGGCCTCTACACCAACGGAGATACGAATCAATCCGTCGTCGATTCCCAATGCCTTACGGTTTTCTGGGGGAACGGAGGCGTGAGTCATGATGGCTGGGTGTTCGATGAGACTTTCCACTCCACCTAAGGATTCGGCGAGGGCAAAGATTTTCGTGCTTTCTACTACTTTTCTCGATTTGTCTAATCCGCCTTTTACTACGAAAGAAATCATTCCACCCATGCCAAGCATTTGCTCTTTTGCAATTTTGTGTTGGGGGTGAGAGGCAAGACCTGGATAAATCACTCGTTCCACATTTTTGTGTTTTTCCAATCGCTCAGCAATGGCCTGAGCGTTGGTGGCATGTCTTTCCATTCGGAGGTGTAATGTCTTTAATCCTCTCATGGCAAGCCAGGCATCCATGGGGCCGCAAACGGCTCCGATGGACTTTTGCAAAAAGTAAATTTGATCGGCCAGAGTTTTCTCTTTTACGATGGTCACACCGCCCACGACGTCGGAATGTCCGTTCATGTATTTTGTGGCAGAATGCAAAACCACATCGGCGCCGAAGCGGAAGGGGCGCTGAAAATAAGGACTCATAAAGGTATTGTCTACCACGGTCATGGCGCCTTTTGCTTTCGCCATGGAAATCACCATTTGAAGATCGATCACTTTCAGCATGGGGTTGGTGGGAGTTTCAATCCAAACCATTTTGGTGTTGGGTTGGAACGCTTTTTCTAGGGCTGCACGATCGGTCATGTCTACGTAGGAAAATTGAAGTCCTTTTCCGTCGGCTTTAAATACCTTATCGAAGAGGCGAAAGGTTCCGCCGTAAAGATCGTCGGTGGCAAGAACATGATCGCCTGGTTTCAAAAGGTGGAGAAGAGTAGAAGTGGCAGCAACTCCAGAACCAAAGGCCGCTCCAAATCCAATGCCGTCTTGTTCGCACTCCAGAGCGGCCACGCAGGCTTCATAAGCAGAGCGAGTGGGGTTTTTCGAGCGAGCATATTCAAAGCCCTTATGCTTGCCTAGGCCATCTTGCACGAAGGTGGAGGTTTGATAAATGGGCGTCATGATGGCGCCAGTGGCTGGATCTGGCGATTGACCGGCGTGAATGGCTAAGGTGTCGATGGAAACTTTTCCAGGAATTTTCATAGGTGGATTCCTTTCGAAGCCAGCCATTCATTGTTGAAGAATTTGCCTAGGTACTTAGATCCGCTGTCGGGAAGAACTACCAACATTCGTCCACCTTTAAGATTTTTGGCGGCCTTCAACGCTCCGGCCACAGCAAGACCACAGCTCGAGCCAGCGAAAATTCCTTCTTCTTTGGCCAAGCGGTGAAGAATACGAATGGCTTCTTCATCGCCAACTTTCACAAATTCGTCGATGTATTCAAATTTTACGTTATCAGGAATGATGTCTTCACCCACACCTTCGATTAGATACGAATGCGCTTCGGTCATTTTTCCAGTGGCCTTGTAGTCTGCGAGAATAGATCCAATGGGATCCACGCCAATGGTTTTTAGTTTTGGATTTTTCTCTTTCAAAAACTTCGAGGTACCAGAAATGGTTCCACCGGTTCCCACGCCTGCCACGTAATAATCAATGTTACCATCCATTTGTTCCCAGATTTCTGGTCCTGTGGTTTTGTAGTGAGTCTCAAAGTTCGCAGGGTTGTTGTATTGATTTCCCAGCATGGCATTGGGACGTTCTTCAGATAATCGTTTTGCTACGGAGTAATAAGAGCGAGGATCATCGGGTCCCACATTGGCGGGGCAAACCACCACTTCCACTCCCATGGCCTTCAGCATATTCACTTTGTCTATGCTTTGTTTATCGCTCATCACGCAAATGCATTTATAGCCTTTTACGATGGCAGCCATTGCCAAACCCATTCCGGTATTTCCACTGGTGGCCTCCACAATGGTACCTCCAGGCTTGAGTCTTCCACTTTTTTCTGCTTCTTCGATGATGAAGGGAGCAATTCTATCTTTGATGCTTCCGCCTGGGTTTGAAGCTTCCAATTTTACGTAAATTTCGGTGCTTAAACCTTGGGTTAGGCGATTCAATCGAACGATAGGAGTGTTACCAATGGCTTCTAGTACGTTATTACAGATCTTTTTTCGCATAGACGCTCACCATACCAGCAAGAGGCCGGGTAGGCCATGGGGGATAGAAAATTCCACTGTGCGTTATGCGGCAGGTAGCTTTGAAAATTTACGGCATTTCTTGCTTGGAGCAAGCCATGGTTTTTGAAAAGTCAGGGTAGAGGGTTTCTTTTTCGCTGCCATCGGGTTGTGTTTGATACAAAGCGCTCACTTGCATCGCTAGTCCAGCGAATCGATTTCCCAAATAGGATTTTCGCTCGTTACGAAGTTCGAACTCACGGTAGGTTCCAAAACGTCCTTCTCGTTTGAAGAAATAGAGATGATACCCAATCACTGCACGGTTCTTAATGGTAGCCACGAAGGAAGAACTTTCAGGCTCAACTTCGTTATTGGTGATGAGTTCTACTTTTACGTCGTTCTCGTTGAGTCGGGTAAATTGAAAGCCAAAGGTATCGTCGCTCACGTAACGGCAGTCCAAGGGTTTTCCCACCGCTAAAATTTCTTCGGCTCCAGGAACTGTTAGATCGAGGCTGTGGGCCGCTGGAGTTGCCAAAACACTGAGAATAGCAAATAGAATCATGGGGGCTCCTATTGGAATTCTAGCCATCCTTTAGGGGCTAGCGGCATTCGTTCACTTCCTGCCAGAATGCGATTCTTTTAGCTCATTGCGTCATTGTCTGCAAGTATTATTGCATTTCTCTGCCATTGGCTAAGGCCGACAACCTGCCCAGGGTTCCATAGAGCTTTTCTAAAATGATCTTATCTCGATTCGGGGATCGAAACAGATTGGCGAAACAAAGTGGCTTAAAGTGAGCGCCCGGAGAGTTTAGATTACTTTCAGCATCTCGATTGGGATTCATGCGTAGAAAGCCACCGATAGGTTCTGTTCCAGCTAAATAGATGACAGGCTCTGCGGTTTCATCATTTTCTTTTAAGTCAGTGGGGATTCCTTCCATCACAATCACACTGGATACTTGAACGCCGCCTTTCCCCACATTCATTTTATTTTTTTCTCTTCGATTCAGTGAAAGGATTTCTTGTCCCGATCGGGCCGTCATAATGGAGCGTCCGTAGGTTCCAGAATTGTGTTTGATAAAAACGTGAGGTTCTTTTTCGATGCCCCTTTTTTTGTATTCGGTGGCGATTTTCCCGATGACTTCGTCTACGGCTGCGGCCAAACGATCCATGCCGGCGCCGCCGTCGAAATCAAGTCCTTCCACTTGGGTGTAATGGGTGGTGATGAGCCAAGGGTCGATTTCTAAAATCGAGGCTAATTCCGTGGCCAATTCAGTATAATGTCTAAGGTGATCGCTTTTGAGTCTTCGATGCCATCCCACGTTGGGATTCGGAGAAACGATTTGCTCGAGACCCTCTAGCTCGGGTGGAACACCATTGGACAAGTCATTGTTTAATAAAATGAGATCGTCCTTGGTTAGTGAAACCCTTTCTGTTTGCAATAGATTTCCCTCGCGGAAAATTTTCTCTAAAACGATGGTGCGATCGCTCGCCGTCTTTACAGAGGTGCAGCCTTTCGGAAGGTTTGGAACGAAGGCGGGATTCAGGTGACCAAGGATCACTTCGAATTTCGCACGCAAAAGGATTTCTCTCAGGGCCCAAAGATTTTCAAAATAGAAAAGGTTGTTCGTGTGATTCTCGGGAACGATCAGAATTCGTTGAGGCTTTTTTCCGCCATTTGTTCTTGTGAGAACTTTTTCAAAGGTTTCTGCGGCTAGATCCCAATCATCTACGCAAATATTGTTGAAGCCCGCAGGGAAAATATTCGAATCCACCGGACTCATTTTGAATCCAGAATCTCTCAAGTCGATGCTGGTATAAGGTGGGGATGGGGCCTTGGAGTTTTGCTTTTCTAGCCAATCGTCAACCTTTGCTTGTTTCTCAAAGATTCGATTGGCAAGTTCACAGCGCAGCTCTTTCGCATTTTCACAGGGCTTCATTTCCACTCCTTGATGGGGACAACGTAAAGATAATGGCAATGAACGCCAAAAGCGCAAGGAGTTGAGGCGAAATATCTTCGAACTGGCCCACTTAATTGTTGATAAAAGATCGTTTTCTCTTTTTATATCAGGTGTTTAACGGAAAACGATTCAGGTTCTAATGTGATGTTTCATTGCTAGGACGTGTAGACGAAAATTGCCCCTTTATTCTTGGGCTTACAGAATGAAGCCACAAAAGCCATCAACAATTAAGTGGGCCACCTTTAGGGTTTTTCGTTGCTACCAATTTGAGCAATTGACTGATCAATTCTGCTCCGCAAGTTGAGGAGAAGGGATCGTTCATTTGTTCCTGTGGCAAGTACTTCTAGCCATACATCCACCCGTCCCAAGAGCCTGTATAGATTTTGACGAGCTGAAGAAGTCAGAGCTCTGGAGGTTTCCAGTTTTGATCGCTCTTGAACTTGGAAAGAGCGTATTTTCTGAACAAATCGATCCAAAGAGTCTCCATAAATCTGAAGCGATGGAGTGGACCACGGGCTTTCTTTTTTCAAAAGGTTTTCGGCCAAGTCTTTTAGTGACGCTGAGAAACAATCGGTCTGAGACTCTAGCCAAGGTTGGTATAGTCTTTTCTGAGACTTCCCTTTCCCAATGGTTTTCGGATCCAGTTGGCTGCAGTCGTTGGCTTTCAACAATTGGTAAGTGAAGGCATATCGACCCCACAGGTCAGTGTCGATATCGAGGCTTCGACCCGAACGATAATCGCTACTATCCAAAAATTGTTGGCTCTCTTTTAAGATGGCGTCGGCACTTTTCTTTTCGCCCTTTTCCACCAGAGCTCTTGCCCATAGAAGTTTCAAATAGGCCCGGTTGTTTTGGAACAAAGTCAACTTGTCAGTTTCGGCTGCCATTCCAAGAAGAGCGTCCCAATTTTTTTCTCTTTCAAAAATAGTGAGTAGCGCCATTCGGGCTTCTTGCCCATGGTTATGTTCCAATTTTTGCTGGAGGAATTGTCTCAGTTCAGTTTTGGCCATTTCAAGATTGTCCAATCGGAAATGACTCATTCCCAAATAAAAGGAGATAAATTCGTAATTGGGTACTTCGGTTCCATAGCTTCGAAGCTTATCAAATTGAGGGATCGCTTTTTTGTATTCACCGGCTTCGTAATTTTGAACTGCCCACTGCATTTGTCCAAAATACGCTCGAGAGCGACTGGTCTGGCGAGTAACGGATTCTGCCGGACGTTTTTCTTCCACAGGGTGTAGATTCTCACCCCACAAAGCGGAGCAAGAGCTCAGTGTAAGCAGGAGCGCAATATTAAGAAAAGTACTTCGTGAGTTCATAAAGTGCGGGCAAATCATGAATGTCTTTCTCTAGCTCCGGAACGGCGAGTAATACATGGTTCTTTCCGGCCATCTTCTTTAATAGTGTAAAGTTTTTTTCTTCCTCTTCCACTAGAAACCGGAGGTTTTGGTAGTTTTCCAAGAGTTCTTTATCTAGAGCTTTCCAATCTTTGGGGATCTTAAACGGAGCCAAGTGGGAAAACGAGCGATTCATGATAAAGGCCAAAATATCTACGCCCTTTTCTTTTGCGTCTTCTAAAAAGGGTTTTGCTTCTCCTCGATTTAAGTCAAGGGGGCTAGAAATAAAGATAGCACCGGATTCCTTGCTGGTAATTAGATCGCGAATGGTTTTTTGTCTTTCCACGAAAGCATTTTTTACTCGATAAATATGGGGAGCCAATTGCACGAAGTCTTTGATCACACCTTCGCCCGTGAGCTTTTCTAAAACTCCTAGGGCGGCCTTTGCGCCTTTGGCACGAAGTTTTTCCGTGATGGCACTGGATCGAGGGTCAACCAAAAACCAAGAAAAAATTCGGTCGTCAAAAAATTTCGCAATATTCTCTGGCGCATCTAAAAAATCTAGGGTGTGTCTTGCTGGCGGAGTATCTAAAATCAAAAGATCATATTTTTTCGACTGATACAGCTCATGAAGCTTCTCCATCGCTAGATAATCGTGGGCGCCGCCAAAGTTTCCGGCGATCACTTCAAATAGTTCGCTTGCCTTAAAAATATCATGAACGTTCTTGCCGCCCACTTCTTCTAGGAAGCGATAAAAAGTATTTTCCGAATCCAACATCAGGGCAGAGACAGATCCTGAAAACTTTGTTCCTAGAAATTTTTTGATGGGTTCGTCGATGGATTGAGGATCGTGTCTTAAACTTTTTAGCCCAAGAGAGGTGGCCAATCTTTTGGCTGGATCAATGGTGATCAATCCCACTCTTTTGCCCATTTCTCCGGCTTTTAAGGCGAGAGCAGCCGAAGTGGTAGTTTTGCCAACGCCGCCGGTTCCGCAACAGATCAGCATCTTTTTTTCGAAGAGTTTGGAAAAATTCATAAGGTCTCCGAAATTCTCTGATAAAGCGGCGCGGCCTCTGGATCGGGAAAAAAGAAGGGAACTTGATGGTGTGGCAACTGAAGTGAGGCGATGGCGTCACGCTCTCGATCGCCTCTTGCTTGTAAATACTGATAGGCCAATTCGGCGGGATGCTCGCCCTTTTTTCTTTTCTGTAGTTTTGGAAATAGTCGATTCACAAAGATAAAGGGAGAAGGAAAATCTTTTAGATGTTTGGCGATGTCTAAGGTCTCTTGAAGTGACATTTCTTCTGGCAAAGTGGTGATTCCAATTCCCGTTTGTTTTGGGTCTTGAAAAAAATTCACCATCTCTGAAGAGTCTCGGTATATGGGGCCCACTTTTGTCATGCGTTGAAAGTTTTTGGGAGCTTGTAAAAGAGCGATGCCGTGACCAGAGGCGGGACCATCAAGAATAATACAATCAGGGCGAAATTTGGCCGATGGCTGAGTGAGTGCATGCCATAGCTTCCCTAAGGAAACCAAATCGGGAAGGCCAGGAACCACTTCCAGAAAGGACGAAGTGACTTTGTTGTTTAGCAGTAAGCCGGCCAATCCACCGGTGGGAAGCTTTAGGTCCACATATTCACCAAGGCTTTGGGCGGGATCCATAACGCTGCAATGAATCTGAACATTGGAATGAGGCAAAGTGGTGACAGTGGCTCGGTGTGGCACCTCGGAGAGGCCCACCAAACTTGGAAGACGGGTAAAGGCTCGGTCTCGTTTTCTTCCTAACTCGACGAGCCAAACAGTCTTACCGGACTGTGCAATTTTGTGGGCTAGGGCTACGGACAGTAAGGACTTTCCCGATCCTCCCTTGCCGGTAAGGACAATGAACTTTTTCTCTAAAAATTCCGACAATTTCTGCGCCACAGGAACACTATAACGATCATTCCGCCGCTTGCAAATGGCTAACCCCTGTGGCAAAACTGGGCTTCATCTATTGCTGGGGGCGCGTAGCTCAGTTGGTAGAGCACCACAATGGCATTGTGGGGGTCATCGGTTCGATCCCGTTCGCGTCCACCACTCTTCTTCCTAAAATCCTTGCTGGCTTTGTTGGACTCCTCCTTGCCGTTCCACCGTAGATTTGTATACGGCTCACGGTCGCGTCGTCGTCCGTCGCGCCAGCAATGGATTTGTAGGAAGAAGAGATCGGTTGGAAGGGAATGGCT
>JACCDW011729559.1_pt1 | contig 38338 bp, 29 predicted proteins | sample 7449781 | NCBI WGS metagenome assembly JACCDW01 (sample SAMN15323449, study PRJNA562643) | freshwater metagenome | isolation source: river surface water | place: USA:Blue River Watershed | collected 2017-08-18 | reverse complement strand
TGCCTTGATAGCCCGCAATGGGGTGGGTAAAAGCACATTATTACGCATTTCATCCGGGAAGGAGCATCCAGATGCTGGTACTTGTAAAATTCACAAGGACGTACATTTAGTCATGTTTGAACAGGAGCCTCAATTTATTGAAACGGCCACGGTGACACAAAACCTGTTTAACCAAGATCATCCTACCATGAAAGCCATTAGTAATTATGAAATGGCCATGGAGTCCGAGGACGAGGATTTAATTACCAATGCCATTATGGAGATGGAGGAAAACAATGCCTGGGATTTTGAATCCAAGGTAAAAACCATTTTAACCCAGCTCAATATTCATCATTTAGAACAACCGGTTGCTAAATTAAGCGGAGGGCAACGTAAACGTGTCTCCTTGGCAAAGACCTTAATTCAAATAGGTTTTGAACCCAAGCATGTTTTGTTGTTAATGGATGAACCTACCAATCACTTGGATTTAAATATGATTGAATGGTTAGAAAATTACTTAGAGCAGGAAAAAGTGACACTCTTATTGGTTTCGCATGATCGTTATTTTTTAGAAGCAGTAACGGATGAAATTTGGGAATTAGAAAGAGAGAAATTATACAGTTATAAAGGAGATTATGAAAACTATTTAGAAAAGAAAGCGGCACGTATTGAATCGGAACTAGCAAGTATTGATAAAGCTAAGAATACCTTTAGAAAAGAATTGGAGTGGATGCGCAAGCAACCTAAGGCCCGAACTACCAAAAGCAAAAGCAGACAGGATAATTTTTATGAGGTAGAGGCAAAGGCTAAACAAAAGATAGATGACACCAATTTACAACTGGACATGAAAATGACCAGATTGGGGGGCAAGATTATTGAAGCAAAGAAAGTGTATAAATCCTATGGTGACTTGGTGGTGTTAAAAGGCTTTGATTATACATTTAGTAAAGGGGAGCGCATTGGAATTGTAGGAAAGAATGGTGTAGGTAAAAGTACTTTTTTACAAATACTACAAGGCATCACCCAACCTGATAGCGGAAAGATCAATGTAGGAGAGACCATTGTTTTTGGTCACTTTTCGCAAGAGGGATTGGTGTACAAGAAAGACATGCGTGTGATTGAATATTTGAAAACCTTTGCGGAGCAATTTCCATTGGCCAGCGGGGGTTCTTTAAGTGCTGCACAATTTTTAGAATTGTTTTTGTTTACACCTGATAAACAATACACTTATTTAAGTGCTTTGAGTGGGGGAGAGAAAAAACGTTTACAGTTATTAACCATCCTCTTTAAAAATCCAAATTTCTTGATTTTGGATGAACCTACTAACGATCTGGATTTGCCAACCCTTGCCGTATTAGAACAATTTTTATTAGATTATGCAGGTTGTGTTCTATTAGTTTCGCACGATAGATACTTTATGGATAAATTGGTGGACCACTTATTTATTTTTGAAGGCAAGGGTGTGATACGTGACTATCCAGGTAACTATACGCAGTTTAGAATCCTAGAAAAATCCAAACAAAGTTATGCATCGGTGAGTTCTGACATTAGCTCTGCAAAAGAACACAGTACGGTAAGCACCGAGAAAGAAACGGCAGTGCTGCCGGTCGTTGCAGAAAAGAAGGTTGCCGAGAAAATGAGTTATAAAGAAAAATTAGAATTAGAGAACTTAAATAAAAAAATGCCTTTATTGGAGGAAGAAAAGGCGCTCTTATCTGAAAAACTTAATAATCCTAATTTGAATTACGAAGACATTATATCCTTGAGTGAAAAACTCGCTTTAATCAATCAGGAATTAGAATCCGCTGAATTAAGATGGCTAGAATTGAGCGAAAAGCAATCCTAGCAATAACAAAATGAGGCCTATGTGCCATTAAATTGAGGCCTAAGTATCTTTCATTACTTATAGCAAAATTTTAATATTGGTTATATTCTCTAACTAATTAAATTAAAAAGCTATGAAACCAATTGAAAGAATTACGATCTACCTTCAGTTTAAGTCCATTGCCCCTTATTCTTTTGAAAGAAAAATCCGTTTATCCAATGGATATGTGTCTAAACAACTTAAACACAACGGATCAGTAGGGTCAGACATTTTAATTAGAATTTGCGAGCATTACCCAGACCTTAACATTTTATGGGTACTTACGGGGACAGGATCTATGATCCTTGAACCAGATGACGCAGCTACTGAGCCTCAGGTAGATGAGTACGTGATGCAATACGAAGCACACAACACCAAATTGAAAACACTAGAGGAGGACCTCGAAAGGATGACTTATCGAATTAGGGATAAGGATAAGATCATTGGTCTGTATGAATTTATGCTAAATAACAAGAATCATGCTACAACGGTAGGAGAGACAAGATAGATTAATCTTGCCAGCTAGTATACCTGCTAATGGTTATTAGAATGTCATTCCTCAACATTCATTGCATGTATTTTAATCTTTTATAGCAAGCATTAAAAAAGCCTCGTCTTATTTGAACGAGGCTTTTTTATAATGTATATTCAAAGACAACAGTTATTGTTGGATGAACTGCGGTTTTTTTGTTTATGCATAAGATGCAACGGGTTCACAGGTGCAAATTAAATTACGATCTCCGTGGGTATTGTTAACTCTTGCTACCGTTGGCCAAAACTTGCTTTCCACTACATAGGGTAGCGGGAAGGCTGCAGTTTGTCTTGAATAAGCATGATTCCATTGTTCCGCACAAATTACTTTTTGGGTATGCGGTGCATTTTTTAAGGGATTATCGGTACGATCCATTTGACCTTCTTCAATGGCTTTGATTTCATGGTAAATACCAATTAAAGCATCGCAGAAACGATCTAATTCCGCTTTATCCTCACTTTCTGTTGGTTCAATCATTATGGTTCCTGCCACAGGGAAACTCATTGTAGGTGCGTGGAAACCATAGTCAATTAAACGTTTTGCTACATCTTCTGCCTCAATACCTGCACTCGTTTTGAACGGTCTTAAGTCAATGATAAATTCATGTGCACAGGTTCCGTTTTTACCAGCATATAAAATGGTATAAAATTGTTCCAATCTCGACTTCATATAATTCGCATTCATAATTGCATAAGCTGTAGAAAGGGTTAATCCTTCAGCGCCTAACATTTTAATGTAGGCATAGCTAATTAATAAAATGCTTGCAGAGCCCAGTGGGGCAGCGCTCACTGCGTTCGCGCCGTTTCCATTCTTATTGTGTCCAGGTAAGTAGGGAGCTAATTTATCATTCACACAAATTGGGCCCATGCCAGGTCCACCTCCACCGTGTGGAATAGCGAAGGTTTTATGTAAGTTTAAGTGACAAACGTCTGCACCAATATTGCCCGGGCTTGTTAAACCTACCTGCGCATTCATATTGGCTCCATCCATGTATACTAAACCACCTAAATCGTGGATGGTTTGACAGATATCAATAATGGTTTCTTCAAATACACCATGGGTACTTGGGTAAGTAACCATTAAGGCACCTAAATGATCCTTATGTAATTCTGCTTTTGCTTTTAAATCAGCGAAATCGATATTGCCTGCTTCGTCACAAGCAACCACCACCACTTTAAATCCGGCCATCACCGCACTTGCAGGATTGGTACCATGCGCACTGATTGGAATTAACACAATATCACGGTGTGCTTCCTTACGGGCTTGGTGATAAGAACGAATGGTTAATAAACCTGCATACTCACCTTGTGCTCCACTATTGGGTTGTAAACTACAAGCCGTAAAGCCAGTGGTTTGACATAAATAAGCACTTAATTCTTTTGCTATTTCTTGATAGCCCAAGGTTTGATGACTTGGTGCAAATGGGTGTAAGCTGCCAAAGGAAGGCCAACTTACAGGAATCATTTCGGTAGCAGCATTTAATTTCATGGTACAGCTACCTAAACTAATCATGCTGGTGTTCAAAGAAAGATCTTTGTTCTCTAATTGCTTAATGTAACGCATCATTTGTGTTTCACTATGATGTGTGTTAAACACAGGGTGCAATAGATATTTTGAAGTTCTTAAAAGGGCAGTTTGTACTTTTGCATTTTTTACGGTTGCATTTTGAGCAGCCGCTTTTTTGCCTGTTAATTTTTCAAACAAAGCAACTACAGATTGAATGTCTGCAACTGAAGTGGTTTCGTCAATTGTAATGGTTACATTTCCTTCCTTCGCGTAATTGAAATTAATTTCGGCTTCGGTAGCTAACTTTTGTAAAGCAGCAATATCTAACCCACGAATGGATAAAGTATCAAAATAAAATGCGTTTTCTTGTTGCAATCCTAAGGATTGTAATTGTTGATCCAAGCTTTGCGCTAAGCCATGTACTCTTTCTGCGATTTTTTTCAATCCTGCTGGTCCATGGTAAACTGCATACATTACCGCCATATTGGCAAGCAATGCTTGTGCAGTACAAATATTGGAGGTTGCTTTTTCTCTCTTAATATGTTGTTCACGGGTTTGTAATGCCATTCTCAAAGCGCGGTTGCCTTGTGCATCCACACTCACGCCAATAAGTCTACCGGGCATGCCTCTTTTAAATTCATCTTTGGTTGCAAAATAAGCTGCATGAGGTCCGCCAAATCCCATAGGAACGCCAAAGCGTTGTGTGTTACCCACTGCAACGTCAGCGTTTAATTCGCCTGGGCTTTTTAATAAAGTCAAAGCTAGAATATCCGCCACTAAAATAACTAAACCACCAGCTTGGTGCACTTGGTTGATGAAGCTTTCATACTCTTCAATATTTCCATTGCTATTAGGGTATTGTAAAATAGCCCCAAAGAAACTGTTATCAATTTGAGTGGACTGATAATTCCCTTCTACTAGTTGAATGCCAATTGGGTTGGCACGTGTAACCAACACGTCCTTTGTTTGTGTAAATATATGTTGATCCACAAACAATTTAGGTTGGGTAATATTTTCAGATTTATTCACATGGTTAAAAATCATTGCCATGGCTTCCGCTGCTGCTGTGGCTTCGTCTAATAAAGAAGCGTTGGCGATCGGCAAGCCGGTTAAATCTGAAACCATGGTTTGATAGTTTAATAAACTCTCCAATCTGCCCTGAGCGATCTCTGCTTGGTAGGGAGTGTATTGTGTATACCAACCTGGATTTTCAAAAATATTTCTAAGAATTACACTTGGTGTAATCGTTCCATAATAACCTTGTCCAATAAAATTTTTAGCAATAATATTTTTTTCACCAATTGCTTTTAAAGATTGCAACATTTCAAACTCCGTTAAACCAGCCGGAATTTCCATTGGCTTTTTTAAGCGAATATTATTGGGTACTGTTTTCTCAATTAATTCATTCAAAGAGCTAGCACCAATCTTTGCTAACATGGTTTGGGTATCGGCATCATTGGGGCCAATATGTCTTTTGATAAATTCTGCGCCACTGGTACTTGATTGCAACATAAAAGGAGGTTTTAAATGGCCACAAAGATACTTAATATTCAAAGGCCAATAAAGGCTTTTAAAGGGGGTGGGGAAAGCTTGTGGATGAAGCATAAAAAGGTTACTTTTGGCCTATGATTGACCCATCTGTTGAACATTTATATGAAACACCTGCCCCAGAGATACTCAAAAAGTTCCAAAACTTTTTGAAAAGGGTAGACAAGCGTGTTATTTTAAAACAATTGCCGGATTTACACGATGCCGCTTTTGAGAAAATCAACTGTTTGGATTGTGCAAGATGTTGTAAAAATTACTCTCCTCGATTTAAAATGCCAGATATCAAACGCATCAGCAAAGCGATGGGTATGAAGGAAGTGGCTTTTATTGAAAAGTATTTGTCTATGGACAACGAAGGAGATTATGTGGTAAAGACAAAACCATGTCCTTTTTTAGATGAGGATAACAGCTGTGGCATATACGATTATCGCCCTTCGGATTGTGAAAGGTTCCCTTATACGGACGAAGATGTTTTTTTTAAAAGAGATAAGATCACCATGAAGAATGCAGAATTTTGTCCTGCGGTGCATGATGTGATGATCGGATTGTTGTCCAAAGGATAGTTTTATTCAGAAGGGATATCCCTGCCTTAAAAGTCCAATTAGTATTCCATTTTTCGCAAGCTAGGTGCTTTAAACCAAGTCGTCACAACGACTAATAGGGTCATGGTTCCGCCAAATACTACGGAAGGAATAACGCCCAATAATTTAGCGGCAACACCACTTTCAAATTGACCTAATTCATTACTACTATTAATGAACATGGAATTAACGCTCATGACCCTTCCGCGCATGTGATCTGGTGTTTTTAATTGTACAATGGTTCCGCGTACAATCATACTAAATCCGTCTAAGATGCCACTCATTACTAAGGCAGCGAAGGAAAGCCAAAATAGTTTGGATAATGCAAATACAATTATGCAAATACCAAATCCGCCGACTGCTAGTAATAATTTTTTGCCTTGACCCTGATGAACCGGGAAGAGGGTGATAAGCACTATGATGAGCATGGCGCCAATATCGGCAGCGGCATTTAGCCATCCAAAACCAATGGGACCCACCTTTAAAATATCTTTTGCAAAAACAGGGATCATGGCCACAGCGCCCCCAAATAAAACCGCAAATAAGTCCAAAGACAAAGCGCCTAATACCTCTTTGGTATTAAATACAAATCGCAAACCTTCTTTTACACTCTCCATTGGTTTTTGATCTACTACAATATCTGCATGGGGCGGAAGCGGATTGATTTTTGAAATAAAGATAAATCCCACACTTACGAGCGCAACCACAACAATAAGAGAGCCAGTATGTCCAAAGCCAGCAATAATAAAACCTACAATAGCATGCCCTAAGATGGAAGCCGACAACCAAATACCCTGACTCCAAGTTGTTGCATTTTGTAATAAATGCTTGGGCATCACGGCGCCAACGATGGTTCCAAAACTTGGACCGGTAAAGGATCTAATGATACCGGTGCAAAAAATGATAAAATAAATAGCAATCGCAACAAACAATGCGTTTTGATTGCCGGAATGATCTGCTTTGTCATTGTAAATTGAAAGGCCCAATAAACCCAATGCACAAATCCAATACAATACCACCCCTCTTAAGAGTAATTTCCTTTTTTCACTAATATCAATAACATGACCAGCGTACAAGGCTAAAGAAACGGCTGGAATGACTTCTGCAAGTCCAATTAAACCTATGGCAAAGGGTTCTTTCGTTAGTTCATAAATCCACCAGCCTACTAAAGTGCCCATCATTCTAAGGCCCATAATAAACAAGAATCTGCCAATCATCAAGTTCCTAAACTCTGCAACTTTTAAGGCAGCAAATGGATCCTGTTTGGTGGGAGTGGCATTTCTTTCCATGGGATGGTTTAAGGCAAGTTAAAATAATGTTGACCCTCGTCTAAATCCTTTTCCAACGCATCGGTGATTACTTTGAAATGGGCTTCATTGTAAAGAAAGTCTGCATTGCTTGCGTCCACAAAAATGGTGCGAATATTGTGCTGCTTAATATAGCTAGTATAGGTTTCTTGAATTTTAAACAAGTATTCGTCTGGAATGGCTTGTTCAAATTTTCTATTTCTTTTTTTAATATTTCCTTGCAGGCGATTGACAGGTGCGTGCAAATAAATTAGAATATCCGGAGGAGTGAGTTGCTGATAAAATACATCAAACATTTTTTGATACAATCTAAATTCTTCCTCAGGCAAATTCACTTTCGCGAACAATAGACATTTGGTGAAAATATAATCCGACACGGTAATTTCCTGAAACAGATCTTTATTTTTTACCAATTCTTGTTGTTGCTTAAATCGCTCTGCTAAAAAAAACAATTCTAAAGGAAAAGCATATTGTTTTGGGTTCTCGTAGAACTTAGTTAAAAATGGATTTTCGGCAAATTCTTCCAATACCAATTTGGCATTATAATGCTGTGACAATAAATGTGAAAGCGTAGTTTTCCCTGCTCCAATATTCCCCTCAATGGCTATAAAACGATGATTCATATATTTTCCGATTCGAATTCGCCAAATATAGGATGCCCAATGTTTATATGTTGGATTTTTTATGCACAGCTAGAGAATCTCCACATTCTTTCAACAAACTGGCATTGGATTTATTGAAAACGGGATGGATATACTCGGGGGCAATTTCAGTAAGCGGTAATAGTACAAATTTTCTTTCCGCTAAACGGGGATGGGGAATGATTAAGGAAGGATGATGGAGCAGCTCTTCATTAAAATAAATGATATCTAAATCGATGGTTCTAGGTCCCATGTGTAGGGAGCGAACTCTACCCATTTGCTTTTCAATAGTTAATAAGCAATTCATTACTTGAAGCGCATCCCATTGGGTGTGCACTAGTAGGGCTTGATTTAAAAAATCGGGTTGCTGGGTATTGCCCCAAGCCGCGGTTTCATAGATAGATGACATTTGTTGAATTGGACCAATTTCCTTTTCAATGGCTTCCATAGCCAAGCTAAGGTTTGCCATTCGGTCGCCCATATTACCACCTATCAAGAGGTATACTTTGTTCATAGAAGGTTTCTAAAAGTAGGCCAAATATCCATAATTTTACAAGGTTACCCTATTTTAGTTTTCACTAGGACAGGGTCCTTATTATTTCAATTGAATTTACATGAGAAACTTCTTAAAAATTGTATTGGCTACTTTGGTTGCCATGCTCCTATTTACCTTTATTGGTTTTGCTTTATTAATTGGGATGGCTTCCGGACTTTCTAATGAAGAGCCCAAGGCAATTGCTTCCAATTCCGTATTGGTGATTGATATTGCTGAAAATTTTCCAGAGCAGTCCAAGACAGATGGAGTGACAGAGTTTTTAAATAAAAAAAATGGCAAAGTTCCGAGCTTATCAGAATTAATTGCCTTGATTAAACATGCTCAAAAAGATTCTGCGATTAAAGGGATCTATATTAAGTGTCAAGAAAACCCAAATGGGTATGCAGCTTCTGAAGAAATTAGAACCGCTTTATTGGAATTTAAAAAATCGAAAAAATTTATCATTGCATACGGGGAGACCATTACGCAAAAAGGGTATTGGATTGCCAATGTGGCCAATAAAATATTTGCACATCCTCAAGGGGGTTTGGAATGGGTTGGCTTTTCATATGAAACGATGTTCTTGAAAGGCTTATTAGATAAATTAGAAATCCAGCCTCAGGTATTTTATGCTGGCAAATTTAAAAGTGCAACCGAGCCGTTTAGATATGCAGAAATGTCGCCAGCCAATAAATTACAAACCAGTGTTTGGTTAAATGGAGTGTATCAAAATTTTATAGATGGGGTAGCAGCTCAAAGAAATATCAATGCGGATACTTTAAAAGCCTGGTCCAATAATGGCAGTGTGCAAACAGCCTATGATGCCTTTAGAAAGCAATTGATAGATGGCTTGTATTACGATGATCAGGTAAAGAAGTTAATTGCCAAAAGAGCGCAGGTGGCAAAAGAACAGAATATTTCCTTTGTGAATATTCATGATTATGCGGCAGCGGTAGCGATAAGAGGCACGGGCGATGGAAAGATTGCCGTGATCTATGCCGATGGAGATATTGTAATGGGAAAGAATCAAAGAGATGCTATTGCTAGTGATGATTATAGAGCCCTATTGCAACAAATTCGCAATGATAAAAACATTGATGCGGTGGTAATTAGAGTGAATTCTCCGGGAGGGAGTGCCTTAGCAAGTGATATTATATGGAGAGAGATTGATTTGTTGAAAAAAGAAAAACCAGTAGTAGTGAGTATGGGTAATGTTGCAGCTTCTGGTGGATATTATATTGCGTGTAATGCAGATTCTATTTTTGCAGATGCCAATACGATAACCGGTTCTATTGGGGTGTTTTCAGTGGTCCCCAACTTAGGTAATTTTATGAAAAATAAATTGGGCATCACATTTGATCGTGTGAATACCTCTACGTATGCGGATGCACCTACCACTACAAGAGCGCTGAATGCAACTGAGCAAAAATTTATACAAGCGGGCGTGGATAGTATTTATTATACTTTTAAATCAAGAGTTGCCCAAGGTAGAAAAAAGAGTATTGAGTTTGTAGATTCTGTTGCACAAGGAAGAGTATGGATTGGTTCAGATGCCATTAAGGTTGGCTTGGTGGATAGAATTGGTAACCTAAACCAAGCTATTGCAACTGCAGCAAAAATGGCAAAATTAAAAGGGTATGGTTTGAAGTCTTATCCAGAAAATAGATCCTTCCTAGAAGACCTTATTGATGGTTATGAAGACAAAGTAAAAGCCAAAGCCATTCAATCAGAAATTGGCGTGGAGGAATGGCACACTTTGCAACAATTAAAATCAATTAAGCAAATGATGGGTCAGCCTCAAACACGATTGCCTATCTTTGTGGTGAACCATCCTTAAACTTATGCCCCAATATAGTCAGTTAAAAGCCATGCTAGCCATCACAAAGGCTAGTTTGAAATCTACATTAAGAAGTCCTTCTGCTGTGGTTTTCAGTATTGCTTTTCCCATGATTTTTATTTTGGTTTTTGGTTTTATCAGTAGTGGTGGGAATATCAATGTAAATGTAGCAATGGACCCTAAGTCCGATACGCTTAATCCAGTTTACCTTGATATTAAGAAAATTCCAGGTTTAAAATTTGTTCAAGGGGACTCTTTGAAAATTCAAAAAGAATTGGCAAAGGGCCGTATTACCGCTTTAATATCAATTCAAAAATCTGGTGATTCTAATGCGCCTTATCAGATTCATTTAACTAGTTCAGAAGCGGCCAATCCGCAAAACATACAATTGATAAAATCCATCTTGAATGCTGTAATAAGCGATCTGAATAAAACAACTTTTCCAGATGCGCCAACCATTGCGTCAGTGAATAATACCGTTCAAAAAGTGCCAGGAAGAATTTATCGCACCATTGATTTTATATTACCGGGTCAAATGGGTTTTTCATTATTAAGTTCGGGTGTATTTGGCGTTGCTTTTTTGTTTTTTAATTTAAGACAGCAACTGGTTCTAAAGCGATTTTATGCTACTCCCATAAGAAGACTGTACATTATTTTAGGGGAGGCATTAAGTAGGGTCCTGTTTCAATTGATGACTGCGGTAATTATTGTAGGGGTTGGACATTTTGCATTTAAATTTACTTTGGTACATGGCTGGATTACTTTTGCTAGTATCATGGGCCTTAGCTTTATTGCCCTGGTTTTATTTATGGGATTTGGATTTATTGTAAGTGGGGTGGCTAAAAGCGAAAGTACCATTCCGCCGTTGGCCAATATTTTTACCTTACCTCAATTTTTATTGGCAGGCACTTTCTTTTCTATTGATAATTTTCCAGCTTGGATGCAACCCTTCTGCAAGATATTGCCATTGACCCATTTTAACAATGCCATGCGTGATATTGCTTTTGAAGGAAATAGTTTACTAGATTCTTGGGGAGATATTTCTATATTGTTCCTTTGGATTGCGGTAGTATATGCCATTGCTTTTAAAATATTTAAATGGGAATAAATGCGTTTAATTAAATTAGTCATTATTAGTTTGTTGGTATTAGGTGTGATTGTCACCGCTATTTCTTCTTTATTCCCATCCACGGTAATTGTATCTAGGGCTGTAGAAGTGAGTGCGACAGCGGAACAAATTGCGCACTTCACAAGCGATTTAAACCAATGGCAATACTGGATGAGTGATTGGAAAGATAATAAAGCCATATGGAAGGATAGTGCAGTACATATTGGCACACAAATCATCAAGCCCGTTTCAAAAAACGACACTTCCGTTACCTATGATTGGATAGCTACTGGGCAAAGACCTTATCTGGTTAAATTTGAATGGATTCCATTGCAAAAAGGAATTTTTGTAGTGCATTGGTCTTTTGAGCAACATGTGAAATGGTATCCTTGGGAAAAATTTCAAACCTTGTTGAACGAAAAAGTACTAGGTTACAAAATGGAAATGGAATTAGCTAGTTTACGGGAACTGCTGCTGCAAGAAAACAATCAATAAGGCCTACTTATCTTCTTGATTTTTTAAGAACTGAATATTTCTTTGTATTCCTTTTAATTTAGATCTTAGTAAAGGAGACTTTTTAAACCTAGCTTTAAATGTGGTTTCTTCTATTTGCAACCAATCTGCTGATTTCATTTGCAACAAACCATTTAAAGGTTTGAACTTCCTTTCATGATGCGCTTGACTAAATTGATTCCATGGACAAACATCTTGACAAACATCGCATCCAAATGCCCAATCTTTATAGGGTCTATCTGTTTGGATGGTCTCTTTTTTAAGCTCAATGGTAAAGTAGCTAATACAATGATTGGCCTCAATGGTTTTATCTGGTAAGATGGCTTGTGTTGGACAAGCTTCGATACATTTGGTACACCCTCCACAATAATCCTTGGGCAAGGGGTCATCATAAATTAATTCCAAGTCTACTATCAGCGTGGCGATAAAAAAGAATGAACCAGATTTATGCCGAATTAAATTTCCATTTTTACCAATCCAACCTGCCCCAGCCAATTGGGCCCATGCGCGTTCAAGTACAGGTGCTGAATCTACAAAGCCTCTACCTTCAATAGGTCCAATCATAGCGCGCATCGTATCTAAGAATTCAAATAATTGTTGTCTAATTACTTCATGGTAATCTTCGCCATAGGCATATTTTGCAATTTTTGCATCCTGCGCTTGTCCACTTGCCAAATCCTCCGGATTGGGGTAGTAGTTCTTTAAAAAAGTAATTACAGATTTAGCACCAGGTACTAATTTGGTTGGATCTATTCTCAAATCAAAATGATTTTCCATGTAATTCATATCTCCATGGTATCCTTTTGCTATCCATTGTTCCAATCGCTTTGCGTCCTCGGTTAACTCTTTGGCTTTGGCAATACCACAATAGTCAAAGCCCATTTGGGCAGCGAGCTCCTTGATAAAAACGGTATTTGAGAATTGATTCACACTGTAAAAATAGCAGAAAAAGCTTGATAGGACTGACTTTTGTTCCGTTTTACTGTAATAATTATGACATTATAACTTATATCATAGATTGGCGCTGGATTTGAGCATATCTTATTATAAATACAAAATACTATGAATTTAAATCAATATACCATCAAAGCCCAGGAAGCCATACAGGCTGCCCAGCAATTGGCTTATAACAATAGCAATGCGTCTATTGAAACAGGTCATTTGTTAAAAGCTATTTTGTTAGACAAGAATAGCTCCACGGAGTTTTTGTTAAAAAAGAACAATGTCAATCCAAGTTTGGTACTCCAACAAACGGAAACATGGATTGCGACCTTGGCAAAACAACAAACAGGAGAACCAGCCAGCAATGTAAGTAGGGACATGAATGCGGTTTTGTTAAAGGCCAATGCAACCCTAAAAACATTTGGGGACGAGTTCGTTACCGTTGAACATCTTTTAATTGCAATTCTACAAGTAAATGATGCAACTAGTAAAATATTGAAAGACGCAGGCTTAACTGAAAAAGGATTGGTGGCTGCCATTAAAGAATTAAGAAAAGGAGAAACCGTGAATTCTGCAACACAAGAAACACAGTTTCAATCCTTGTCTAAGTATGCAAAGAATTTAAATGAATTGGCCAATAAAGGAAAATTAGATCCTGTGATTGGAAGAGACGAAGAAATTAGAAGAACCTTGCATATTCTTTCTCGCCGTAGTAAAAACAATCCCATTTTGGTTGGAGAACCGGGGGTGGGTAAAACAGCTATTGCAGAGGGACTTGCTATGCGTATTGTAAATGGAGATGTTCCAGATAATTTAAAGAGTAAAATTATTTACGCTTTGGATATGGGGCAATTAATTGCTGGGGCAAAATACAAAGGAGAATTTGAAGAGCGTTTAAAAGGGGTAGTGAAAGAAGTAGCTACTAGTGATGGAGAAGTTATTTTATTCATTGACGAAATACATACACTGGTAGGTGCTGGAGGAGGAGAAGGCGCTATGGATGCAGCCAATATTTTAAAACCTGCATTAGCAAGAGGAGAGTTAAGAGCCATTGGTGCGACTACCTTGGCAGAGTATCAGAAATTCTTTGAAAAAGACAAGGCCTTAGAGCGTCGTTTTCAAAAAGTAATGATCGATGAACCCAGTAAAGAAGACGCTATTTCTATTTTAAGAGGATTAAAAGAACGTTATGAAACACACCATCATGTTCGTATCAAAGACGAAGCCATTATTGCTGCCGTGGAATTATCAAGTAGGTATATAACAGACCGTTTCTTGCCAGATAAAGCCATTGACTTAATTGATGAGAGTGCTGCTAAACTTCGTTTGGAAATGAATTCAATGCCAGAGGAGTTAGATACTTTAATGCGTCAAATTCGTCAATTGGAAATTGAGCGCGAAGCCATCAAACGTGAAAACAATCCAGAACAGCTAAAAGCATTGAATATAGAAATTAGCAATTTGACTGTTCAGCAAGATACATTAAAGGCAAAGTGGACCAGTGAAAAAGAAATTGTTGATAAGGTACAAAAAGCCAAGTCCGAAATTGAGCAACTGAAACAAGCTGCAGAAGTTGCAGAGCGAAATGGAGATTACGGTAAGGTAGCTGAAATTAGATATGGTAAAGTAAAAGAGCAGGAAGCGAATTTAGAAAACTATACCAAGGAATTGAATGAGCTAGGCGCTAATGAAAAGCGATTGATGAAAGAAGAAGTAGATGCAGAAGATATTGCAGAAAATGTTGCCAAAGCAACCGGTATCCCTGTAAGTAAAATGATGCAATCCGAAAGAGAAAAGTTGTTGAATTTGGAAGACGAATTACATCAACGTGTTATTGGTCAAGAGGAAGCCATTACGGCTGTGTCCGATGCGATTAGAAGAAGTCGAGCAGGTTTGCAGGATCCCAAAAAGCCAATTGGTTCCTTCATATTTTTAGGAACAACGGGGGTGGGTAAAACCGAACTGGCTAAAGCTTTAGCAGCCTACTTGTTTGATGACGATTCCATGATGACGCGTATAGATATGAGTGAATACCAAGAGAAGCATTCGGTTTCAAGATTGGTAGGGGCTCCTCCGGGTTATGTAGGCTATGATGAGGGCGGACAACTCACCGAAGCGGTGCGCAGAAAGCCTTATAGTGTGGTCTTGTTGGATGAAATTGAAAAAGCGCATCCGGACGTTTGGAATATTTTATTACAAGTTTTAGATGACGGACATTTAACAGACAATAAAGGCAGAACCGTCAATTTCAAAAACACCATTATTATTATGACCTCCAATATTGGAAGTCATATTATTCAAGAAACTTTTGAAGGAGTAACGGATAAGAATTTGGAGTCCAAAGTGGAAAAATCAAAGACGGAAGTGATGACTTTGTTAAAGCAAACCATTCGTCCTGAATTTTTAAATAGAGTGGACGAAATCATCATGTTCTCGCCGTTGTTGCAAAAGCAAATGTCCGCAATTGTTAAAATCCAATTGAACAATCTAAAGCATTTGGTGGCCGAAAATGGAATGCAAATTGAGTTTAGTGACTATTTAATTGAATTTTTATCTGAACAAGGATTTGACATGCAATTTGGAGCAAGGCCTTTAAAGCGATTGATTCAAAAAATGGTAGTCAATGAGCTCAGTAAAAAAATATTAAGCGGGGAAATAGACAAAACGAAGAAAGTATTGATTGATATATTTGATAGTGTGATTGTGTTTAGAAATGAACTATAGTGAAGTATAGTTTAGAGTAGAGTAAATTAAAGTAGAGTAGAGTAGTGATTTGTTGTGTATTGGCCCTGTAAGAATTTTGTGAGCCCTGTCCATTCTTGGATGGGGCTTTTTAATGTATATTTACACCACTATGGGAAGAAATAATAGAAAAGCTGCGGTTGGGTTTATATTCCTAACCTTATTAATAGACGTTATTGGTTTAGGCATCATCATCCCGGTAATGCCTCAATTAATTAAGCATCTCTTAGGAACTGACGATATTAGTAAAGTATCTATCTATTCTGGATGGCTTACCTTTTTGTATGCGAGTATGCAGTTTTTATTTTCTCCTTTAATTGGTAGTTTAAGTGATAAGTATGGCCGTCGCCCCGTCTTACTTTTTTCCTTATTAGGATTTGGATTAGACTATTTATTTTTAGCATTTTCTCCATCCATCTGGTTTTTATTTATTGGAAGAACCATCTCAGGAATTACAGGGGCAAGTATGACTACTGCTGCTGCCTATATGGCTGATATAAGTGATGACAACAATCGTGCACAAAATTTTGGAATGATTGGCGCTGCCTTTGGAGTTGGTTTTATCATTGGTCCCATGCTAGGTGGTTTTTTAGGAGAACTCAGTCCTAAGCTTCCCTTTATTGTTGCAGCTTGCTTGGCTTTAGTGAATGCTTTATATGGTTATTTCGTATTGCCAGAATCTTTGTCTTTGGAAAATAGAAGAAATTTTGAATGGTCTAGATCCAATCCATTGGGTTCTTTAGGGCATTTAAGAAAGTATCCTGCAGTATCTGGCTTAATTGCTTCTTTGGTGCTAATTTATATTGCTGCTCATGCCGTACAAAGTAATTGGAGTTTTGCAAATATTGAAAAATTTCATTGGAGTCCTAAAATGATTGGATTGTCATTAGGGGCTGTGGGGTTATTGGTAGGTCTAGTGCAAGGGGTATTAATTCGTTTTATCAATCCTAAATTAGGAAATGAAAAAAGCGTTTACATCGGTATTGCTTTATATGCACTGGGTTTATTTTTATTTGCTTTTGCAACGCAGTCATGGATGATGTTTGTATTCTTGATACCGTATTGTTTTGGGGGTATTTCTGGACCTGCTTTACAATCTTTGATATCTGTGCATGTTCCTAAAAATGAACAAGGTGAATTGCAAGGATCTTTAACCAGTATTATGAGTGTGACTTCTATTGTCGGACCTTTAATCATGACGGGTTTATTCTCCTATTTTAGCAATCCTGCTCATGGATTTTATTTTCCTGGTGTTTCTTTCTTATTGGGCAGTATTTTAATGCTTTTAAGTGCCATCATTGCTTATTCGGTACTCAAAAATGACCCAATCGTTAAGGAGCACGAGCCTCAGGCATAGTTTTACCATTAATAATGGGCTTTGGGTGTTATATTTGTGTCCAAATTAAAGGAGTTATATGACGCAATTAATGACACAGTTACAAGAGACCACACAATTTATTCAGTCTAAAGTAAAAGAGCAAGCGACTACTGCTATTATTTTAGGGAGTGGCTTAGGAAATTTAGCCACAAAAATTGAAGTTGATTTTGAAATTCCCTATAAAGAAATTCCTCATTTTCCGGTAAGTACCGTTGAAGGACACAAGGGACGTTTAATATTAGGAAAGTTAAACGGCAAATCGGTTTGGGTGATGGAAGGCCGTTTTCATTTTTACGAAGGGTATACACCAGAACAAGTTGCTTATCCGGTTCGCGTTTTAAAATTGTTAGGCGTAGAAAATTTATTATTATCCAATGCGGCTGGTGGAGTCAATCCAAATTATGCAGTAGGAGATTTAATGATATTAAGAGATCATATTAGCTTTTTCACCATCAATCCTTTAATTGGAAAGAATGAAGCAGCACTCGGTACAAGATTCCCTGATATGAGTGAGCCTTATGCAGATAGTTTTATTCAAAAAGCAAAGTCCATTGCTGCCGCTAATCATATTCATTTGCACGAGGGAGTATATGTAGGAGTGACGGGACCTACTTTTGAAACCAGAGCAGAATATAAATTAATTAAAGCGGTTGGAGGCGATGTAGTGGGTATGAGTACCGTGCAAGAAAATATTGCTGCTGTTCATTGCGGCATGAAAGTTTTTGCAATTAGTGTAGTCACCGATTTAGGGATTAGAGAGGATAACAATGTCATTACCCATGAAGAAGTATTAGAGGCAGCCAATGCTGCTGAACCAAAATTGACTTTGATCTTTAGTGAATTATTGAAAGAGATTGCTTAATTATTAATAATGCTGCAGCGTAATTCAATTTGTCTCCTTGTCCTGTTCTTAATGCTATTCAATGGAATGGCATGGACGCAAAGCCCTATTTCATATATGAATAGAGCAGGTCAATCATTTGGTAGCATGCAGCAGGGAGGAAAAGTAGATTCGCTTCAGAAAAGAGATAAGAATGCAGATTCTATAACCATCTATTACAAATACTATAATACCAATGAGATCAAGAAATTGGACACGAGTGTGAACGACTTTTTCGTGCATTATCCAATTCCTTATACGAGTTATAATTTAGGTAGTTTAGGAACCGCCTCTAGGTCTTATTTATTCAACGCCAACAAAATAGAAGGTTGGGATCCGGGCTTTCATGCCTATGATGGCTATATGTATACTTTAGAAGGAACACCTATCTATCAAACAACAAGACCCTATACAGAATTAGGTTATTTATTAGGGGGCAAAGGAGAGCAGTTGGTGGAAGTGAAACATACCCAAAACAAAAAACAACAATTAAATTTTTCTTTTGAATATAGATTTAGCAATACGCCCGGTTCTGTAAAAAACCAGCACGCCAATATGAGCAATATGCGCATCACTGGTCATTTTCAGTCCAAAAGAAAAAGGTATGAAACTTACTTCGTGTATTTAGCCAATAAAGTAGCTTCTTCTGAAAATGGAGGATTGGTCAATGCGGCCTTGTTGGATAGTTTGTCCTTGAGTAATCCGTATGAATTGGAAACAAGATTGGGATTGAGTGGAGTGTCATTTAGAAATCCTTTTAATACCAACATTTCAACGGGAACCACCTATACACAAAATACAATTAGCTGGAGAAATACCTATGATTTGGGTCAAAAAGATTCCATTGTAAAAGATACCATTGTCACGCATTTGTTTTATCCAAGAATAAGGTTTCAAAATGATTTAAAATTACAATCTAGTGGTTATGCTTTTGTAGATGCCAATCCTTCTCCCGAAAATTATTTGCGATATTTTGGATTGCCATTTGACACCAGTTACCAGAATATGTCGGATACCTGGTCTTTAATTTCTGATGAATTTAGCATCATTAGTTATCCCGATAAAAAGAATAGCAACCAGTATTTGCAATTAGGGGGCGGTGCCGTAAGCATGTCAGCAAGCTTTAGTTTAAGAAGCAAATGGACAGGATATGACGTATATGGATTTGCTGTGTATAAAAATAAAACCAGGAATCAACTTTGGGATTTATTGGCTTCGGGTAAATTATATATCAATGGGGAGCATGCTGGCGACTATAATGCACAAGCATCTTTGTCAAGGGTACTTAATAAAAAAGGAACTTTCTTGAAATTATCTTTTCAAAATATGAGTAGTAGTGCAGCAAGCAATATGAGAGGCATTACCCAATTTCCTATTGAAAGACTTTCCAGCAATACCAAAGAAAATACCACCCTTTTAGAAGGTACTTTGAGTAATCCCAAAGCAGGGTGGACTGCTACTGCTAACTATCAAATAGTTCAAAACTACCATTATTTTAGGACGGGTTTTAGACCTGCGATTTATGGTGGCTTGATGAATTATTTGCGAGGTCAAATTGAACATAAAGTACGTTTGAGTAAACATTGGAATTGGTACAATCAAATGACTTTACAGGTATTGAATCCAGATGCACCAGTAAATGTTCCTTTGTTGTTGACAAGACAAAGAATTGCATTTGAAGGGAATTTTTATAAAAATTTAGATCTCTCCACTGGATTGGAGCTTATTTATCATACGAATTATAAGGCGGACGCTTATATGCCATTTACAAGTCAATTTTACTTCCAGGATAGCGAAATGACGCAAAATAAACCTACGGCTAACGCCTTTCTACATTTTAAAATTAAAAGATTCAAAGGCTATATCCGACTTGAAAATTTAAATACGCTTTTGCCATCTAGTGCATCCTCGGGGAATAGCTATAATTTTACTGCCTCCAATTATCCTTCCTCAGGATTGTGGTTTAGGGTAGGCATCTGGTGGAATTTTATTAATTAGTTGTAACTTACTTTAAAATAACAGATATGAAAAAGAGCTTTTTCTTAATAGGTATTCTTTTAATGGCAACTTATAGCTTTGCACAAACACCCACTACTATTAAAGTGGCCGGAAATTGTGGCATGTGTAAAAAGAACATTGAAAAAGCCGCTAAAGCTGCTGGAGCAACCCAAGCCACTTGGGATAAGGTAGCCAAATTATTAACGGTTAGTTTTGATGCCACTAAGACTTCTGCTGAAAAAATTGAAATTTCAGTAGCGGCTGCTGGATATGATACTGAACATAAAGAAGCCAATGCAGAAGCCTATAAAAAATTGGATGAATGCTGCCAATACGAAAGAAAGAAGAAGCAGTAATTGGCTCAAAATTGAAAAAGAGCCCCATTTTTCATTTCCACGAAAAATTGGTAACTTCATAAGGTGAAAAAAGCCATTGTCTTATTTTTAATTTCCTTGTATTTGTTGGGTGCAACAGAGGCCTATCAGCTGTTGAAAATGCCTTTTTTAATTGCACACTATCAAACGCATCAAAAATTTGATCATCAATTGGGTTTTTCAAAGTTTATTAAGATGCACTATTTTGAAGTGCAAACTTATGATAGTGATTACCAACAGGATATGCAATTGCCATTTAAATCCTCTAATCGTACCATCTCTCTATTGAATTTTATTACCTTGCTAGTGCCTAAACAGTCAGCAATACCTGCAATGGTTTTTGATACAAGAAAGTTGTTTTTACTTTTTGATGAAGGGAAACATATTGCTTTGAATCATGGAACCATTTTTCAGCCTCCTCGAGTATAGCCCCATTGCGGCTATTTTTCATGCCTATGTTCTTTAGGCATCTTTTTTATCATTATTGAATTGAGTATTTTATGTTAAATAAAATAATTGCTTATTCTATCAAGAATAAGTTAATCATTGGATTATTTGTTATAGCGCTTATTGGTTGGGGTGTTTTTGAAACGACCCGTTTGCCTATTGATGCGGTGCCTGATATTACAGATAATCAAGTACAAGTGATTACTGTATCTCCTTCCTTAGGAGCCAACGATATTGAGCGATTGGTTACCTTTCCAATAGAGCAAGCTTGTAGTAGTATTCCCGGAACCAAACAAATCAGAAGTTTTTCCCGTTTTGGCTTGTCTTTGATCACCATTGTTTTTAATGATGGGGTTGATATTTATTGGGCTAGACAACAAATTAGTGAGAAACTGCAAAGAGTACAACAGGAAATTCCTGCTGGAACGGGGATGCCTGAACTTGCCCCTGTTTCTACAGGGCTAGGTGAAATTTATCAATACGTTGTAAGACCCCTAAAAGGGTATGAGGATAAGTACAGCCCCATGGAATTAAGAACTATTCAGGATTGGATAGTGCGAAGACAATTAATGGGCACAGCTGGTGTAGCTGAAGTGGCCAGTTTTGGAGGCAAATTAAAGCAATATGAAATTGCAGTTAGACAGGATCAATTAAAAGCTTTTGGTCTGACCATATCTGATATTTTTGAAGCCTTAGAAAAGAACAATCAAAATACAGGAGGGGCCTATATTGAAAAAGGTCCCACAGTTTTATATATCCGTAGTGAAGGACTCACTACCAATTTAACTGACATTGAAAAAATCGTTGTCAAAGTATTGCCAAGCGGCGCTCCATTGTTAATTAGAGATTTGGCAAAAGTGCAGTATGGATCTGCCATTAGATATGGCGCTATGACTTTTAACGACCAAGGAGAAGTAGCGGGTGCGGTAGTGATGATGTTAAAAGGAGAAAATGCTGCAGCTGTGGTAAAAAGGGTAAAAGACAGGGTTGTGGAAATTCAACAAATGTTGCCAGAAGGAGTAGTGATTGAGCCTTTCTTAGATAGAACCAAAATGGTTAACAATGCTATTAAAACGGTAGAGACTAATTTGTTAGAAGGGGCATTGATAGTGATTTTTGTATTGGTGTTTTTTCTTGGGAACCTGAGAGCTGGTTTAATCGTTTCCTCAGTCATTCCACTCTCTATGCTTTTTGCTATTATTTTAATGAATCAGTTTGGGATAGGAGGGAATTTGATGTCCTTAGGGGCTATTGATTTTGGATTGATTGTGGATGGCTCGGTAATTGTTGTTGAAGCCATCTTACATCGATTTGCCCACTCTAAACATTTTAGGACTTTGACCCATTTGAATCAGGAAGATATGGATAAGGAGGTAGGTAGTTCCACGGGTGCTATGATTAAGTCGGCCGTGTTTAGTCAAATTATTATATTGATTGTATACCTGCCCATCCTTTCATTACAGGGGATAGAAGGAAAAATGTTTAAGCCAATGGCTTATACCATTGCCTTTGCCATTTTGGGCGCCTTTATTTTGTCCATTACTTATGTGCCTATGATGTCTGCTTTGTTCTTACATAAAAAATTAAATCACAAAGCAACCCTTACGGATAGATTCATGCAATTTATAGAAAGAAAGTACCAGCCTTTATTAAATAAAGTACTGAACTTTCCTAAATCGGTGATCTTGTCTACAATTGCTTTGTTTGTTATATCAATTGTATTATTATTAAACATGGGAGGCGAGTTTATCCCACAATTAGAGGAAGGAGATTTTGCGGTGGAAGCCAGGGTATTAACTGGAAGTAATTTGAACAATACCATTGAGTCTACTCAGAAAGCTGCAAAATTATTAATTCAACATTTCCCCGAAGTGGAAAAGGTGGTTACTAAAATTGGTAGTGCCGAAATACCAACCGATCCTATGCCTTTTGAGGCCGGGGATATGATGGTAATATTAAAAGATAAAAAAGAATGGGTCTCTGCTAAATCATTTCCTGAGTTAAGTAGTAAAATGACAAAAGTGTTAGAGCAAGTGCCCGGCATGACAGTTGGCTTTCAGTTCCCTGTTCAAATGCGTTTTAATGAATTAATGACAGGGGCACGTCAAGATGTTGTATGCAAAATTTTTGGAGAAAATTTAGACAGTTTAACAAAGTATGCAAGCCAATTAAATGAGATTATACAAACCGTGGATGGTGCCGTAAATATTTATGAAGAAAAAGTTACGGGTATGCCTCAAGTGGTTATTAAATACAACCGAGATGCTATGGCAAAGTACGGGTTCAATGTGCTAGATATCAACAAAGTAGTGAATAGCGCATTTGCCGGTCAAATAGCAGGTCAGGTATATGAAGAAGAAAAAAGATTTGACATGGTGGTAAGATTAGATGGAGAAGCAAGACAAAACATGTCAGATATTGAAAACCTTTCCATAACAGCTCCAAGTGGATTGGCTATCCCTTTATCTTCGGTTGCAAGTATTGAGCAAATAGAAGGAGTTAATCAGATACAAAGAGAAAATACCAAAAGAAGAATTATTGTTGGTTTCAATGTTAATGGTAAAGATGTACAATCCATTGTAAAGGAATTGCAATCAAAAATTAATCAACAGTTGAATTTACAAAAAGGGTATGCTATTGTTTATGGAGGCGCTTTCGAAAATATGACCGCAGCCAAACAAAGACTTAGTGTAGTAGTGCCTATTGCCTTGTTATTAATTTTCTTGCTTTTGTATTTTGCTTTTGGTTCTGCTAAACAAGGCTTATTAATTTATACGGCTATTCCACTTTCTGCAATGGGGGGGATCTTAGCCTTATGGATGCGCGGCATGCCATTTAGTATTTCGGCAGGAGTGGGCTTTATTGCTTTATTTGGTGTCGCCGTATTAAATGGAATTTTATTGGTGTCTGAATTCAATCGTTTAAAAGCAGAGGGCTGGCAGGATGTGAAACGAATCGTTATTCATGCAACGAAGTCTAAATTAAGAGCGGTATTAATGACTGCTTTTGTACCTGCACTTGGTTTTATTCCCATGGCTATTAGTACGGGAGCGGGAGGCGAAGTGCAAAAGCCATTGGCAACCGTAGTAATTGGAGGTTTAATTATTTCTACTCTTTTAACCTTATTTGTTTTACCTGTTATGTATATATTATTTGAAAAAGGCATCGCCTATTTTAAAACTGCAAAAACAACTTTGATTGTCATTGTTTGTTTAGTATTAACCACGTCTACCCTAAAGGCGCAAGATAAAATTGGTTTGTCTGCAGCTATAGATAGTGCAATTAAAAACAATGCATTTGGGAAAGTAGCCAAAGCTCAGTTACAATATCAGCAAGCGCTTAGAAGCTCACATGTTGATATCGAAAAAACAACAATTGGTTTTGGCTATGGCAATTTAAATAGTTTTAATAATGATAATTTGTACTCTATCAACCAAAGCATTCAATTTCCTTCGGTGTACAAATATCAAGGTAATATCAATAAGTCTAATATAGAGATAGCTGCTTTGAACCAAACACAAAGGGAGCTTGAATTGAAAATGAATGTAAAAAAACATTTTCAACAACTTTTACTAATGGAGCAGCAAAAACAGTTGTTATTAGAGGCCGACAGTATTTATACAGCGTTTTCTCTTAAATCTAAACAAAGATTTGATGCTGGGAACGCAGATGTATTAGAAAAAGCCACTGCAGACAACCAGTTGGCTCAAATTAAAAACCAATTACAATCATGGAACACAGGGTATAGAACGGTATTGAATCAATTCAATTTACTACTCAATTGTAGCAAGGCATATGAGCCTGCTAATGGAGCCACCTTGTTACTCCAATTAACCCAATTGCCGGATGCACAGTCGCTAAGTGAAACCCCCTTGATTAAGTTACAAGATGCAAATATTGCCAAATCTGAACAGCAACTAAAACTAGAAAAAAGCAAATTAATTCCTTCTTTTAATTTTGGTTATAATTCTATCACCATTATGGGTTGGCAAACAACTACTCAAAATAATGAACGCTATTTTGGAAGTAATGATCGGTTTTCCTCTTATAGTTTTGGGCTAGCGGTTCCTTTATTTGCAAGTGCTCAGCGATCCAGAATTCAGGCAAGTCGGATAGCTGTTGAACAGAATAAGCTTGAAAAATCGGCAGTGCAACAACAAACTTCGGTTCGTTTACAGGATGCAATGCTAACCTATACCCAGTATAAGTCCATATTGGAAAACTATGAAAAAAAGGTACTTATCAATTCTACATTACTCATAGACGCGGCGGCTAAAAAAAGGTCGGCAGGGGAAATTAGCTATTTAGAATGGGTGATGTTAATCAATCAAGCCATTCAAACCAAAAGTGATTACTTGGGTTATATACAACAGTTGAATGAAGCTGTAATCGAAATTGAAAAGCTAAGCTCAAACCATTAATTTAAATTATTTATGAAATACAATCAAACATGCATCTTATTATCTGCCTTATTCCTGTTTTCATGTACAGGTTCAGATAACAAAGTTCCAAAAGGAGAGGTAGTTAAAACAGAGACTATTGCTGAAGAAACAGTTAATTTAACTGCAGAGCAGTTACAGCTAGCCAAATTACAATTTGGAACCATTCAGTCTATCCCCATGCACAAGACATTAAAAGTAAATGGGCATATGGATGTGCCCCCTAGCAATATAGTATCCATTAGTATACCCATGGGTGGTTATCTAAAATACACAAAACTTATTCCCGGAAATTTTGTGAAAAAAGGAACAGTGATTGCCACCATGGAAGATCCAGCCTATATTCAGTTGCAACAAGATTATTTAACTGCTAAAAGTAAATTAGAATTTGCTGAGGCAGATTATAATAGACAAAAATCATTAAATGAGACAAAGGCTACAAGTGATAAGGTATATCAATTGGCAAAAGCCGATTATGAAGGTCAAAAATATTTAGTCAAGTCACTTAGTGAAAAATTAAAACTAATTGGAGTAAATCCGGCAACCTTAAATGAAAATTATATTTCTCGTACCATTGGTATTTATGCTCCCATTGCTGGGTATATTACAAAAGCCAATGTGAATATTGGAAAGTATGTAACTCCAACCGATGTATTGTTTGAAATTGTAGACCCTAGTGACTTACATTTAAGATTAACCGTATTGGAAAATGATGCAGCTAGTTTAAAAGTGGGCAACAAGGTTCAGTTTTACACCAATAACAATCCAGCTCAAAAATATATTGCTCATGTAGCAGTGGTTACCCCAAATATTGGAGAGGAAAGCACTACAGACGTACATTGTCATTTAGTGAATGAAAAAATCAATATTTATCCGGGCACCTTTGTAAATGCAGAAGTAGAATTAAATAATACGAAAGTAAACGCACTACCAGAACAGGCAATTGTAAAGTGGCAAAACAAAGATTATGTTTTTATAAAAACCAAGAACAATCAATTTACATTATTGCCAGTTGATTTAGGCATGACAACAAATGGTTTTGTGGAAATAAAAACAAATTTGAATCAAAAAACAGTGGTTACGCAAAATGCTTATACCTTATTAATGAAGTTAAAAAATAGTGGAGAGGAATAGGGTATAAAAGTTATTATTAAGGAATAGTTGTGAAGGGTAAAGAAAAATAATTTATCAATCTTGTTCAAAATAAGCAATACTGCCACCTACCCAGGTGGCATTTGCGTTATACGAAACGCCGATCATTTTGCCTTTGCTAATTCTTGCTAAGTTTAAAGTCGCTATGTATTCGTTTCTTTTTTTATCTAAAAAATAAAACAAACGTATTTCAGTTTTTGCAGGACCGGATGGGGTATCAAGAGCAGGGGCATAACTTACCTTTTTTTGTAGGATCCAATTTTCTGGATCTTTGATGCCCTGAATGTCACTCGCTTGTACGTCTATGATGACCCCTTGTCCCGCAAAGGAAAACAAAGGCTTTAATACATAATTTTCTAGCTGTGTAGGTAACTCTTTTAACTCAGATAGGTAATAGGCCTTGGGTACATATTTGGATTGGAGTAAAGGAAGTAAGTATTTGCTAATTCGGTAATAATGATTAGGATGCGTAACCCATTCAATGTCTAAGTCTGCTAACAATAAATTGGCTTTTGCTTGAATTGTTGCTGTTTGTTTAGGGATTTCGTCCCAAATAACTCGATTGTATATTCTTTCTATAGGGTATTGAATTCCCGCTCTTTCATAGAACAGTTTATTTCCAACTACTACTAGTTCGCTTACACATACAATGGGTAAATTCAATAATTGATCTGTAATGTAAAAATCTATTTTAGTTTTTTGTTGATGTGGGAACAATTCTAACAATACCGTCTTTTTATTTTCGGTTCCTTTGATAACAGCCGATAAAAATGATAGATAACTGCTGTCTGTGTAGTTATTTAAATAAGGACTATATCCTTTTGGCAGTGTAAAATTATTTTGAAAAGCTTGGTGATGTCTCGTTTCAAAACCAAAAAGGGATGGGAATCCCTGTAGTTCAATAAGCTGGGGAAATAATTGACCCTGTTCATTGGAACAGATAGCATAATCCATTACGATGCAATCTGGGAGTGGGTTTTCATTAGGGGGCGTAGCTACCTGTTTGAATGCATGCTGGGTGCGCTCCTTAAAATGGGGCCCATTGATATAATTACAAATTTCTTTACCTGCCTCTAGCATTTGATCTCTGAGTGCTGCATCAATAAATACGGGTGTTTCGGCTAGTCTAAAATCAATACCCCCTGCTATTCCCTCACTCATATCTGCAACCAATTGCTGATACTTTAATTGGGTAAAGGCAGTATTGTATTCTTTTCTAATTGCAGGCTGCATTAGTCAAGGCTTTATCTAAAAAATTGGGAATCAGGTGGGTATACGTAGTTTGTATGGGAGAGTCAGCGTCTAAATGATCTACAATTCTTTGCCATTTTTCAATTCCAAATTCGTCCATGATGGATTGTTTGGTTGTGGACTCATTAAAATAAACAATTAAATCGCTTAAGGCTGCTTCTGGATGAAACTGAACTCCATACATATTTTCAGTAAATCGAATGGCCATAATGGCTCTTTCCAAAGGAACCTGCGGTCTCATTTTTTCCAAGGCCATGATTTGAGCATTCATTTCCTTTAGTTTTGTATCGTTTGGTGCGATAATTTGGTAAGACCTACTTTCTAAAGCATAAAATGTTTCTTGCAATCCATTAAATAATTCATCATGAATTAAGGTATGCACTGGAAGGATGCCTACTTGTTTTGATTTTCTCAAACAAACCGTACCTAGGTTAAAATGTCTACAAGCAATTTGAAAGCTATGACAAATCAAAAACACAGGCTTGTTGATGGCTAACATGTGATCAAGCCATTGCGTATATTGAATATCCCATGCATCTTGAACAGTGTCCAATGGAGATCCTGGACCCCCAGTAGCAATATATAAATCAAAATGCGCGGCTGGTATTTCGCCATTCCCGCGCGTATTAAATACCACTACTTCCGCAGATACCTTATTGCTCTGCTGCCACTCCATAATGATATTCTTTATGCATTGCATTCCAATATTTGGACTGCCATCATACATATCTAGGATTGCAATTTGGATCGTGGCGGCGGCCATTATAGGTAACTTAAATTGGTCTTAGGACTTAATTGCAATAAAGTTTCATACATTAATTGAATCGTGTCTGCGATGTCTTTTTTATGTATCATCTCTACAGTAGTGTGCATGTATCTTAAAGGAATGGAAATTAAAACCGATGGACAGCCATCATTTGCATATGCAAAACTATCTGTGTCTGTTCCTGTGCTTCGGCTGAGTGTTCTAAATTGTACAGGGATTTTCTTTGCTTTTGCGGTGTCTTCTACAATAGCCAATAGTTTATTGTGTATAGCTGGAGCATATGCTAAAGAAGGTCCTTTGCCACATTGAATATCACCTTCAATGGCTTTATTGATCATTGGGGTGTGGGTATCATGTGTTACATCGGTAACAATGGCGATATTGGGTTTAATTCTACGTGCAATCATTTCTGCACCTCTTAAACCAATTTCTTCTTGTACTGCATTTACAATGTACAAACCAAAAGGTAATTTCTTCTTGTTTTCTTTTAGAAGTCTTGCAACTTCTGCAATCATAAATCCGCCTATGCGGTTATCAAATGCACGACCAATGATAAAATCGTTGGATAGTTCATCCATTCCATCTGTATAGGTTACAACGGCACCAATATGAATGCCCAATGCTTCCACTTCTTTTTTAGTTCTTGCTCCACAATCCAAAGTAAGATTCTCTACTTTAGGTTGGGGTTCTTTTTGTTCTGGATTGCTGTATCTAGTATGTATAGCAGGCCATCCAAAAACGGCTTTCACCGGTCCTTTTTTACCATGAATCCAAACACGCATACTAGGCGCAATTTGATGGTCTACTCCTCCGTTTCTTTTTAGATAGATTAAACCCTGATCATTAATATAATTTACAAACCAGCTAATTTCATCGGCATGCGCTTCAATAACTACTTTAAAGGGTGCCTCTGGATTAATCACCCCAACAGCAGTTCCATAAGGATCCGTAAAAGTGGTATCTACATATTTAGAGATATAATTTAACCATAATTTTTGGCCGCTTGTTTCAAAGCCCACTGGTGAAGGATTATTGATGTAGGTTTCCAAAAAACGATATGCATTTTCATGAATGAGTGCTTTTTTACCGCTTGTCTTTGTTGTTTTGCTACTTGCTTTTGCCATATAATTGGGTTTAAATGAATCGAGTGCAAGATACTACTAATTGCTTTTATTTTTTAGCCCCATTTGTTGGGAATATTGATACTTTTGTACTCATGAACCAAGCGGATAGTAAACTGCCTTTTTCCATTAATAGCTTGTGGGATTTAGCACCCTCAGCATTTCTAGCTACGGCAAAATTGCTTTGCGGGTATCAGGCCAAAATGAATCCCGTGTATAAACAATGGATTGAACTCACCAAGCGCACCGATCAGCATTTTGATGCCATTCATCAAATCCCTTTTTTACCCATTTCCTTTTTTAAAAATCAGGAAGTATTTATAGGAGAAAAGCCTAACACTTTATTTGAAAGCAGTGGAACCACCCAGGATGTGGTGAGTAAGCATTGGGTAGCGGATACTGAACTGTACGAAGCTAGTTTTATGCATTGCTTTACGATGTTTTATGGCAATCCTAAGGATTATTGTATTGTTGGTCTCTTGCCTTCTTATTTAGAAAGGCAACATTCCTCCTTGGTGTATATGGTAGATAAGCTCATTCAAAAATCTGAACATCCTGCAAGCGGATTTTACTTAAATGAATTTGAGCAATTAGATCAGGTTTTAAAGCAACTAGAAGCCACCCAAACTAAGACATGGTTTATTGGCGTAAGCTTTGGATTGATTGATTTTTCCAATGCATTCCCTCAGAAATTGAAACACGCAACTGTAATTGAAACAGGTGGCATGAAAGGCAGAAGAGAAGAGCTCACCAAGGAAGCTTTACATACCTTATTGTCAAGGAATTTAGGGGTAGAAAAAATACATTCTGAATACGGCATGACCGAATTATTGAGCCAGGCCTACTCCCTTGGGGATGGAATTTTTAGATGTCCTCCTTGGATGAAAATATTAATTGCTGAGGAATCCGATCCTACTGTTTTAAAAACAAAGGGTAGAGGGGTTATACATGTAATTGACTTGGCAAATATTTATAGCTGTGCATTTATTGCAACCGAAGACATGGGTGAAGTTTTTGAGGATGGCAGTTTCAAAGTATTGGGAAGAATAGACCACAGTGATAGAAGAGGCTGTAGCTTATTGGCTATTTAAAGCCAATGCAAATAAAATAATCGTCTTTATTATGGTGATTCTTATGATTTAAATAGTTTCTCCACTTCACTTGTATAGATCCCATTTAAATCATAGTTAAATTGACGTTTGTCTCCTTTGTCTCTGTTTTTTATAATCAAGGGTTCAGTTTGTTGTGTGGCCATTTTAAACTTCTGATTCATTTTTATAAAATGATCGCTTCTACTTTTATTTTGGGTTAGGGTATCTTTTTGTTGAACGCCAATAATTTTATTAATAGTTTTTGTGGAGAGCTCTTCTCCTTTTAAGTTATTTCGAAGCAAGGCCTCTAATAATTCTTTTTCAATAATACTTAATGAACTAAAAAAGTTTTGGTATAAAATTGTTACCACTTCTTTTGGCATTCTTTTTTTTCTAAAAAACTTCACCCCTAAAAATCCAGCCAATATAATACCCAAAATGGACAAATAAACTTGGGAGGTGTAGGTTTTGAAAAGGGATAGAACCTTGTTTGAGATACCGTCGTTGGTTAAATAAACAGGAATAATTCCATCCTTAGCGGTCTCCTCGAAATGAAGCTGAATGGTAGACCATTCAAGGTCATTTTGCTCATTTATTTTTGCAAAGTACAATACATCGTTTAGGTTGAATTGAAATTGAACCTCTTTTTTGGTCTTGTTATTATTGTAAAAGGCAAGCCAGGCTTGACGCAATTGATCACTTTCTTTTGTGTTTACTTGTCCAGCTTGATTCTTTTCAAAGTTGACCCAATAAAATTCCAATTGACTTTCGTAAATAACAAGATCCTTATGGTGTATTTCGATGGTTCTTGCATGTTTATTTTCTGCAATTTTCTTGAATGCGGGGTTTAGTTTACCTAATGTCCTCCATTTTCTATTGTGAAAATTAAATTCATAACAACTATCAATAGGAACTGACTCGAATGAACTAGGGTAGTTGGGGTAATAGTAGGAATTGCTAACATATAACTTAGGAGCAGAACCAGCATCGCTATAGTGCATCACAATATCACGTAAATTATTAAAATACGCAGGTACGGCTCGATTGGTTTGTATTAGTTCCCATTGCTTTGTTTGGGGACTAAAATAAGTCAAGATGCCTCTAATTTGCCAAAATCCAAGTCCACCATATTGGAAAAGCGTGTCTTTGATGAAGAAGTTTTGAGCAAAAAAATTAACCCCTGAGTGAATGGTTTTATCAATTCGATTTACTTGAATTTGACCATTTGATTGTATGGCTTGATAAACCCGGCCAGTTCCCTGAGGCTGAATGTATACCTGCTTTCCCTTTTTGATAATGGTTGAATTGGTAAATAGCTCATTATCTAATCCAAAATTGAAATCATTGGTCACATTAAAATTGGCATGACTAGTAGAATCGGCTAACAAAAGTTGGAGTAAACTTATTTCATATTTTTTTAATAGGTTATTTCCCTTTTGCCCATAACCAAACTGGAATATGATCAATAGACTCAATACAAGTAATATTTTTTTCAAACCGGCATGCATTATTCAAAACTAAGGAAAAATCACAATAAGAAATTTACTTATTTGTTTTCTACATAATTTAATATATTATTAATATATAAAATATTGATTTATAATATATTATTGAAGAATAAAATATTTCATTATTAATATTATGTAAATGAGAAACAAGTCTATCAACAAATAGCATATTTGCTTTGTCGAACAAAGAGTCGAAGTTTCAAATTAAAGAAATATTAAATATATAAAAGTAATTATCCTTTGGGGGAAGGATAATCGGGGTAATCGGGATTCGTTCTGGTTGCCCCTACTTTTTTTATAAGGAGTACGCCCATCAGCACGAGCCCAGTGCCAATTGCCTGCATCCAAGTAAAGGGCTCGCCTAAAATCATATTGGCCTGAAATAGCGTTGCAACCGGTCCAATACTGGTAATGATGGCCAAATTATTACTTCCCACTCTTTTCATACCCCAGTTTAATAAAAAAGAGGGGATTACGGTTGCTATGAGGCCTAGTGCAATCACATAGCCTATAATTTCAACTGGTAATTTGGGGAGTAAAGGATGATACTGAAAGTTTATTTGAACTAAATAATGGACAAAAATTCCAAAACTAGCCGCTATCATGGCCACACTCGTGTAGCGGGTGGCCCCCATAACAGGCACTAATTTTCCAGTGCCTACTAAATAGAATGCGTAGGTAATTCCACAAAGCAGCACCATAATAGAACCATAAATAAAATTTTGGGTCTCTGGCATTTGTTGAAACTCTCCCCAATAAGCAATCCCAATTCCTAAATAGGTAATGCCAATGGAAATAAACTGTACACGGGATATATTTACTTTATAAATTACCCGATTGATCAGTACCGCCAATGTTGGATAAATAAACAAAATGATTCTTTCTATCCCTGCAGAAATATATTGTAAGCCTATAAAATCAAATAAGCTACTTGCATAATAACCAAGTAATCCCATTGCTATTGCCCAACCTAGTTGTTTTTTTGTAATGGGCAATCCTGTTGGTTTACTTAAGCCCAATGCAATGACATAAAAAGGAAATGCTATTAACATCCTCAACATTAATAATGTAGTGGCGTCAATAGCACTTTCTCTAAAACAAAGTTTTATCCAAATTGCTTTTGTTGAAAACAAAATAGTTCCAACGATCGCAATTAAAAAACCTTGGTTATATAATTTTCGCTGTTCTATACGGCAACGTTAAAATCTCTCAATGCATCATTTAGACTGGTTTTTAAGTCAGTGCTTGGTTTTCTTTGACCAATAATTAATGCACAACTAACTTGATAGTCTCCTGCTGGAAATGATTTTGTATAGGCACCAGGAATCACTACACTTCTTGCTGGAACACGACCTTTGTATTCAACAGGGTTATCACCACTCACATCAATAATTTTGGTGCTTTTTGTTAAAACCACATTCGCTCCCAATACCACTTCTTTTTCCAAATGCACTCCTTCCACTACAATACATCTACTTCCAATAAAACAACCATCTTCTACAATGACTGGACTCGCTTGCAATGGCTCTAATACACCGCCAATCCCTACGCCACCACTTAAGTGAACATTCTTTCCAATTTGCGCACAGCTTCCTACTGTTGCCCAAGTATCCACCATCGTTCCTTCATCTAAATAAGCACCAATATTTACATAGCTAGGCATTAGCACAACATTCTTTGCTAAATAAGCTCCATATCTTGCTACTGCATGGGGTACTGCGCGAACGCCTAATGCAGCATAGCCCGATTTTAATAACATTTTATCATGAAATTCAAATGGGGCCAATTCCCAGGTTTGCATTTGTTGGATACCAAAGTACATTAGGATTGCTTGTTTTACCCATTCGTTGACAACCCAGTCATTTTCTTGTGGAGCGGCAACTCTTAATCTGCCTTTATCTAGCTCTTCAATTACTTCGCGAACGGCATTGCTATAGGTTTCCTCTTTCAATAAAGCACGGTCATTCCATGCTGCTTCAATTTTACTTTTCAAGTCCATTATTTTCAATTTTGGCAAAAATACAAGCAAGTAGTCTATTTTCTGCCAATTCTTTTGCACAATAACAACTGTTCTTTATTAACCGGTATTGTTTAATTTGCAGCATGTTTCAATTCGAAGAAGATATACAATCCTGCTTATTCCAATTAAGAAATGGAGGCATTATTTTGTATCCAACGGACACCGTTTGGGGTGTTGGCTGTGATGCCACCAATGCGGCTGCAGTAAAACGTATTTTTGAATTAAAACAAAGAGTGGATTCCAAGGCAATGATTTTATTAGTAGATCAGGAAACGACAATTTTAAACTACGTTCACATGGATGAATTGCCGGTGTTTGACTATATAAAAGGGATTCATAAACCTACCACTGTTATTTATCCAAATGCAAAAAATTTAGCTCCTAATTTATTGGCGGAAGATGGAACCGTAGCTATTCGTATTTGTAAAGATAAATTTTGTCAATCGCTCATTTCCGCATTCGGAAAACCCATTGTAAGCACTTCTGCAAATATTTCTTCCTATCCCACACCACTTTGTTTTAAGGATATTTCTTTAGATATCATTGAGGGGGTGGATTATGTTGTGAAGCATCGGCAGGATGACACGGAATTGCAACAACCTTCCTCCATTGTGAAATGGGAGCAAGCTGGAACCTTAACCGTCATTAGACCCTAATAAAATATCAATGAATTCACTTTCCATAATTATTGTAAGTTATAGGTGTTGGAATAAACTAGCCCTTTGCTTGGATAGTATACAATTGCAAACCCTTGATTTTTTAGAAGTGATTGTAGTTGACAATGATTCCAATGATGGAGAGCTCTCCTCATTTATTGAAAAGTATCCAAGTGTAAATTTTATACAACAAAATAGTAATGGAGGTTTTGCACAGGCTTGTAATAGAGGAGCAAAAGAAGCAAAAGGAGATTGGTTATTGTTTTTAAATCCAGATACCATTTTAGCGCCAAACACCTTGGAACCTTTATTGCAAAAGACAAATAGCTGTCCCGATTGGAAACTGACTGCAATTCAACAACTGGATGAAAAAGGAAGAGATACCTATCCTTTTGGATTGTTTGTGAGGTGGTGGAATGTCTGGCCGCCCATTCGAAGTATTGAAAGATTGCTTAAAAAAAATCAATACGGTAAAAAAGAACTAAGTGAAAGATCGGTTGCATTTCCTGAATGGCTCTCAGGTTCGTTTACATTAATTCGAAAAGCAGACTTCTCTATATTAGGAGGATGGGATGAGCGTTTTTGGATGTATAGTGAGGATATGGATTTAAGTAAACGTGCTTTTGATTTGGGTTGGAAAAGGGTTTTGTATAATGAACTTAAATGTGTTCACAGCCATGGAGGTTCATCTAGGGCCAATGCAAAAGTAAAAGCCATTACCAAGACCGCAGTTATCGTTTCTAACTACAAGTATATTTGCAAACATTTGTCCCCTCCAGGAAAATGGATAGCTATTGGTACGCAGGGGATCATTGTGGGAATTGAATTGATTTTATTTTCGCCTTTCTCTGCAACAAAAAGAAATATCTTGGTAAGGCTATTCAAACAACTGCTTAAATAAACACGGCCTTTACTATTTTAGGGTACAATTATCACAAGTGAGCCAACATTAGTACATTTGCGCCATGCAAATTCAATTGAATACAAGGGAGACCGAATTACTACAAGCAGTTGCTGAAGCAGCGGCTAAGATTGGTGTGCCTGCTTTTGCTGTTGGAGGATTTGTACGTGATAAAATATTAGATCGACCTACTAAGGATATAGACATTGTTTGTATAGGAGATGGGATGGCTTTGGCACAAGCTTTTTCTAAATTGTTTCATCCAACTCCACCTGTTTCTTTATTCAAAACATTTGGGACGGCACAAGTAAAGTTCGAGGATATTGAAATTGAATTTGTGGGAGCAAGAAAAGAAAGTTATGCTCGCCATAGCCGTAAACCTGAAGTAAGTCCAGGTACCATTGAGGATGATCAGAATAGAAGAGATTTTACCGTGAACGCTTTAGCAATCGAATTGAGTGTTGCTCATTTTGGTCATATCATTGATCCTTTTGGGGGGCTTGCGGATTTACAAAATAAAATTTTAAAAACGCCTTTAGCGCCAGCACAAACTTTTGACGATGATCCTTTACGCATGATGCGTGCCATTCGATTTGCCACTCAATTGGATTTTACCATTACGGACGAAACTTTTAAAGGTATTCAGCAAATTGCAGACAGAATTAAAATTGTTTCCCAAGAAAGAATCACGGACGAGTTGCAAAAAATAATGATGACCAAAACGCCTTCAAAGGGTTGGTATTTATTAAAAGAGGCCGGGCTATTACAGCACATTTTCCCATTATTATTGCAGCTGGAAGGGGCGGAAACATTGGATGGAATTGGACACAAGGATAATTTCTCACATACCTTACAAGTATTAGATAATGTAGCAGCCACCTCGAATGATATTTGGTTAAGATGGGCTGCTTTATTGCATGATATAGCTAAACCCAAAACAAAAAGGTTTGAACCAGGATTTGGTTGGACTTTTCATGGACATGAAGTAGTGGGAGCAAGAATGGTCCCCAAAATATTTACGCAATTAAAATTGCCATTGAATGAAAAAATGAAGATGGTGCAAAAGTTAGTAGGGCTTCATCTTCGTCCTATTTCATTGACAAAAGAAAATGTTACGGATAGCGCCATGCGTAGATTGCTATTTGATGCAGGCGATGATATTGATTTTTTAATGTTGTTATGTGCAGCAGATATTACCAGTAAAAATCAAAATAAAGTAAGACGTTATTTACAAGGGTTTGAATATGTTAAACAACGCTTGCAAGAAGTGGAAGAGAAGGACAGTATCCGAAATTGGCAACCTCCTATTACTGGTGAGATGATTATGCAAATTTTCAATATCACTCCTTCTAAACAAGTGGGAATTATAAAAGATGCCATTAGAGAAGCCATTTTGGATGGAGTTATTGCCAATGATTATGATGCAGCCTATGCCTATATGTTAAAAGAAGGCGCCCAACTAGGCTTATTTCCTACAATAAAATAGTAATTTAGCGTTTCAAAATAGCAGTATGGCCATATTAAAGTTTAGGGTTTATTGGGAGGAGGATGATGCGATTTATAGAGATGTGTTGGTGAAGCATACGCAGAGTTTTTTAGACTTACATCAAATTATATTAAAGGCTTTTGAATTTGATCAAATTCATAGTGCTACTTTTTTCAGAAGCAATGATGTTTGGAAAAGAGGAAGAGAAATTAGTAAGGAAGTTTATGATAAAGCCTATGTGGCTCCTCCTTTGTTAATGCAGGAAACGGCTATTGGAACGGAGATCATGGATACCAATCAGCATTTTATTTATGTGTATGATTTTGCAAAGACTTGGACTTTTTTAATTCAATTGATACAAGTGATTAAGAATGCCGATGCAGATATGAACTTGGAGTATCCAGTAGTTTCAAGAGTGGAGGGAGTAGGTCCCATGCAATATGGCACAAAAGGTTTGCTAGGGAAAAACTTTGCGGATATTGAAGAGAAATATGATTTATCAGAAGCAACCGATGGGTTTGGGGAAGAAGGGGAAGAAGATGGGAATGGGTCTGATGACGGGGACGACTCCGATGACTCTGATGACTCAGAAGAAAACGGATCAGATGGAAACGGATTTCTAGACGATTCCTTCGAAGCCTATTAATACCTGCGCAAATTACAGCGTACAAAATAATGACACTTGCCGGTTACTAAAACAGTATATATCGTTGTAGGTCCAACAGCAGTTGGCAAAACCGCATTGGCTATTGATCTAGCTAAGCGTTTAAATGCTTCTATTATTTCTGCGGATGCTAGGCAGTGTTATCAAGAAATGACCATTGGGGTAGCCAGGCCCAGTAAGGAGGAGCTTTCTCAAGTCCCTCATTATTTTATTGCTAGCCATTCTGTAAAGGAAACGGTTAATGCAGCTGTATTCGAAGAATATGCGCTCCAAAAAGTAAATGAATTATTTGCCAACCAGGATGCAGTTGTCATGGTAGGCGGAACAGGTTTATATATTAAAGCTTTTTGCGAAGGATTGGACGCTATTCCAGCTATAGATCCTGCTATCCGAGCTTGGATTATTCAACAATATGAAAAGCTGGGGTTGAGATGGTTGCAAAAGGAGGTTTCCGTAAAGGATCCCCTTTATTGGGAAAAAGGGGAGCAACAAAATCCCCAAAGATTAATGCGCGCCCTAGAAGTGGTGCTTGGAACCGGCGCCTCCATTGTAAGCTTTCAGCAAAAAAATA
>JACCDW010131399.1_pt1 | contig 38338 bp, 35 predicted proteins | sample 7449781 | NCBI WGS metagenome assembly JACCDW01 (sample SAMN15323449, study PRJNA562643) | freshwater metagenome | isolation source: river surface water | place: USA:Blue River Watershed | collected 2017-08-18 | reverse complement strand
TTATCATCAAAACTATTTCGAAAACAATCCTAATGAACCATATTGTATTTATGTGGTTGGCGAAAAGGTGAAGAAGTACGAAGAGTTTATGAAGAAAGATTAGAAAGATTAGAAAGATTAGAGGGATTAGAGGGATTAGAAAGATTAGAGGGATTAGAAAGATTAGAGGGATTAGGCTTTATTTTTTATAAGATAAAGACAGTTGTAGATTCCGTGAATCAAATAGAATCCTATGAGCACATTTAGCCCGATGGTTGCCAATTGAAAATTGAACAACAAGAAAATTGGGGCTAAAATGTTTGATAAAAACCAAAATGGAATGCTAAATGAGTTTCCATCCAAAACAAATCCATTTGAAAGTGTACCCAAAAATATTGTTGAAAATAAACAACCAACATAAAATTTGTCGAGTTGATGTTGGTATAAAATAAAAGCCAACAACATCGAAAATAACAACAATGCACCTGAAATTAATATATGGTTTGGGATGATCCTTTCTTTGGTTTTTGAATTGTATTCATAAGATTCGTCTATCATTTGTTTAAACGGCACATTGTTCACTTGAATGGGATTGTTTGATTTGACAGGATTTAAAATTCCAATTTGAACTGGGTTTTTAGCTTCCTCGAGTTGAAAAGTTCCAAAGAGTTTGTCCCAAAAAGAAAATGTCCCTCCAAAATTTTTATCAATATATGGATCATTTTTTCCATGGTGAACTCGGTGGTGTGCTGGTGTAATCATAAATAATTCCAAGAAACCACTTTTTTTCACTAGATGGTTGTGATTGTAAAATTGAATCATATAATGAATTGAAGAAACGGCAATGAAAATTTCAGGTCGTATTCCAATCAAGGCCATAACAATAAAATAAGGGAATGAACTTAAAGAAGAATACCAAGAATTTCTGATTCCTAATGACAAACTAAAATGTTCTCCTTCATGGTGCACCACATGTATGCTCCACAATATTTTCCATAAATGGTGCGTTCTATGGAGCCAGTAAAACATGAAATCCCAAAGAAAAAATGCAAATATCCAAACAACCCAAATAGGTGTTTTTTCGAGTAACATAAAGCTAAATTTATGAAAAGTGTAGATATAGGCTGCAACTTCCAATCCTCTTAAAATCCATAAAAGGATGTGCCCAGAATTTAAGTTCATGATTAATTCTTTTATGGGAAGTTCTTTTTTGAGATAGAATTTAATGATTGCTGCTTCAATCAATACGAAAACAAATAATAATCCGTTTCCAACGAACATATCAAATTGACTCATAATATATTTACTGACTAATCAATTGAAACGAAAAATTAATTGAATTTATGTATTTGGGCGTTTAAAATAGAAATGCCGGTGCCAAATAAAATACCAGTGAGCACATCGGAAGGGTAGTGTTTTCCTGCAAGAATTCTTAAAGTGGCTGTACTTAAAGCCAAAATTCCAGCGCCGTAAGTAGTATATTTCAAGGAATTGCTGCTGTTGTTTCTCAATGCATACAAAATAGCGGTGGTTGCTGCACTTGCGGTGAGTGCACTATGTCCACTAAAAAATGAATAATTATCGTCTTTGTTTCCTTGAAATTGATATCCTGAGGCATTGGTATATGGTCGACTCCTTTGCACAAGTATTTTAACTAGTTGAACTGAATTTCCTGTAATCCATAGATTTTGTGTGAGTTGATTTAAATAACCTAGTTTATCTTCTTTGGGCATAAAAAACACAATGCCTGCGGAAATTGCCACGGTTGCTCCGGCTGTGAAATCTGCAGCATGTGCGTAATTTAAATTTAATTGATTGACAGCCAATTTATCGAGAGGATTAATTTCCCAATGGTGTGGCAATGCATTTAATTTTTGCGTTAAATACAAATCGGTAACACTAAAGGCCAACATCCCTCCATAAAAAACTTTGTCGTAAGTGGGCTTGAAGCCATAATTTTGGGCTTGAACTCCATTTTTGCCTGAAAAAATAATGCACAAAACAAATAGTGTCAATTTTACACTTTTAGAAAAGGCATAGTATGTTAAAGCATTGAATTTTATTGATTTATCTAAATTTTTGGGCATAATAAAGTTTCAAATATATGAAAGTTTGATGTGCGTAAATATAAGTGCTGCAAATTTCACAAAAAATGACCAATGCCATTAACGATTCGGTAACTTTGCATCGTCAAATTTACGAAAAAATAAAGTATGAGTAACGAAGCGTTGATTGCTGAAATTAAGTCGCATGCAAAGCAAGTTTTTGAAAACTTAACCACCGATGAGCTAATTGAAAAAGCTCTCGAAAGAAACGAAGGTGTCATTACCGATAAAGGCGCTTTGGCTGCCGATACAGGTGAATTCACTGGAAGAAGCCCTAAAGATAAATTCTTAGTGAAGGATGAAATTACAGCAGATACCGCCTGGTGGGGTGCTGTAAATCAACCATTTGAAGCTGAAAAATTCGATGCTTTATTGAATAAAGTGGTAAAACACTTAGGCGATAGAGAGATTTTTGTGCGTCATGCATACGCTTGTGCAGATCCCAAATATCGTTTAAACATTCAAGTTGTAACTGAAAGTGCATATCAAAACTTGTTCGCAAAAAACTTATTTTTACGTCCAACCGCAACAGAAATTGCAACTCAACCAACAGAATGGTTAATCCTTGCAGCTCCTTCTTTTATGGCAGTGCCAGCAGAAGATGGAACGCGTCAACATAACTTCACAATTGTGAGTTTCTCTAGAAAAATCATTTTGATTGGAGGTAGCGGCTATACAGGTGAAATTAAAAAAGGTATTTTCGGTGTGTTGAATTACATTCTTCCACAAGAAAAAGGCGTATTGAGTATGCATTGTTCTGCAAACATTGGTGAAAAAGGCGATACCGCTGTTTTCTTTGGTTTGAGCGGAACAGGTAAAACAACCTTGAGTGCTGATCCTAATCGTAAATTGATTGGTGATGATGAACACGGATGGTCTGATACAACAGTATTCAACTTCGAAGGCGGATGTTATGCTAAATGTGTAAATTTAACGGAAGAAAAAGAACCTCAAATTTGGAACGCAATTAAGCGTGGTGCATTGGTTGAAAACGTTCGCTTTATGGATGGAACCAATACTCCTGATTACGATAATATTTCGGTAACTGAGAACACTCGTGTTGCTTATCCAATTGAATATATCGACAATATTGCAGTGCCATCAATTGGCGATGCGCCCAAGAATATTTTCTTCCTAACAGCGGATGCTTTTGGCGTATTGCCTCCAATTTCTAAATTAACTCCAGGTCAAGCCATGTATCAATTCATTAGCGGTTACACTGCGAAAGTTGCTGGTACTGAAGCTGGTGTTACTGAGCCTCAAGCAACTTTCTCTGCTTGTTTTGGTCAAGTTTTCTTGCCGTTACATCCTGCGAAATATGCGAAAATGTTGGGAGAAAAATTATCTGCAAATCCAGACGTAAATGTTTGGTTAATTAACACTGGTTGGACAGGTGGTCCTTATGGTGTTGGTAGCCGTATGAAATTGTCTTACACAAGAGCAATGATTACTGCTGCTTTAGAAGGACAATTAGATGGAACTTTCACCAATCACCCAGTATTTGGAATGGCAATGCCTGATTCTTGTCCTAATGTACCTTCTGAATTGTTACATCCTCGTAATACTTGGGCTAGTGGTGAAGAATATGATGCACAATGTGCAAAACTTGCGAAATTGTTTAATGATAATTTTCAGAAGTTTGCAGACGGTTCATCTGATGAAATCAAAGCCGCAGCACCTAAAATGGCGACTGCTTAAATTCGAAACAACAATAACAAAAATAAAAATTGGACGCTCTCGGGCGTCCTTTTTTATTATCTTTGCACTTGTATTATGTCTCTTACATCTCAAGAAATTAAAGCGAAATTTTTAGCTTTCTTCGAAAGCAAAAATCACAGAATTGTGCCATCAGCTCCAATTGTAGTTAAAGGTGATCCTACCTTAATGTTTACAAATGCTGGAATGAATCAGTTTAAAGATTATTTTTTGGGAAATGCAGTAGCCACAAATAAACGCGTTGCCAATAGTCAAAAATGTTTGCGTGTGAGTGGAAAACACAACGATTTAGATGAAGTAGGTCACGATCATTACCATCACACCATGTTTGAAATGCTTGGTAACTGGAGTTTTGGAGATTATTTCAAAGCCGATGCAATTGCTTGGGCTTGGGAATTATTAACCGAAGTTTACGGTTTGCCAAAAGACCGTTTATATGTTACGGTTTTTGAAGGTGATGAAGCCGCGAATATCCATTTTGATCAAGAAGCTTTTGATATTTGGGCAGCAAGAATTGATAAGTCCAAAATTATCAATGGAAATAAGAAAGACAATTTCTGGGAAATGGGTGATACAGGCCCTTGCGGACCTTGTACCGAAATCCATTTCGATATGCGTTCTGATGAAGATCGTGCGAAAGTAGATGGTGCAACATTGGTGAACAAAGACAATCCAGAGGTTATTGAAATTTGGAACAATGTTTTCATGGAGTTCAATAGAATGGCTGATGGCTCTTTGGTGAAGTTACCTGCTCAACACGTTGATACCGGAATGGGTTTTGAGCGTTTGGTTAGGGTTATTCAAGGTAAATCGTCGAATTACGATACAGATATTTTTCAATTTATCATTCAAAAAACCGCAAGTTTATGTGGTAAAAAATATGGCGATAATGAAGCGCAAGACATTGCATTTAGAGTGATTGCCGATCATATTAGAGCAGTGAGTTTGTGTATTGCCGACGGACAATTGCCAGCAAATAATGGTGCAGGTTATGTAGTTCGTAGAATTTTAAGAAGAGCCGTTCGATATGGTTACAGCTATCTAGGATTTACCGAACCGTTCATGTTTGAATTGTTAGAAGATTTAGCTGCATATTTCGCCAATTCTTTTTCCGAACTTCAAAGTCAATTGGCTTTCATTCAAAGAGTTGTAAGAGAAGAAGAGTTGTCATTCTTTAGAACGTTGAGTACAGGGATGCAAAAAATCAATGCTTATTTTGCTGAAAATCCTTCAAAAGGTATTTCAGGTGAAATGGCATTTGAATTGTACGATACCTATGGTTTTCCGATAGATTTAACTGAGGTCATAGCCCGTGAAAAGAATGTTTCAATTGATATTGAAGGATTTGAAAAGGCGCTAAATGAGCAAAAGCAAAGAAGTAAGGCTGATGCTCAAAAAGAAACCGGTGATTGGAATTATGCCCATGAATCATTGGATGAAACCTTTATTGGATACGATAAAACCGAGTGTAGTACTTTGATTTCTCGTTCACGTTCTGTGACTGTTAAAGGCAAAAACTTAACACATATTGTATTGACTGATTCTCCTTTCTATGCAGAAAGTGGGGGACAAGTTGGCGATACAGGGGTATTGGTTGGTGAAGATGGAGAAACCATTCAAATTATTGATACCTCTAAAGAAAATAAATTGCATATTTTAGTAGCTTCTCAAGAAATTAAAAATGCAAAACAATTGTTTAAGGCAACAGTGAATGAAAAGCGCAGATTGAAAATTTCAGCGAATCACAGTGCTACGCATCTGATGCACAGTGCGTTGCAACGTGTTTTAGGATCACATGTAGCTCAAAAGGGAAGTTTGGTGAATGATGAAACTTTACGTTTTGACTTTTCTCATTTTGGGAAAATGACAGACGAGGAAATTTCAGCAGTGGAAACCATGGTGAATGCGAAAATACAAGAAGGAATTGCACTCATTGAACACAGAAATATTCCAATTCAAAATGCGATCGATATGGGCGCTACAGCTCTTTTCGGTGAAAAATACGGCGATTTTGTAAGGGTCATTGAGTTTGATCGCGATTATTCAATGGAACTTTGTGGTGGTACTCACGTTGCAAATACATCTCAAATTGGATTTTTTAAATTGATTTCTGAGGGAAGTGTGAGCGCTGGGGTCAGACGTATCGAAGCAATCACCAATGAAAAGGCTTTGATGTATATTGGAGAGAAATTAACATTGTTAAATCAAATCTCTGAGAAATTAAATAACCCAAAAGATATTTTAACAGCAATTCAAAAACTCTATGCCGATAATGATGTTTTAGCTAAAAAATTAGAAACATTTGAGAATGAGAAAATTAACCAAGTAAAATCTCAATTAACACAGAGTGTAAATAAAATTGGTGACATTCATTTCATCAGTGCGAATTTGAATTTGCCTAGTGCCGATGCGGCAAAGCAATTGTGTTTTCAATTAAAACAAGAGTTTGCAAATTTAATTTGTGTTTTGGGCTATGTTGCCGATGAAAAGCCAGGATTGGCGATCTATATCGAAGAAAATTTAGTTGCCGAGAAAGGACTAGATGCTTCGAGTATGGTTAGAGAATGCGGTAAGTTTATACAAGGCGGTGGTGGAGGACAAAAGTTCTTTGCAACTGCTGGTGGAAAAGACGCTTCAGGGCTGGATCAAGCCATTGCCAAAGCAAAAGAAATATTAGGGTTCTAACATAAATGTCCCTCAAAAATAAAAAGGTGATTACTCAATTGTAATCACCTTTTTTGTTTCGAAAAAGTCTTCTTTGAAAACTTTTGAAATGTTATTGGATTTAATTTTTAACCTAGGATTTAATTGAAGGAGTTCATTCAATTCTTCAGACAAATCGCCACCTTTTAAAAGGTAGAATTTAGGTTTGTCCATCCAATTGTCTTTCATCCATTCATACAATTTAATGGCAGGCGCCACAGCTCTAGCAACTGCTAAATCGTAACCGTATTCGGAGTTTTCGGTGCGTTGTTGCTCAGCCAAAACATTTTTTAGTTCAATGGATTGAGCAACCTCTGTAACCACATTGATTTTTTTTCCAATAGAATCTACCAAGTGGAATTTGATTTCAGGGAACATAATGGCCAATGGTATGCCAGGGAATCCGCCACCAGTTCCAATGTCAATGACACTTTTAATTCCATTGAAATCGCAATATTTCACCAAAGCTAAAGAATGCAAAACATGGTGGATATAGAAGTTCTCCATGTCTTTTCGAGAAATAACATTAACCCTTTCATTATGAAACACATAGAGGTCGTAAAGTGCTGCAAATTGCGATTTCTGCAAATCGTTTAAATCTGGGAAATAGCGTTCAATGAGTGAAGAAGTGATTACCATACGATTTTGCGTTTAAAAAAGGCATTGATGGAAATAACCAAATACCAAAAGCTGTAAAAAAAGTTAAAAATAGGGTAGTATGGGTTGGCAAGTGGCATGTTTAAAAGTTTGCCTTTTTTGCTAAAAATAACCCATTCAGGAATGATTTTCACTAAAATCGGAATGATTGGCCAGATCCAACTACTTCCAAAGACAAACCAAAGTATAGTGGTTGTCCAAAATAATAACTGCGATACTGGAAGCCAAGCAAGTTGATTTTTTACATCTGAACGGTATTGCTTACCAATCCACAAATGGCGCATTTTTTGTTTCCAATATTCGTTCCAATTTTTTGGTCCGTTGGTGTTTACATAACTGTTTGGGTCGATGCAAATACCGGTATTAACGGAGTTTGAAGCTTCTTGCACAAACAAATCATCGTCGCCGGCAGGTAAATGGTGGTGTTTAGAGAATCCTCCTACAGAGTCATAGATGCCTCTTGTATAGGCTAAGTTTCTTCCCACGCCCATATAGGGTTTCCCTTTGATTGCCATCCCTAAAAACTGTAGGGCCGTGAGCATATTTTCGTATTGCACCAAACGGCCAAGGAAAGATTTTTTGGTTTTAACAGGCGAAACGCCTAAGATGATGTCTTTTTTGGTTGTAAATCCTGCAGCCATACTTCTGAGCCATTGGTCTGAATTTGGAACACAATCGGCATCGGTAAGAAGAAAATGATTGTATTTTGCTTTCTTGAAACCTAAAGTAAGGGCAAGTTTTTTACCTCCATTTTTAATGACTTCTGGATCGAGTAAAACATATTTTAATAAGGGTTCTTTTTCTGCGGTTTTAACGAGAAAATAAGCGGTTTCATCACCTGAACGGTCATCGATGATTACAACTTCAAATTGTGGGTAATCTTGGTTGAGCCAATGTGGCAAATGGTCTTCAAGTTTGAGCACTGAATTCCTTGCTGCAATGATGATTGACACAGGCGGTAATTGCGATGCAGGTGCTTGATTTGTTAAGTTAACTGCTGAGAAATATTGAAAAAAGTAAAACCATCCCACAGAAAAAAAGATCACTGCGGCGATGCATAAAATGAGATCAACTTGATCGAAATGTAGAGACTGAATAAAAACTTGTATGTTCACAGTAATTTAATATTCAAATTTATATTCAAACATTTGATTGTAAGCAGTACGTTAAATTTTTGGGGATAAGTATTCGGTTTGTCAATTTTTTATTGAATCTATTAATTTCTGTATAAAACCGTTAATTATGGGTTAAATTGCGGCTTATTATTTTAAATCAATGAGGAAATTATTTTTATTGTTGTCTTTTTTTGGAGGGACATTGGCAGCGCAGATATCACAGGTAGATTCAAGCAGTTCATCAAAATTAACTGAGCTCTTACTCAAAGATTCAACTAAACTTGAGCCTCGAAATGAAATTGCAATTGCAAACTTTTTCCCTATGATTTTTCAACAAACTTGGGCTGGTAACATGGGGGTTATTTATAAAAGGCATCTTTTCAAAAAAGGATTGGCGGTACGGATTCAGTTTAATGGAAATATCAATCAAAATCACAAGCAAGCTTTTGACAACAGTGAATTGGCAACAAAAGTGAATGATGAATTTAATAACTACACGACGGGAAGTGTGAATTATAATATTGGCATTGGAATCCAGAAAAATTTCATCAATGAAGGAAAACTCAAAATGTATCAATTGGTAGATCTTTTCAAAGGTGGATACAGTTACAATCAAATTAGCGTAAATATGTTAAATTATGTCAATGGACCGAATGGAAAAACCATCACTTCTTTTGCTAGATATGAAACTGGTCAATCAAATGTTTCTTATGGGATTAACTATGGATTGGGAATGAATTATACTTTTTACAAGAACTTTAGTTTGCAAATAGAAACCACCGTTGGTGCAAACTTTAATAGAATTTCTGTTACAAATCAAAGAAAAACCATTGATTTAAATATTGCGGAAAATAATTATTTTGTATCTCAAATGGATGAAACCAAAACTCCCGATTACACTACCACTGTATTTAACTTATCACCAGTAACGAATTTGTACTTTTCCTATAAATTTTAATCATTTGTAAAACTTTTGTCATGTGAATTTTAAATTGAAAGATTCATTAATACATGATTAGTTTGTTTGTTTTTTGTAACTATTTAATATTTAAGAGTTTCAATTGTGCTTTTTTAAGAAAAGCCAGTGGAACTTAAAAATTAGTTCTTATAAAATACTCATTTGAGGGTATTGGGGGAATTTATTTTTAATAATTCTAAATTTTGTGCGCGTTCATTAAAAATCTAAATGTAATTTTATCGTTTAACTTATTGAAAGGTTTTTAAATCTATAATGCACAAGTTTTTTGAATTCGCAACTTACATTTATAATTTCTTAGTCATAATATCCTTTGTGATTTTAATAAAGCGATATAAAACCAAATCAGTGATACTAACGCCATTTGATTTTTACGTTGGCATGTGTTTTTTATTTGAAGTTGGATATTTTATCATCCTAGGTCGGTTTTTAAAATACAAGTGTTTTGTCATTGGCAATGCTTATGACCTTATTGTGCCACCAATGATGATTTTTGTTTTTTATTATCATTCATTGAACAAACATTTTGTGAAAATATTTATCGTGATGATTTTATTTACTTTGGTCACAATTATATGTCCAATTTATATAGGTGTTAAAAGTGTGATTATGATTTACCATATCAGTATCATTTCATTATTAATCAATGTTTTTAGTTATAAAGGAAGAATTAAGGTTCGGAAAAATTATTGGGAAAATATAATTGTAGCCATTTGGTTTGCATTAATCTGCATGAGATATGTTTATCAAACCTTTGATAATTACATCAACAATAGTCCCATGCTTTTGATTATTCATAACATTGAAGCTGTATATTTTTGTGTATTTTTAGTTTATTATGTATTTAGTCATGGAATTCGAAAACAAATTGCTTGAAATTATATGGATTTTATATCCATTTGTACTCATAATTTTTTGTTTACTAATGGTTTTTGCTATTAGGACAGTTAGGCATCATAATTTAGTCTTAAAGTTGCGTAAACGCATTTTTGAAGAGGTGGAAAGAGAAAAACAAAGAATTGCAAATGATTTACATGATGTTATTGGTGGGACCTTATTTAGAATGAGAACGAACATCAATGGTAAAGTATCCAATGATGAAGGATTAAATGGAGCCTCAGAAATTGTGATAAACACCATTTCTGAAATTGAAACATTTCATAATGAATTAAATTACACCATAGAAATGTTATATCCTAAAGATTTGATGGAATTAGAATGGAAACGAAGCATTTTTGTATTGTGTGAGAAAATGACATCCAAATTTTGTTATATTTCGTGTAAAATAGAGGTTGACTCCATCATAACGAAAAATATGGCAGTTCAATTATATCGTATTATTCAAGAGTCATTAAATAATATTTTAAGACATGCCGATCCCAAATTTATTGATGTTTTTATCGATGAAAATGATTTGATGATGCATTTAGAATTATTGTACCCTTATAAAAATATCCAATTGAATCTAGATGATAAAAACAATGGGGGTAGAGGGAAGTTGATATTGAATGAACGATATAAAATATTAAAAGCAAAGCATTCACAAGAGTTAAAAAATGAAACGATGGTAGAACAAATTGTATTTCCAATAAAAGAAGTCACGGTATGAAAATTGTTGTATTAGATGATCACCCAGTTATAGTAAGGTCGGTAGCAGAAATGATATCTCAGAAGTATCCTGAGGCTCAAATTACAGCTTTTTCTAACTTAATTGATGCCCGCAATTCCATTATCAATGATGAAATTAATTTAATCATTGTTGATTTGAAAATCGGTGAATCAAAATCATTTAATATCATTGATTTATGCTCTACGAAATCTATCAAATGTGTTGTATACTCGAGTTATTATAGCAAATCGTTCGTTGAAGAAGCTGTATCAAAGGGGATTTCTGGATATGTAAGCAAAGGGAGTGATCCAATTTGTTTAGAAGAAGCCATTCGATTTGCATTAAATGGTATAATTTATTACTGTCCAATGGTCAAAGAGTCTTTAACAAAACCCGCTGTACCAACAGATAACAATGCAAGACCAATATTGACACCAAAACAAGAAGAAATTTTAAAACTCATTATTTCTGGAATGGACAACAAAGAAATTTCGGATTTTTTAAATTTGAGTTATCACACAATTAGAGCAGCTAGAAGGGATTTATTGACAGCCAATGGTTGTTCACTGGCTGTTTTAATCAAACGATATATCAATTGGAATTCTTGAGTTATCTCAAGTAATCGAATCTTTCAATAATTACTTCAAATGGTTTTCCATCACTAGGAGCTCTTCCATTTAAAAGCCACAAATTGATACGTGCATTGGTTGTTGAACCTGGTTCAGGAATCACAATAGGAAGAGATGATTTCCCTCCTTCCGTTTTTACCCTAGGTTGGTTGGATTTGCTGAAATTCCAGCTTGCAATTTTCTCTACCCCCGGATAAACCCTACCCGAATAACTATTCCATTCGATGTTGTCGGCTCTCCAATCAAAGGCGTGGGTACTTGGATATTTGAGTTTGCTTACATTCATTTGAGGTTTATGGGTTCTTTCTTCAAAAGGCACAGCATTGTCAAAAACCACTGGCTGAACACTCGTTGTTAGCAATAAACTATCATTGGCTTTGAACCATTTTGCGAATTCAATGTCAACTTCACTATTTGCTTGAGAGTAGAATGTATTGTTATCCCATGTAAATAACCCAAAAACAATGTTTTCATTCATTTTTGACACATCTGATCCTAAAGTGAAAATATATGTTCCATAACCCGTATTTTCGGTGCAAATGACTTCACTTGATTGCCATTTGCCATTTTTATTCGTAATTTTCAAATGTAAGTAACCATTATCGTCAACCCACACATTTGAGTCCGAACCATCGAAAATATTCGGTCCTGGACCAACAGGGGTGTTGCTTGATTTAATTTTCCAACCAAACCCAGAAAAAATAAAGTCACCAGAATCCTTGATGATTCTTTTAGAATTATTGCTATCGGGATCGGATTGCTCGCAACCGAAGATAAAAGAAATGAGTATAACGGTAAAAAGTGATTTTTGAATTAAATTAGAAAAGTTATTCATTGTGTGTCTTCTTTTTTTATCAGTTTAATTTGATCAATGACCAATTCGCCTTCAGCTTCAAATTGAATGACAAATTGTTTAATGTTTGAAAAATCAGTTTCAGTGTATTCGAAAGGGAATTCATTTAATGGTAAGATAATAGAATTCCATTGATTCGATTTAATGCCACTGGATTTCAATTGTTTTAAGTTAAATCCTAAAAACGCTTGCGAACCAGAATAATCTTCAAATGCAAATGCCAAAGGCAAATTTGTTAAATCTGTATTGGGTGATTTAAATTTGATTTCAATTGCACAAGCAGTCACAATCTGGCTCATATCTTTAGGTTTCCAATTGTCCCAACCAAAACCCATACCTATCCATTTACAACCGCCTGTTATTTTATCCCATTTGGCGATTAATGAATTTTGTTGCGGTTCTTCATTTTTAATTAAATTCAATTGAACACATTGAGATTCAGGAGAAACCCAAACTTGTCTATCGTAAACATTATCAAAAATTGACAATGCAGTAAACCCATGAATATTCTCTTTTTCTGGTTCTTCCTGAATATCGTATAGGTTTAAATTTCTGAGCTGTACTGTTTTAGTTGAAAGGTTAATAGTGTCTAAACGGGTATAAGTTGTGTCGCTTTGTGCCAAACCGGCATTTAAGGTTACCACAAACATCCCTCCGAAAAAAAAGGATTTAAAACTATGATATACATTCATTGAAATCATGAATCTTATAATTCGAGAGGTGATTTTTCTGTGAACATCATACAATCAACTTTAGTACTTGCAAATCCGTTTGAAGGATTGGCTAAATGAAGCATAGAAATGGTGTTGATTTTATTTGAATTATGTTTGTTATTTCCATTGTTCGTGGCTGGTGAACCATTCACTAAATGTTGAAGTGAAGAATATTTAAAACTCACGAGTTTCCAACCTTCCCAATCTACAATAATTTCTTTGTCAAATTGGTCATCATTTGTTTGGCTAAATGAGCCGTTCCCATTGTCATCTTCTTTAAATTGGAAAAGAACCCTCGAGGTGTTTACGTTGCTGCCAGCACCATAAATCAAACAATTGAAATACAAATCATCGCTTATAGAAGTAACGTTAAAGTTTGTCGAGGCACTGTAAGCAATACCTGGGAAATTCACCAGCCCAACGAGCCAGTCCCAAATAACTGTTCCTGCCATATTGTAATAGCTATTACCTTCAACCGCAAATTTGTCGGATTTAATTTTAAAATCCATGCTTGCACCAGATTGAATGAAATTTGTCCATTTTGAATTCATTCCTGTTTCGAAATTCGCAATGATGAATCCAGTTGGTTTTCGAGTCCCAGTGACACCAATATTTAAATTGAATGTATCTTGAACATCCTTAATTTTCAACGTAGCTAAGCATCCCTCTGATTTAAATGTTGGGAATAGAGTGGTTGTGCCATTCCATTGTATTTGAGGATCACTCAAATTTCTAGATTTTCCAGAAATGATTTTAGTAGCGCCACTTGTTTTGCCGCGAATGATGATTTCCCACTCACAAATTTTGGTAAACTCGGCATAGAAATTTACCGTTTCGTTTTTTGAAAAATCTACAAGGTTTTTATCGGCAGTAAACGGTTTTAAAAAACCAAACGTACCATTTAAATCTTGTAAATTAGGTCCTTCGAAATCCATATTTTCTCGTTTACAAGAAAATATTAAAATGCCAACTGTAAATATGGTTAAAAGCTTTTTCATTTTTAAAATAATAAATTATAAATGATTGAAAATTGATTCATTTGGTAGTTGTTGAATTTGTGATTCTCGTTTTTGTAATCATATTGCTGATACATAAGACCTAAGTACGTTTTATTTGAGAAGTTATATTTCAAGCCTCCAGCAATAATTGTTTGAGATTCATTAGATGTATAATCTTGAAAATCTACAACTTGAGAGTAATTGTTTCTCACTGAAATTTGGTCGTTTCCATTTCCCTGCAAAAGTGTATATCCAAGCATCAAATCAAAATTAGGCAAAATTTCCCATTCTAATCCGCTTGCAATTTGGATTGAATTCAAATCTACTTTTTCAAAATCAATGTCACTCGTTCTATTTGTTTGTTGATAGACAATAGACGTTGAAAGTTTAATTTTATTGTTTGTTTTAATCAATTTATTGACATCTAAGCCTAGTTGTAATTGACTCATAGTGAATTTTTTAAGTGATTTTGTGCCTTGTCCTCTGATTTCAGAAAGCATGTAATGTATCCAATTGACATTGATGTTTTTTCCTTTGTTTTTCCAATTCAAAATACCATAAACACCATTTCTATTGAATGTTGCCAAGCCATATGGTAAAACATTGTTAATTAATGGGTGGTAGGCCATTAGCTTCGTGTTGATCGAGGTTTTATAAATTCTATCGTCTGAAAAAACATCCACTAAGTGTATTGGTCTGTCTATCTGTTCATTCTTATAGAGACCAAATTGTGATAAACTCGATTGATAATCAACTCGTTTCGATTGAGCACCAGGACTTCTAAAATCAGGACCAACATTCAAGTAGGCAACAGTTAAAGATATATTTGACTTAGGGATATCAAATTGTATTGTAGGATTTAAGAAATAATCATTTAAATCTGGAGATAAAGTATCACGTGTGAAATATGAATGGGAGCTTCCAGTTTCTATCTTAAATGTTAGATCCATATTTTTAAGATTGTGAACATATTTTAATCCAAAAGTATTGACAATATTTCTGTAAGAATTTGAATCCAACGAAGTACCAGTAACATCAAATACACTACTTAGGTTGTATTGAGCACTCAGTTTTTTGTTGGCAATCAAATCAAATGTCCCTCCACCAAATAGTCTTTCTGGAACATCACCAAAATTTGTCATGTTTAAGCGGGTTAAATACCCATTAAAATTGACTTCTTCAATGTGTTTTGCAAAATTCAAACCAAAGTCAAGTGACAAACCTTGTTGGCGCCAAGTGTTTGATTTATAAAAGCTTTCATAATTTACAATGTCCTGTTGAATTTGATTTATAGGATTTTGGAACACCAAATTATCTTCATTGTGGTTATAAAATGTGAAAGGTGTTTGTTTCAAGTTAATATCACCTAATTGATATCTCAATACATCTGCAAGTACACCTTTCACCCACATTTGTCGCACGTCGAAGGTTACGCCACCACCATAAAATCCACCATACTGATTTTTAATACGAATCATTCCTAGGATTTCAGTGTTTTTATTTGGCATGATATTGAAACCAAGATCGATGAGTGAATAACCACCTGCCTTAGCCTTAGCCGTTTTGTTATCGGGTACAGAATCAAAAACGGAAATATCTTGGTTTTGAATGATACTTCGTGCACCTCCAATCAGTTTTATTTTAGGTGAAATCTGACCGCTCAAGAGATTTGCGGAAAAAATACCAAAGGCGTATATAAATGTTGCTTTTAATTTCATCATCCTTAGAAGAAAATTTTAATTTCAATTGTGCTTTCCCATCCTGAATAGTGATCCAATGGAAAACTTGTATCTTTATAATTCATCCAGCGTTGTCTAATATATAAACCCGCTGCTTTACTCATTTCAATATCTAAACCTGTTGCAAATCCCCAACCTTCTTGATTCTTAGGTCTTCTGGTAACAGGATTTACCTCCGTTGAATAGTTCGCAATGATTCTTTCCCAACCGGCGTAATTTGTCCATACTACTTTATTTGAAAGTTTGTAGTAGGCTTCTAATTGGTGATAGTAGGCTCTCAAATAAGCTTTTTCTGTAAACACTGTGGAAACAGAAAATTCATTCTGTACAGAGCTGTAGCTTCCTAAATAGTTTATAAATAAATCTTTATGAAGTATTTTTGTCTTGTATTTGATGTTTAACTCTAAGCTATTAAAATATTTTTTATTTTGAGGGACATTTTTCTGGTCTACATCGGTGAGGTTTAAACTTTCAAAAACACTTCTATACACTTTACTCAAATTTCCGTAAGGCCCAACGTTGGAAGGGAATCCCCAACGCCAAAATCTTGATAATGCAAGAGAATTAATTGGATGCCCATATGTAATGACAGATGAAATATTTTCAATTTCTTGTGCATTTGAATATCCAACATTGAATTTGAATTGACCAATTGAAAATTCTGAGTTCAATTCTAATCCTTTTCTATTGTTTGTGAGTTGACCCACTGGTGTCATCGCACTTGCAAATGGTGCAAGTACAAGTTGATCATTTGATTGACTATTTCCTATGTTTCCTTCTCGAATAGAGGAATTCCAAAACACGGAACTGTTGTTGATGACTTTAGGACTGATTTGGAAGAAATGTATTTGAAGAGGAATAAAGGTATATTTTGAAGGAGTGTGTATTTTTACTGAAATGGCTTCTCCAAAACCTCTTTGAAATGAAGGACTGAAATATCTTCCCATCCCAATTTCACCTGAAATTTTAAAGTCTAAAATATTTTGCTCAAATGAAACAGTATGCACATTAAAACCGATTCCACGACTCAATAAACTATCAGAATAAGTTTGGTTGTTAAACGTATTCAAGCTTAAGTATCCTGTGGAATATACTTTTTTCAATTTTCCACCATAAGATTGATTGGGTAGGGGAGCCATACCTCCATTTAATTGTGTTTTTCCGAACATGAGCACACCAGAAAATCCATTTGGCAGGTCATTTCCTTCCAAAATAACTCCTTGAAATGCCTGTCTGCCCCATCTTAAATCTTGATTTAAGGCACCTTGGTTGTAAAATGTTTGATAACGATCTTCAATATGCTTCGTTTGAGGATCCCAAGGATTACGTTCAAACAGACTATACCTGTTGTAACCCTGATTTGTGTGAAAAGTGAACGGGGTTAAGGCATACCAATTGATACCACCGCATTGTACTTCAAAATTTCCATATTTTGTTGAATGTGATCCATATAAACTCACACCAAGATTTAATCCTTTTACATTTTCAGGCATTCCTGAACCCATTAAAGGTGTCCAAAGAAAGAAATCGGTTGAAAATCGTGTGTTCGAATTAACATTCCCAGCTAAATTCAACGATAATTGAGGTATTTGTCCATCATCTCCAACAAAAATATTTAAAGGCAATTGAGGTTTTAAATCTTTTTGAAGGATGTACGGGTCATCCATTTTTCTAACATTTGTAATGAATCTATAATATCCCGATATTGAAAATGATTCTAGTTTTTTTGCTGGTTGCTTAGGGAAAACACCAGTTAATTGGACTCTCGACTTCCAATTTTGAGGATAACTACTATCCCAACTATTTTCGGTCAATTGACCAAATACGTGGTTGACAATCAAATTTACAATGAAAATGAAGTAATATTTTTTCATGTTTTAGTTGTTAAAGGACTCCATTTCCCATTTTTTCACCCATATTTTTTTGCCGTTTCCACGCTCGGGATTTGGAATTACAGAAAACGGAAAGTTTGCATAGGCCACTTTGTCGAGGTATTTAAAAGTTACAAATAATCTGTAATTTCCTGTTTCATTTGGAGCTGTGAAATTTATTGTGCCTTTTGAATTGGTTTTAAATGCAAAACTGATTTCCTCAGCTTCATTTTCTTGATCACCACCTGCTTTTTTATCACTACTTTCTTTGAGTATTTTCCAATAAATTTTAGAATCTTTTTGATTGCTTGTTTGTAAATCATAACATTTTACGCGCCAAAATAGGTTTGCAAGGTTGTTTTTAGAATTTGCCTTCAGCAATAAATTTTGATTCGGTTTTTTTGAATTTATTGTAAAAGAATCAATTGTTGGTGTGGGTTGATTTGGGTTTTTATTTGACCAAGCGATGTTTATGGCATCAATTGCTTCCGTTTGTTGGCCTTCTTTTGTAAACAATCCATACCAAGTAAGCGTGTATTCTTGCTTTTGTCCCCAGAGAAAAACGTATGAGCCCAAACATCGGTTTTTATAGGATTCTATATATTTACGATACCTATTCAAATAAACATCTGCTTTTTCTGTGCTCGTTTGTTCAATGGCCGCACCCCAATTGGTTGTTGGTGATTCCCAATGTCCATTCGGACCCCATTCGGTGATCATAAAAGGACCTTTCCATCCGAATTTATAAATATTTTCAGGAACGTTTCCAATATCGCCGTATGTGTTTACACAGTATACATCGATGTCTGGGCATTTCGACAAAACATGGGCCACTTCGAGTGAATCAAGGCCGGCTGTAACTGTAGATGTTGGGTGGTTTGGGTCAACTTCATGTGCATATTTGGCAAGGGATTGGATTGTGTTCCATACCTTAGGATTGGTATAAAACAAATCAACTTCGTTTCCAATTCCCCACATGAGAAGGGCTGGGTGATTTTTGAATTTATCAATTGCTTTTTTGTAGTATTCAATTTGATTTTGAACTTTTAATTCATTGTTATAATCAAAACCATGTCTTTCATGTTGAATCCAAAATCCAAGCATGACAGTAATTCCTTTTGAATGAGCTAAATCTAATATTTCTTGAGCATTTTCAATGCCCCAAGTTCTAATAGAATTACCTCCGATGTTGAGGAGTATATCGAGGTGAGTATCACCACCTGCACCTTTTACATAATATGGTTTTCCATTTCTAACAAATTGGTATCCAGATTCATTCTTTTGAATTTCAACTTTTTGCGCTTGAGAGATTAAAAGTTGGTGTTGTGAAAATAATATGAAAAGGAACAACCACAATTTCAAATGTGAAATTTTGGTTGTTCCTTTGATTTTTGTAAATATCGTTGAGGCCATTGAATTTGCAATCTAATAGAAATGGGCTGAATTCCCAATCCGTTCAAAAACAAATATATTGGTAATTATTGTAAATTTTACAATAATTGTATTTTTGGTTCATTTTCTTACACAAAATTGAACTTAAAATTCAGGACATTTTCTGTTATTATAACTAATCATTTTTTTATTTCTATTGGGTCCATACTTATGGTAATTGTATCCAATTGGTATGTTGTAATTTAAAGAAATGAATGTGTAAGTATCATTGCTGTAAGAATTGGGTCCCGCGTATCCATCAACTAAATCTGAATTTAAATAATGTGCAACTGCTTCTAAATCGAGTCTACCTCTTTCAAAGGTTGCAAGTTTGACTCCAATTCCAATTGGAATACTGAAACTACTGCTAAATGGTGAGTTTAGATTCTGTCCTTTTTCAAAAGTATTTACATCATATCCAGCATATCCAATTCCTAAAATTCCATAAATCTTGTTGTTAGGTACTAAGCCAAATTCTAGGTTTAAAGATCCTTGATAAACATTTCCGTCCATAGAAACACCTCGGTCAAAAATTTCTGGGTTGCCTGCATATTTATCATTTCCAGAAATTCTTGCGTAAGTTAAATTTCCTCTTAGTTTTACATTCGGAACGATAGCGTATTTTGCCATGATTTGACCCATACCGCGGATTGAACTTAAATCCATATCCCAAAATTCGTAAGCCCCATTATTCAATGTCCCTCCAAGATCACCTTGAAAGATTGAAGCACCAACGCCTGCACCAATTTCTAATTTTTGAGCATTTGCGAATTTTGGGAATGCAATCAAAACAATGATTGAAATAATCTGAAGTTTGAATTTGTTTAACATGAGTCTATACATTAAAATAAGTTTTGCTAGAACTGAAGTGTTCTGAAGTTGTATGAACAAAATGTGGGCCAAACTAGAATGATATTACTTTTTTGCATTTGGCACATTATTTGAAATGGATTTATCAACCAAATTATATTCTTATGAAAAAACTTATGATCTTCTTATTTTTCTTTTGTGTTTTGCTAAAATCAAATGCACAATTAAATACCTCTGGAATCGATTTTAAAAGTTCAGATAAACAAAAATATTTTGCAATAGGTGCAGTTTCTTCTGCTGTGAGTTATACCATTTACAATGATTACTTTAGATCAATAGATCCCAAAACGTCTAGAAAAAAAGCATTGTTGGCTTCAGCATTTACAACTTTAACGCTAGGGTTATTAAAAGAATCATTGGATTTTACACAGTCTGGATTTAATTGGAATGCAGATGACTATAGTAAGGACTTAGCAACAGCGCTTTTGGGAGGTTGCACCATTTCTATTTCTATTTCGTTATTTTAGGGGATTCGATAGATGAAATCATTGTTTGTTCGACATTTATTGATTAAATTTGATAAGAAGTTAAACAATGAGAATTACTGAACGCCATTTTACAATTGAAGAGCTTTCGATTTTTGAAAATGCGAAACAAAATAGTAAGTTACTCGTTTTGGGAGCTAGTCTTTCGCCGTTTTTTTTGGCCATACTTTTACAACTTTTGGTACTGAAATATTCACATGTTCTTTTTTTAGAATATTCTAAAACATTTATTTTTAGTACAATTGCCTTTAATTCTTGGTGTTTTGGCTACTGGTATTACAAAAAAAAGCTAAACCAACTCCATGAGTTTAAATTAGAAAATCAACAATTAAAGGTCTATGACTTTGTAGCAACCAAATGCTATTACAAACCTGTATTTCAATCTGTAGATTTTAATTTCATTCTCAAAACCAACGATAAAGAATATGTTTTCTTAACAACTGATTCACTCGATTGTGAGACTTTGAAAAATAAATTTAAAGTATCTGTATTTAATGGTACCATCGTTGAAATTTTAAATACAGACGGAGTTTATCTTGAAGAAATTGAAGAATTACCTTCAACTATTTTTCACAAGAAAGATTCGCAATTCGAGATTTTAGATCACTTTTACTTCGACAATCCAAAGAATTAATCAAATTCCAAGGCCATTGTACCTAGTGTTAAACCAGCTCCAGTGCCCAATAGCATTACTTTTTTTTGATTTAAATTTTGGTTTGAATTGAATAATTTTTCAATACCTAAAGGAATCGACGCTGAAATACAATTTCCATAATCCGCTAGTGTTTCAATGGTTTTATTTTGATCTACATGAAAATTTCGAATGAAAAATTCATTTCCCCAACGACTCGTTTGATGGGTCACAAAATAGTCGAAGTCTCGCACTTTGTATCCAATTGAATTTTCCATTTGATCTGTAAATTGATTGATATGTTTCTGTGTCAAACGGATTAAATTCTTACCATCCATTTTGAAATTGTAACCTTTGTCGGTTGAATCGTTCAATTTACCTCTGTTTGAGCAACCACCTATTGGCACATTTGCGTACAATGCCCCAGATGGAAAGTTTTTAAAATCGGTATAAATAGGGGTGTAGCCACCGTGATTGGTGCCTTCAATAATCATTGCTACCGATGCATCGCCAAATAAGCCAAATTCTTTTTCCTCAGTTGGGGTTAATGCGCAAGAAGAAATTTCAGAACACACTATTGCAATACGGTGATGTTTTTTCAATTCAATATACATATGTGCAATTTCCATTGCACTCAGAAAGCTCAAACAAGTTGAATCTACGTCGATACAATTAAAATTTACACTGTCATTGGTGATTTTGGATTTTATAACAACTGCAGTATGTGGAACGGGATATTCATATGCTGCACCAGAGAAAATTAATAAATCTAAATCCTTGGGCTCTAATTTTGCAGAAATCAAGGCTTTTTTCAGGGCGAGAGATCCCATTTCGGCAACAGTTTCTGTAGCATCTACATGATGCCTGAATTTTACGCCGGTGTTTTTTTCAATTCTACCTTCTCTGCCGTTACAGATCTTATCTAATTCAACAGAGGAGATCCTTTTTTTGGGTAAATATTTTTCAATTGAACGTATCTTGATTTTCATAATCTCTTTTTATTTTTCGGTATTTATTTCCGTTTGTGAGTATTGATTTATTTTGAAATTTTAATTCAATTTCAATTTTAGATGTGTTTTCGGTTTGAATTTGGTTAAATATTGTTTGGAAAATGCTCTTTAAGGGAGAAAATGTATCTTCCAAACAATCAATGTTTATGAGTACTTTTTTTTGTCCGATTTGGATCACTTCATATTTCAGAAATGCATCGGTTTCTAATGCAATTTTCCTTGCCAAAACATCGGGTAAGATTTTAAAATCTTCAAAGATTAAAACATCGTCATCTCTGCCAATAATTTTTTCGATGGCTAGAAAATGGCTACCACATTGACATTCGTCTTTCTTGATTTTAAGTATATCATTGAGTTTGTATTTGATTACCGGTTGACTGTCCCTCGAAAAATCAGTAATGATAGGATAAAAGGATTCTTCATCTATCCAATCTTTGTCGATTTGAATACAATCTTCGTTTAAATGCATGGTTCCAAATTCACAGGAAACCCCCAAGAATCCTTCTGTGCATTGGTAAACTTCTTTGATGTTGGTTTGAAAGGTATCTTGAATGACTTTTTTATCCGATTCGTGTAGCACTTCAGCAAAAGAAATAATTTGGGATAATTGAAGGGTGATTTTTGAATTTAATTGTGCTGCACATAATTCCATTAAAACAGAGGGTTGTGAGGCGAGAATACTCGGATTAAATTCAATCAATTCCTGGAGCAAAGAATCGATTGGTTTAAAGATATCAAAATACCTAAATTCAAAAAGATTTGATTCTACTGAGTTATACAAATTTGAATTTGCCCTTAAGAAAAATGCGATTTTTTGTTTTTTGAATAATTTGGGCTTGATCACTCTGTGCATCACAAGAGCAACCCATTTTGCTCTTTCATCTTCTGAAACAAGAAAAATACCGCGCTTTCCACTAGTTCCTGTAGAAAGACCTACAGTAATTCCATTGATTTCTGAGCTGAAATCTCTTGATTTTTCTGATGCAATGGCCAAATTTGTAGCTTCATCTAAGTCAATTTGAACCGTATTTATTTCATTGAAATTCCCCATGAATTCTTGTTTTGTGATTATGGGGAATTGATTTAAATCAAGTTCATTGTTTGCGAGGAATTGAGAATAATATTTTGATTTTGGGAGAACCGTCTTTAGGAATTTCTGAACTTTTTGATGCTGCCAATTTAAAAAATCTTCCCTAGAACTAAACTTTGGTCTAGTCACTATTTTTATAAAATGGTAGATGATTTTCAGTTTAAAGTTCATTTTTTAATAGCGCTAATGTTTGTGGGCAATGGGTAAATACAATTTTAGCTTCAGGGTAATGGTTCAAATAATTCCTCAGTTTATCTTGCGTTGCTAAAAGTTCTCTCCATGAGTCGATAAAAAGTTTCACAACAAAAAAAGGATTGATATTCGCATCGAAAGCTTCTTTATCCCATGATGCGTCTGTGGCATATACAATATGTTGCGATTCATTTTTTACGATAAATCCAATTTGACCTTTGGCATGTCCCTCAATAGAAATCAATTCAAATTCAGGACAATTTTTAAATGGCACAAAGTGTTGAATGTTGAATGGATCGGTATATTGATGTTCGCAGAAATTCTCAATAAGATTAACCCGTTTATCAAAATCAACTGGCAATAATTTTTTTAAGATTCCTTTTTTTACTGCTTTAAATCCATTTTTTTCTTGAACTTCTAAATATGCATTTTTAGAGCATAAATAGGTGGCATCACCAAAATCGTTCAAACCTGCAATATGGTCAGCATGGAAATGTGAAATGAACACATATTTAATCTCTTTAGCTTCAATTCCTTGAGTTGCGAGAATACTTTTTGCGCTTTGTTGTTTTCTTAAAAAGACTGGTGTAGCCCAGCGATAAAGTTTATCGGGGAATGTTTTGGTTGCATTAAAAAATTGACGCGAGTAGCCTGTGTCGAAGATGACATATCCAATATCTGGAATATTCAACAATGACCAAACAGCATAAAATTTAATATGCTTGGAACCTTTAGTTGGATTTACAATCTTTTGATTTGCAGTGCAATATCCAGAGCTGAAAAAGGTTAATTCAATTTTGTTTTTTTGTACCATTCGATAAATTCATTGATGCCTTCTTGCGATGACATAACTGGTTTGTAATGAAGGAGTTTTTTTGCTTTGGATATGTCTAAGGTGAAGTTATCAGACAATATGGCAATTCCATATTTTGTGATAGCAGGTTCTTTTGTTGGGAAAAATATTTTATGGATATTTTCTATCATCGATGCTGCGAACATGGCAATTTTTTTATTGACCTTTTTTTGAATTGGTTCATGACCTAATTGGCTCAACGCACCATTTAAGGTTTCCCAAAAATTCACAGGAGCTCCGTCGGCGATATTATATGCTTGTCCAAATGCATTTTCATTTGCATTGATAGCGCAAACCATTGCTTCAATTACATTTCTGGCGCAGGTTAAATGACAGATGTTTTGACCATCGCCAATCACTTTTAACTTGCCTTTATTGTATGCCTCAAAAACTCGAGGGAATATCACAGTGTCTTCTGCTCCTATGATCGCTCGTGGCCTCAGTGCTATTGTTGAAAATGAAAGGCAATTTTCAGACAAAACATAGTTCTCAGCAATTAATTTGGTTTTAGCATAATCATTTACTGATTTATTAGGCAATGGGTCATTTTCAGAAACATCGAACCTATCAAATAATGTTACATAGATACTCGGTGTTGAAATAAAAATGAATTTTTCAACCCCATTGAATTTTGAAGCTTTGACTAAATTTCGAGTGGCTACAATGTTTGACGAATAAAAATCTTGAAACTTTCCGTATGGAGACGACAATGCAGCGCAATGAATGACAATTTCTGCATTTTCGGTGAGGGATAAGCAGAAGTTTTCATCTGAAAGATCGCCAGGTATGAATGTACATCCAAGTGCTTCAAGTTTAGTTTTTTTACTGGTGGATCTTGATGTAGCAATAATTTCATGTTGTAGAAAATTTTGAGCAAAGAAAGCAGCGGTTCTTCCACCAAGAAATCCCGATGCACCCGTGATAATGATTTTTGTTTTTTGACCCATAATATTTCTTAAAAACGAATATAAGGGTATTCTCCATGAGTAGAAATTGTTTACGGATTTTCAATAAAAATAGATTTTGAATTACGGAAAAACCCAAAAAATAGATTTCTTTATTTTTAATAAGAAAACGGTTTTATGCGCTTAATTGTTATTTTTGGACTTTTCTAAAATGCAAAAATTTACGTTCACAGAACTTATAAAAAGTGCGAAAAAAGCAAAAGAGCACTCTTTGAAGGTGAATGTATTTTTACTTGGAGATAGTTCTTTGCAATTTCTAAAACAAGCCATCGTGGGTTATGGTCAATTTTACGCCATAAATATAGAAATTGAAGAAAGTGAATTCGATTCAATTGATTTGTCAATTACAGAATTCATGAATAATGAAGATTTTCAGTCGCCAGATTTGATATGCATCATTGAAAATTCATATACCTTGTGGTTGAAGTTTTCAAGTTTGTCTCAAGAACAGAAAATCTCCTTCGCAAATGACTATTTAGATAAATTGCAAGAGCAAATTTCTTTATTACAATCCAAAACAAACACTCAATTATTAATTTCAAATTTTATTGAATTTGATGATTCTGTTTGGGGTAGCTACGCCAATAAAACAGAGCAATCTTTTTTGTATCAACTTCGTAAAATTAATTGGGGATTGTTGAATTTGAGCGTCAAGACAATGTCCCTCAATGTATTAGACATGTCATCAATTGCCCAACAAATGGGCTTACATCAACTCTATGATTATAGGTTGTTTGAAACTGCCTCTATGATTTTTTCAATCGATAGTTTGCCATTGATTTCGGGTAGAATTGTAGATCAAATTTTGACGCATCATGGTCATTTGAAAAAATGTATCGTATTGGATTTAGACAATACACTTTGGAATGGTGTAATTTCTGAAGATGGATTGAGTGAAATTGGACTCGGTGATTACAATCAAGGTAAATCCTTTTTTGCTTTACAAAAATGGTTGAAACTCCTGAAAAACAGGGGGGTTATTTTGGCCGTTTGCAGTAAAAACGATGTTGAAAATGCTGAAATGCCATTTAAAAATCATCCAAATTCAATTTTAAAGTTGGACGATTTTACAGTTTTTATTGCCAATTGGGAGTCTAAAGTTGATAATATCAAAGAAATTCAAAAACGTCTGAACATTGCATTTTCTTCAATGATTTTTATTGATGATAATCCCTTCGAGAGAGAGATTGTCAAAGAATTTATCCCTGATATCACTGTCCCTCAAATTCCAGATAATCCTGAGGAACGATTGCCTTATTTAATGTCTTTGAATTTATTTGAAACAAATTCATTTACCTCTGAGGATGTTGAAAGGGATGAATTGTATAAGGTTGAAGCGCAACGAAGTCAAAATATATCTCAATTCACAGACACTCGTGAATACTTGAAATCGCTTCTAATGGTTGCCAAAATTGAAGGTTTAAATGAATTTAATATCCCTAGATTTTCTCAATTATCTATCAGAAGCAATCAATTTAATCTAAGAACTTTGAGGTATCAACCGAGCGATTTGGTGGCAATTCAAAGAGATTCAAATCGTATTATATACAGTGTTTCATTAAAAGATCAATATGGTAATTATGGACTGGTTTCAGGTGTAGTCATTGAAATAGACAAATTCAAAAAATCGGCCTTTATTGAGTCATGGTTTATGAGTTGCAGGGTCTTAAAAAGAGGGCTAGAGCAATTTGTAATGAATGCGTTGATGGTTCAATTACATCAAATGGGCATTGTTGAAGTATTTGGTGAAATCATCCAGAATGAGAAAAATAAACTAATCTATCAATTTTACCAGGACTTTGGGTTTGAAAAATTAGACAATCAATGGAGGTTAATGGTACATCAATATCAAAAACAAAGTACTGAAATTCAATCAGATAAATTTTGAAATGATGAAATTTAGCTTCGATACTGCAATCATTGGAATGAAATTCGAATTGGCATTCACCGTGGATTCCAAAATTCATCAAGGATTTATTGATACCTTTAACGATAAAAACCCAATTCACCTTTCAGATGGTTTCGCAGAGTCGGTCGGATATAAAGGTAAAGTGATGCATGGCAATATTTTAAATGGGTTCATCTCTTATTTTGTGGGTGAAAGTCTAAAAGAAAGTCAATTAACCTTGATCACACAATCAATTCGATATAAAAATCCTGTTTATTTGAATAATGTGTTAAAATTGAAAGTTCAAGTAAAAGACCTGAGCGAAGCTGGAAGGATGTATTTATTTGTCTTTGAATTTGAAAATGAAAACGGACAAATCGTTGCGGATGGTAAATTTCAATGTTATCAAATGCTTAAAATAAATGAAAATGGTTAAGAAAATATTGATTACTGGTGGGGCTTCTGGTTTAGGAAAATCAATCATCGAAATTTTATCGAAATTTGATGGTGTTGAAATTTGGTTTACTTATTGTAAATCATTGGAATCAGCGATGGAATTGAAAAAAGAATTTCTTAATGTGCATGCGATTCAATGTGATTTCAGCTCAAAAGAATCTCTGCATCATTGCTTCAAAACATTGGAAAATATTGATATAGACTGTTTAATTAACAATGCTTATGTTGGGCCTTTAAAAGAAATTCATTTTCATCAGCTAGAGTCAGATTTTATTCTTGAGAGTTTTAAATTGAATGTATTGCCTGTGTTGGATATAACGCAATTTTTGATTCGTAAATTTCGCAAACAACGGAATGGTCGCATCATCACAGTATTGTCTTCTAGTATTTTAAGCTTGCCCTCTATTGGTTGGTCAATTTACAACTCAGAGAAAAATTATTTATTGTCGATGTCAAAAAGTTGGGCTGTAGAAAATGCAAAATTCAATATTGTTTCAAATTGTATTTCACCTACATTTATGGATACCCCGATTCATCAACACAGAGATCCAATGACAATGGAAATGGTAAAATCAAATATAGGTACAATGTTAACGACTCAGGAATGTGCAGAAATAGTTTCCTATTTGGTGCAATGTAATTCACATGTGAATGGAGTTAACTTACCAGTCAATGGAGGCTCTAAGTAATTAAAAACAATGAATCAATTAATTAATGTCATTCAAAGCAGATGGATTGAAGTGCTGCAAACACCCAAACGTAAACTATTTTTGAGTTTAAGTTATGTGGCTTTGTTTGCCTCATTTTATTTGAATCATATCACTTCAACTTATGCCGATAATATGCAAAGCAATAGAGTTACAGATTTATTTCTCGATTTATTGCCTTTGACCGATGTGAACTTTATTTTTTTCTGGGTCGCTTTGTCGTGGTGCTTAGGTTTATTTGCCTTCCATATTGTATGTCCCAAACAAATGCCATTTTTAATATGGTCTTACGCTTTGTTTATCACAGTTAGGGCGCTTTTTATCACATTAACGCATGTTGCGCCTCCGAACAATTTAGCCGTTATTCCCTCAGAACTAAAAGTCTACGCTTATGATGCCGATATGTTTTTTTCGGGTCATGTAGGTGGGCCATTCTTTTTTGCGCTATTAACAAATAATTTCAGGATGAGGGTTTTGGCATTGGCATATACTGTATTTACGATTGTTATTGTGTTGATAGGGCATATGCATTATTCCATTGATGTGTTTGCTGCACTTTTCATTGCTCATTCTTTGTCGGTTTGTGTCAAAAAATTAAGGATCTATTTCAATTTAAAACTTTTTGGAATCAATGAATAATTTCACGCAATATAGAAGATTGATTACCGATAATGAATTGTTATACATTCGTTTTAATGAGAAGTATGGTCAATTTAATATTCAATTTATTTTTGAGGGACATGGGGGTATTACAATCAATAAACTCCGAAAGGCCATTGAGCAAACTGCCGAATCAAATCCAATCATTTGTTGCTGTTTGAAAGATAAATATTGGGCTTATTCAGGAAATTTCCCTCAAGTCATAGAACATAAAGAACCCATAAGTCAGCAAGAATTGATAAATTCTCAATTGATGCAAGAAAACATGAAGATTGATGAGAAAACTGTAGAAGTTCATATGTTCAATGATGGTAGTATGTTCCTCTTTAAGATTTTTCATGGCATTATGGATGGGAAAGGGGCTTCAAATTGGGTTGATAATGTTTTTAGGGCTTTAAGAGGGGAGGTATTGATTTCGCAAGCGGATGTGATTTCTGAAAAAGACTTTGTGATTTCAACGGGAATGGATGCGCCAGCTTTGAGTTTGGATTTTAGTTTCTTGCCTTTTAAATCATATCAATCGCCGTACACTGGGGATTTTAAATGGTATACTCAAAAAATCAAAGGTAATTTCCCTATGCTGGTTTCGCATATTTGTTATTTTTTCACTCAAAACAATGTGTTAAATCGGTCAAAGTTCATGATTCCAGTTGATTTAAGGAGACACAATAGAAAAATACAGTCTGATTGTAATTTAACCCTACCAATATTTGTAAATGCCGATAAATCGATGTCGGTTGGTGACATTCATGGCGAATATTTATTTGCTTTGAAAGACAATTTAGAGTTGAGTGTTAAAAATACTGAAGTTCCAGGCATTTCCATTGGTGGGAAGTTCATGGCCGACATTGGAATGATCTATTTGAAATGCAGACAATTGCTGGCAAGGAAGTTCTTGGCAACCGGAATTATTTCCTTTTTAGGGACATTTAAAAATAGCCATTTTTCGACAGATAGTTATCAAAATGAGAGTTATTATGCGTTACCATCATACCAGCCTTTAACTCCTTTTAATATAATACCTTTGCAAATAGATCAGTCTACCATAATAACGATTGCTTACTCTACCAGTTTATTTACTGAAAAAGAGGTGGAAACGGTGATGTTGGAATTGGAAAATTATTTATTATCAATTGAATCAAATTAAAAAATGAATAAAGAAAATATTTTAGAACAAGTGAATGAGGTTTTCAAAGAAGTTTTAGAACTTGATAATATCGTTATTGGATTTGATACAAATGCCAATCATATTCCTGAATGGGATTCACTGATGCATATTCAGTTGGTTTATGGCGTTGAAAAGAAATTCAACATTCGATTTACGGCAAAAGAAATTGGGAATTACAAAGACGTGGGAGAAATGTGTGAAGGTATTTTGTTGAAGTTGAACTAACTAAAATTTTTGAATTAAGATTTAAAATTAAGGGCAAAAAAAAAGCCTCATAAATGAGGCTTTTGAGTTGGTCGGGGAGACAGGATTCGAACCTGCGACCCTCTGGTCCCAAACCAGATGCGCTACCGGCCTGCGCTACTCCCCGGTTTTTGATGCTTGCCGACTTAACGGTGCGACCCCGACAGGATTCGAACCTGTGACCTACTGCTTAGAAGGCAGTTGCTCTATCCAGCTGAGCTACGAGGTCATCGTCAAACGGAATGCAAAGGTAGGCTTTTTATTTGAAAATGCAAGTGTAGAGAAATAAAAAAATAAAGAGATTTCACTAATTTGCTTATATACTTTCATTTATTGCAAAAAAAATATTTAGTTTTTTTTAATCAATTGGATTTACCTTTGGTTAGTTATTTGTATTAAGGAAATTAAAGAGTGAATTTATGAAAAAAATGATAAAAATGTATCTTGCAATTGGAAGTTTTGCAATTTGTTTACCAGCAATGTCACAGCAACAAGCTTCGGTGTCCCCCATAAAAACAATTGATATTTCAGAATCTGAAGAAATTGAAGTATTTCCAAATAAAATTACCCTGAGAATTACACTGAAAGAGAGAACGGAAGGCAAAAACCAAGATCCAATTTCTATCAAAGGTCAGGAAGATAGTTTGAGGAAGATATTGAAAACGATGAAAATTGAGGCATCGAAACTTTCGGTTGTTGAAATGAATACATCGTTTGAAAATGTACGTAAGCGCAAGGATGCGGTGACAACAAAGGTTTTTAATTTGGAGTTGACGAAATATAGCGAGCAAAACAAGATTTTTCAAAAACTCGATGATTGGAAAGTATTTAGCGCCTATGTTGAAAAATATGAACATAGTCAATATGATAGTCTTGTTTTAGAAATGAATCGAAAAGCATTGAACAAAGCAAAAAAGAATGCCCAATATGTTTTAAGTGGGATAGGAGAAGTTATTTTACAGCCATTGGAAATTAGATATGATAATGTGAATCTAAATTATGATTTTAAATCGATTCAAATGAGAGGCTCGAGAATGGACGTGGCTCAAACATATGTAGATGGGATGAATGTAACTTCCGAAAGTGAAGAACAACCATTAGAATTGAAAAAGATTAAAATCAAATCCAATGTTTTTGTGAAATTTCAGATTAAGTAAATTTTATTGTTTTAATTTCAATGTTTTAGTAATTTGCAGCCATGAAATTGAAATTAATGGCTTTAGTGAGTTTTGTATGGGTATCTAGTGCATTTGCTTCAAATGAAGACTTAAACGCTGGAAATTCGTTAGATTCAGTTGCTCCCAAACCTTTGGATGTTCAAATTATTCCGAAGGTAAATTTACATTCAACTGGTGCTTTAACATTTTTTTGGGGAGGTGGATCAGCTGCTTTACAAGAACAAGTTGCAAAAACGCTAAAAGACAACTTAAAATTTGACTTCCCTGATATTGGAACAGAAATTAATGGGCCGAATGTTATTGGCTATCAATTCCATGTGAAGGAAAAAGTTTCAATTGGTATGGTTTACAGTAACTCTTCAATTAAAACAAATAATTTGGTGATGCCAGATTTTCAAAATCCTGCCGATTCAACGATTTATTATTACAACGTTGGATTGAATTCTTTGCTCATGCAAATAGATTGGTTCTGGGGAAGAATCAAAAGACCTAAATCTACGTTTTCATTTCACAGTGGAATTGGGTTGGGAGTGTTCAGTTTCAATCTAACGACTGAGAAAGTTCAGGGCTCTGGAAATAGTGTTCAATTTATCAATAATAGTGTTTCTACATCGGGATTTCAACTCACCTTGGTTGGCGTAAAACACACGATGAATGCGTTAAAAGGCCTCGGATGGTTTGCTAATTTGGGCGTTGGGGTGAATTCGATTGGTTTTACATCGGGAATCAACTACACTTTATAGATTTTTTTAGTCTTTTTTATTCAGCGAGCACAAATCTTTGGCATTTTTAATTAAGTTTGTTTCATAGGGTTTTATATAGACTTATGGACAATAGCTTTTTTAAATTCAAGGATATCAAAACATACTCCTCTACTGAGTGGTTAGCAAATAATACTAAAAAATATCGTTGTGTTTTTGAGCAACAAGAACTCGCTTACGTATATTGCGAGGTTAGTGTTTTTAACAAAAAATTCGACGAAGAAGATTGGACATTAAGAATGCAACTCAAATGCTTCGATGAAAAAAACAACGAAGTGTGTGATTTGAATTGCGATAGGCTCATTTCGATGTCAGACAATGTTGCCTTTATTCGTGAGGGATGGGGTGTGAAAACTACCGGTTCGTATTGGAAACCAGGCGTTTATAAATGGGAAGCTTGGATTGGAACAGAATTGTTGGCAACAAAAACGTTCTATGTTGAAAGCGTGGGACAGGTGAAACCTGGGTTTAATCCTTACTTCAAAATAGAAACTGTTAAGCTTTATGAGGGACCTGATGATAATACATCCATCGATTTAAGAAAATATTATACGGTATTCAATGTAATGAACACCAAATATGTTTGGGTGGAAGTTAATGCTAAGAATTTAACAAGGAGATCCGTTGATTTGCCTATTGAATTGATGTTTAATTTCAGAACATTGAGTGGTTATTTGAAAGGTCGCGTTCAAAAGTTATATTTTGTAAAACCCACGGAAGATGAATTTTCAGCAACTATTGGTTGGGGTTCCGACATTATTGGAACTTGGTCGAGAGGCGATTATTATGTTGAAATTGTATTCATGGGTGAATTGCTTGCCAATATTCCTTTCGAAATTGGTGAAGACTTTGTAGCTGCCAATGAAAGTGATTTCCTTCCTATGACTCAAATTGAATTTTATGATGAAGATGGGGAAGAAATTGAGCAACCAGAACCACAATTAGAACATCATGATGAAGAATCAATAGGTTTTGAAGGCGTGATGAAGGAATTAGACGAACTCATTGGCTTAGATCCTATAAAAGTTAAAATTCGCGAGTACTCAGACTATTTAAGGTTTGTGGCACTTAGAAAAGAAAAAGGTTTCGATGAAACCGATAAAATAAACTTACATGCTGTTTTTAAGGGCAATCCAGGAACTGGTAAAACAACAGTGGCCAGATTGTTGGGTAAAATATACAAAGAATTAGGGCTACTGAAAAAAGGCCATGTGCATGAAGTGGATCGTGCCGATTTGGTTGCTGAATACATTGGGCAAACGGCTCCAAAAACGAAAGAGGCAATTAAAAAAGCAAAAGATGGCGTCTTGTTCATCGATGAGGCCTATTCATTGGCAAGAAAAGATGAAGACAACAAAGATTTTGGAAAAGAAGCCATTGAGGTCCTTCTGAAAGAATTAAGCGATTCAACTGATATTGCAATTGTTGTTGCTGGATACCCTGAAGAAATGGATGTGTTTTTAGAGTCAAATCCAGGACTTAAGAGTCGTTTTGTGGTGCAATATGATTTTCCAGATTATACGCCTCAAGAATTGGTTAAAATAGCTGATTTTGCAGCCAAGAAAAGAGGGGTGATGTTAACAGAAAAGGCACAGGCCACATTGCACAAATATTTAGTTGATAAATACCGAGATAGAGATAAATTCTTTGGAAATGCAAGATTGGTAAATTCTATGTTAGATGAGGCCAAGATAAATTTAGGTCTCAGAATTATGAAAATGGATCATCCTGAATTGCTCGATAAAGATGCTTTGTCGTCTGTTGATGATGCCGATTTGGCTAAAATTTTCGCACAGAAAAATAGAATTTTACCAGATATTCCTATCGATGAAGAATTGTTGAAGGATTCAATGGGCCGATTAAAAAACATGATTGGCTTGGAACAAGTGAAACAAGAAATTGAAGAACTTGTGAAATTGGTTCGATTTTATAAGAGTCAGGGTAAAGATATCCGCAAAACGTTCTCTTTACACAGTGTTTTTAGTGGGAATCCTGGAACAGGTAAAACCACAGTCGCACGTATTTTAGCTCAAATCTATAAAGCTTTGGGTATATTGGAGAGAGGACATTTGGTTGAGTGTGATCGTCAAAGTTTGGTTGGAGGATATGTGGGTCAAACGGCAATCAAAACTTCAGAATTGATAAACAAAGCCATGGGTGGTGTCTTGTTTATTGATGAAGCTTACAGTTTGTCGGATGGTGGTTCAAACGACTTTGGAAGAGAAGCCATAGAAACGTTGTTAAAGCGCATGGAAGACAAACGCGGCGAATTCATTGTCATTGCTGCCGGATATACCCAAAATATGGAGAAATTTATGGAATCAAATCCTGGTTTAAAATCTCGTTTCGATAGGGTTTTTAATTTCAAAGACTTCAACGCAGAAGATCTATATACCATTGCTTTAAATCAATTGATTGATAATAACATTTCACCGGAGCCTAAAGCTGCCGATCATTTAATGAAATACATTGAATTCATGTATAAAACACGTGATAAGTATTTTGGAAATGGTAGAAGTGTGCGTAAAGTGATCGAAGAAGCTATTCGCAATCAACATTTACGATTGAGTGAATTGGCACCGAGTAAACGATCTGAAAAAGCTGTAAAAACGCTAACTTACGAAGATGTTGAGGAATTCTCAACCGAGGTTAGACCTAACATTGCTTCTGGAGGAATTGGATTTAAAGTTTAATGTTAGACGTTATTGATTGAGTTTAATTTTTAAGATTCCAGCGGGTTGGGTTTTGCGTTTTTCAGTGGTTAAAAACAGACTCAATTCGCTGGATTTTTGATTTTCAACAAGGCATATCCCTTCAATTTGCGCTGGTTTGAGGTCAATTTTCTTTAAGGTGCCCTTAAACCAATTGCTTTTATATATAAACTGATTTCCTAAATAATTATAACCGCACAGGTATATCATTCCTTTATGAATGGCAGCGTCGCTCACAAAAAAATTAGGCGAAAGGGTTTTTAAAGCACGGCATTCTTGTGTTCCCTTATTTTTAGAGATTTTGTAGATGTTTGTATTTAAATTGCTCCAGTTTTTGGTGAACAATACCAGTGAATCACCTATTTGAATCATTGATTCACAGTCGAATGCATGAAGTCTTCGTTTATTGAATTTAACTTGATCGGGATAACTAAATGAAATGGTGTCAACAAACATAACTTGATTCTTTAAAACTTCTTCAATCTTAATTTTATAGATTTTCAAATTTCGCCTTGTTCCCAAGTTATTGCCAAAATCACCAATGTAAAAATACATGGAATCATAAGTTAACGCCTCCCAATCTTCATTAGTAAAGGGCAATTTAACTTTGAATTTTATAATGTCTTTCTTTTTTTCGAGGGATGATGAATTGCCATCAAATGGATGATTTAAGGCATAAATATAAGGTTCATTCCCACCGTCATTGATCGTCCAAAAATATCCTTGAGTATAAATTAAAGCTGAACTTTCTTGAAGTTCCTTTGGGAATTCGAAAAAGGCTTCGACCTTTAAACAGTTGGAATTGTCATCAGAATTTCGTATATTAAGTTCTGATTGGGCACTCAGTAATTGTCCCTCAAAAAGGAAAAGAATCACAAAGCTGAATTTCTTAAGCAACTTCATTAACGCAGGTAAATGATTTTAGCCCAAACAATTTTGGATCCACATTCAATTTGAATGGGGTAAGTGCCTGCGGAAATATGAAGCGCATCTAAATTGATGGTTTCAAAATATTGCCCATCTTCTTGAATATCCCAATTTCTAGAATAGAGTTCCTGTTGACCCACAATTGTGGTTAGTTTAACTTTTACATGGTCACCTTGTTTGGCGCTGAAAGTATAAGCAGTATTGTTAGAGGTAGGGTTGGGGAAAAGATTGAAATTGAGTTCATTTTCTTGTTTCAGAAGGAAAGGGGTTTCTAAATGAACCATCTGCGAGGAGGTATCTGTGCAGCCAATGGTGTTTTCAACTTTCAACTGAATGTTGTATAATCCATTTGTTTTTAATTTTTGAATTGCCTTTTTGCCTGAAACTTGGTCGTTTCCAATGCTCCAAGTATAGGTGTAATTGGGCTCCAACGTGTCTAAAGCAATCAATTCAATTTGCATTTGATTCGGTGCAATTTGAGTTTGAGAAATAGAATAAGTGAAATTGGCGTTGACTCTATCTACAACAATCAAATTATTGATAGAAAAAGTATCGGTGCAACCACGATTATCGGCAACTAGGGTAACCACATGCTTCCCTTTGGTTAAAAATGTATGTTTCAATTGAGTGCTGGTATCTGATTGAATACCAACGATTTCCCAAGTGTAATTTAATTTTGAAAGATCTCTGTTGGAACTCAAGTTTTGTCCTAAAAGTTCCTGTTGAACTGCGCATAAAGGATTGGGCGTTAAGTTAAATTTGGCTTCTGGAATTGATTTGATTTCAACCGTTTGTTTTGATGAATCAATGCAACCTTCAGGAAGATGATTCACAACAAGACTCATTGATTGTTGCCCATAATTCAGAAAAGTAATTTGAGTGGTTGGAGAATTAAATGGTTTTGAATTCAAAGTGTAACTGTAAGTCCCTTTATCTGTTGGCGCTGAAGTGTTCGAAATTTTAATAAACTCATTTTCACAAAATGACGATTGTGCGGTTTGCGTGTTTGAATTGAGCGTAACAAAACTTGGTTTAAAGGTTTCATAAACAATTGCGATTTTCGCAAAAGTATCGCTGCAATTGTTTATGGTTTTTGCAATTAATAAATTTACGTGATTGCCAATAGTGCTAAAAGAATGGGGTTTAGGGGTGCCGCCAGCTTCTGTACTTGCATCAGCCCATTTCCATGTATAAAAGATGTTTTCATTGGTTTCAATTGTTGTTTTGTTTGTAGCGATGAACGAGTTTGATTTATCGCATTGCGCACTATCCACAAAATTCCAATTTGCCTTCGGATTGGCCCAAACTTCTATTTTTTGAGTGGTACTGTCAAAACATAATTTGTCTGATCCTACAATCAACTTTACAGAGTAACTGCCGTAGTTAGAAATTTTCACACTGTAATCTTTAGCATTGCTATTGAATGTTGTTGAGAGTATCGACCAACGGAATGAATTCAATGCATTAAAATCAATGGAAGAGGTATTGGTGAATTTAAATTCGTTTCCTTTGACACATTGGTTCACAGAATTGGTTGTAAATGTAACTTTTGGCTTGGCAAAAACGCCAATTTTTATCCTTAATGAAGTATCTGAACAACCTTTGTATTGTCCCATCGCATAATAGAATCCTGTGTCGGCATACCCCATTTTATTCATTGATAGGGTAGAATCGATGCCTTTTAGCGAAAGAGGTGTTTTATACCATTTATAACTCAATGGCAAATTAAATGAATCCTTAGCCGCTAGTGTTATCGACTGACCATCGCAAACTTCATTGGCTCCTGATTTTACTCTAATTTGTAATGTTGGTTTTTGAATGATATTGATGTAATCTTTCCTCAAAATGGTGTCGGTTTTGGAACCATTGACTGTTAATTTAATTGATTTTAAACCGGCAGAATGGTAGGTAACCGTATGTGGGCCCTTTCCAGTTGCAATTTGTGGTATTGCTCCAGCTCCAAAATTCCAATCCCATTGGTTGATTAATCCTTCCGATGAATCTGAAAATACAATGGTTTGGTTTGTGCAGGCAGATTTTTTATCAGAAGTTAAATTTGGCGAAACCTTTTCATATACCAAGGAGTAATCTTCACTTTGACCATAGCCAATATTTTTGCATGCATTGGTGTCTAACGTTCCGTAATCGCTGATGACACGCATTAAAATAGCTTGATTTTTAACCAAGTTTGCAGGAGGTGTAAAGTTGAAAACCGCATCATTTGCAGAATTCGCAACCACATTTGCAAGTACTTCGCCTTTATAATTTTCAAATTTGCCGTTATTGTTATAATCGATATAAACTCTTGCATACTCAGCGTAGCCAAGTCCAGCGGTTACTTTCAAAGATTGACCAATGCTTGGTTTGATTTTGAAAACTTTTTGTTTTGTAAAATTGATGTTTTGTCCATCATCAAAAAACAATCCAGTTTCATTTGAATTGTCGTTAA
>JACCDW010572346.1_pt1 | contig 38346 bp, 65 predicted proteins | sample 7449781 | NCBI WGS metagenome assembly JACCDW01 (sample SAMN15323449, study PRJNA562643) | freshwater metagenome | isolation source: river surface water | place: USA:Blue River Watershed | collected 2017-08-18 | reverse complement strand
GTAAACAAGTTCCATAAATATTGAGGATTGATTGGCTCAAACTCACTACTACCATAGACATTCAACATCACATGGACATTACCAGGACCAAGGTTTGTAGCGTGGAACACATCACTTTCTACATCAAACTCTGTGTTGTAGAATTGAACTGGTGCACTGTTTGTAATAATTAACTGATTGATGCTACAATCATCACCCCAAATTTGATTTAGACCTGCATAGAAGCCACGATATTCTTCTGGAGTGCGATATACTACACCATCGCTAATATTCATTGTTAGTTGGTCTGTGCCATCGTTTATACTAATTGTACCGCGATATGAGTTGTTAGCCCATTGTAAGAAATCGCCACCTAAACTTTGTTCATTTGTAGAACCAGCGGCAATAAACATTTTATTAGCAAGAGCGGGTGTTGTTGCGGCACCGCTATTAGAACAGAACTGAATTTCACCTGTGCCTGCGATTGTTGTGTTAGCAACAAAGTTGCCTACTTCATATTGAATATTGTAACTACTAGCACCGCCACCATATGGACTGCCGTTAGCGTAGTTGATTGAACTACTATTACCCGGTAGTGTTAAGTTACCATCATCACCAAACTGCCATTGATATGCGGCATTACTAGTATCAGTGTAAATATTTACTACTGTATTTGCTTCAAAGTTTACGGCTTGTGCGCCACGAACTTCAAAATTATCATCGGCTGAATCAATGAGAACATTGCCTGATGCCCCTACTACATTGCCTGGGAATGATAATGTACCATCACTATTAAATGCCCAAGTATTAAAGTCGTTAGTCGTGATGTATACTGAGTTACTGCCGTAACTTTCTATACCAATATGCGTTGGGGCGTAACCCAATGCACCTACAATGTTTCCTGAGTTACTAAATCTAATCGCATCGGTGCTTGTGATGTTAGCAAATTGAACATTGTTATTTGTGTTCAAGTCTTGATCGAATGGATTACCGGCTGCCACGTTTGTGATATTACTACCATCTCCATATAGATAATTGGCTGTAACTACGTTAGCAGTTACATCATGTGCTAAGTCTAAATAGTCGCCTGAAATGTTTCCTGTGTATGTTGGAAGATATGAGGCTACGTTGCTATTACCATATGTTGTTTGATCTGCGCTCCATGATCCATCACCGTGTAATACGTTTGCGCTATTACCATCTAAGTTAACAGAAACAATATTACCCAATGATGCAGTACTTGCGTTAATGGTAACAACACCCGTACCATTATCACCGGTTGCTGTAATTGTTACCCCAGTACCGGCAACGATTTGACTGACGCCTGAATCAACACTCATATATTGATTGATTGTCTGATTTACAGGATTAACAGTGATACTACCTTTAGTAGAGTAAACTGTAGTTACATCACCTGACTCATTGTTTGCGCTAGTAGTTAATGTTACAGTGTTTGATGCCGCACCCACTGCAACTGCGGCAGTAGTTTGAGGGAGAAACGTATCATTACCTACAACTACAGGAGCAGCTGCTCTTACTGCCCCGCCTGAAGTAGGGGTAGAAGCATTAGGACCTGTTACTGTAGCAGGAGAAGTTACTGGTGCTAAAGCGGCATCAGTTTGACGCTGTAGTTGTCTTGCAACTGTAGGGTCGCTAGCGTTAATTTGTGGATTAGTGGCCATGTAGGGTATTCCTTATTGTTATCTTATACTGTATTTATCGATTGATATGGAAAAAGCCCTTGCGGGCTTTTTCTTTTTAACTAAGTTATTAACGATTATCCGATAAACCAGCCAGTGCCATTGCTGAATACTGGCATATTGTTTGAGGCTCCTCCAACTGCAGGAGCATTAAATGTAATAGAATCTGCGTCAGTTACAAATGCTCTTGCACCTGCGCCTGCTGTTGCGGCTGAAGGAAGTGCGCTAACTGTTATTGGAGTAGTTTTAACGATAGTTGCTACTACTGCGGCATTTGCACGTGACAATTCTAGTGCGTTGTTTGAATGACTGATACGACCAAACTCATCACTTGATAGGAAGCCGCCTGTTGCAAATACGATATCAGGAGTATTTCCATTTGGACCCGTTGCTAATACTAAATGTCCACCTATTCCGTTTGCATATCCTTGTGCAAAAATGTAACCACTACCGGGATCAGTAATAGTATAGTTAGGATCATTAAAGTCATGGCTAGCAAATCCTAGGTCAGCCCATGCTTCAGTGTCACTGCCACCTTCACCATATGCAACCCAGTCAGCAGAACCATTTGCGTCATTGTTAAACAATGCAGATTGTACGAATGTGTTTGATGAATCTGCAATAACGATTGTTGGCGCCTGTAATGTAATATTTGGAGAACCTGCACCAATATTCAAACGTGTTCCCAATAGGTTTACGTTTGATGGTGCAGTGAAAATACCATCACTATCAAAAGTAAAGTGAGAGTTACTGTTGGCAGTGTCAGTTGAAATTACAACATTGTTGGTACTTAGAATTTCAAATTCATCATCAATGTTATTTTCTAAGATATGCTGTACGCCACCTGCATTTGTCGGTAAGTATAAAGCGCCGCCAATGCCAAAACGCCATGTAACTCCACCGTTAGCAGTATTACATACAAGTCTAAGTTCGTTTGGTGTTCTAAAATTTTGGCCGGCATTAACGTTTCCAGTGGCACCTAAGCCGCCGGTTACACCTAAACCACCTGTACCTACTTCTAAAATATCATCAACTCCGCCTACAGCAAAACTGATAGCACCATCTTCTACGATAGTAATATTTGATGTGCCATTACTGAGTGTTGAGCCACCGGTAACGTTACTTAATAATCCACCGTCACCGGAAAAGAAGTTTGCACTGACAAGATTACCACCATTAATATTTCCAGCAGTAACGTTTCCTGTAACTGCTAAGGTAGTTAATGTTCCAACTGATGTAATGTTTGGTTGAGCGGCATTAGTAACTGTTTGTGCTAATACTGATTGAGCGGCAGCAGGAAAATAACTTCCACCTGCACCACTTAAAATCAAATTACCTACAATCTGTAAGTTTGCTTTTTGTGTAGTCGGAGTCCCTGCCATATTAACAACAGGTACAAGCGTAGAGTACGCAATGTTTGCTCCGATGTTTGTTAATGCTGTGATTTTAACGCTTGTAGCCATTTTCTTTTATTCCTATTATTATGCGAATACAACACCGTTGTTACCGATGCAGAACCATTTGTTTGCAATGTATTGTAATGTGCAGGCATCACCTACTGTGTCAAAAGTCATTGTACCAGTAGCGCCAATTTTCCAACCCGGATCAGTTACAGTGATGACCATATCACCGCCATCAGCAACCATCATAAATGTTTTAACGAGTCCGGCAGTTCCTGCGGCAAGTGTTCCGGTTTCAGCACCGGCAGTTGAAAAATATGTAGCAACTTTAGTTAAACTCGCAGCCGCACCATTTAGTAAATCTTCACTACCGGACAATACAAATCCACCAGTGCTAGTCACTCTCTCAATTGCAGTTACAGTATTACCTGATACATCACCTGTGTTAGCACGAACGTCACCGTTTGCTACAACATTACTGGTATTGATGTTTCCTAATGCAACTGTAGTGTTGGTGGGGATGTTAACTGTGATAGTTCCTGAACTAACTACAGGGCTTCCTGATACAGTTAACGTAGTACTATTAACACCTACTGAAGTTACAGTCCCGCCCAATGATGTTGCACTAATAGTTACGTTTCCGTTACCACCTGACAATGCAATACCTGCACCTGCGTTAACACGTGTGACACCGGTGTTAGTTACAGTGATGTTACCGTTACTTGTGACCGGACCACCTGAAATCTGAATTCCAGCACCCGGTGTTAATCCTACACTAGTTACTGTGCCTGCAATAGAACCATTAGCAATTGAGGTCACACGACCATATGCATCAACACTCACGTTTGGATTAGTGTATGAACCGGCGGTGACTCCTGATGTTGCTAGGTCAATATTGATATTACCTGCCGATACTATTGGGCTACCAGATACTGTTAATCTTGTATTTGATACTGGATTTACTGCAACGCTAGTGACAGTACCTCCACCGTTTCCGCCACCTGCGTTAGCAGAGATAGTAACATTTCCGTTAGCACTGCTAACAGTTACTCCTGTTCCTGCAAGTATATTTGTGACGCCTGTGTTAGTTATAGTAACGATATTGTTACTTGCTACTACGTTGACGCCTATACCTGCTGTAAACGTGTTATAGGGGCTTGCACAAGCAAATAATGTCTGAAAATTGACATTGGCCTTGGTAAAGGCAGTGTATAACGAATCTGAGTTTGCAGATTCGTTCGGTAATCCCACATTAATAATTTGTTGCCCACTGATAGCCATCTTTAGTCCTTATGCTGTATTTATCAGTTTGGGCTAAAAGAACTTCCGCATCCGCACGTACTTGACGCCTTAGGGTTTGAAATAGCAAAACGTGAACCCTCTAGATCATCTTTATAATCAACTACAGACCCTTCAAGATATTGTAGCGAAAGACTGTCAATGAGGACACTTGTGGCACCTGCGGGAATTTCGAAATCATCTTCCCCTTGCTCATCATCAATAGTAAAACCATAACTAAAACCTGCGCATCCGCCACCTTGGATGAACATTCTTAGTTTGCTAGTTGGACTTTCTTCTGAAAGTACTTCTGAAATTTTTGCTTGTGCTGATTCGGTAATTGTAATCATTTCATTCCTTCTTCGTTTGGATCCCAATACATATTTTTTGCGCCCTTATTTGTGGGCTTAAACCCTTGCTTTTTATAAAATTTAATTAGATTGCCTTGCTTGACTGTACCCTTATCCCAGGGATATAATGTTAAACTGATGCCGTCTTGTCTTGCTAAGTCTTGCAATTGCTTCATTGCTTTGCCACCAACACCCTGTCTGAGGGGATAGGCTTGAATCCACTTGACTTCTACTGCATCACGCTTGCTCATGCTTGGTACTAGTTCGAATATAGCAAACTGCATATCATCACCCTCACCCCATGTCATCGCTCTCTGACGGGGGTCTAAGGGGCTCTGAGGGTACATATCATTAACTTTAGCAATGAACTCTTTGACCTTTGGATTAAGTCCGGAGCCTCTTAATTGAATAACTGTCTCTTTTATGAACTCAGTGGCTCTCATAAACTTTTACCCCAGCGTGTATTAATGACGTTCCAGTTTATGATCTTCCAAAGTTCTGATAGATACTTTTTCTTGTCTGAACCGTAGTCTAAAATGAAGGCATGTTCCCACCAGTCTACTAACAATAAGATATCGTCACGAACTTCGTGGTTCTTGATTGTTTTGATCTTGCCGTCATATGCTAGATAAGCCCAACCACTGCCCTGAATCTTCATGGCTTCGATAGCAAATTCATCTTTGAAACTATCATAACTGCCAAAATGTTTATTGATGAAGCCCATCATAGGGCCATTTGGCTTGTTGTTGTTTCTAACTTCACGAAACTGAGTAAACCAAAGATTATGCAAAAATACTCCTGCATAATTAAAGTCTCTGTCACCTTCTTTATCGTTATATCTTTTTGCGTAGCCTTTGGCTAATTTCTCGTAATGCAAGTTTAATGTATCCTTGCCCATTACGGGAGAGACCTCACTATCTGTGAAGTTTAGAGGTATGATTTCAATATCTTGAGGTTTAGATTTTTCCTCAAGCAGTGTTAGGTAGTCTCTCATGCATGTATTTATCGCATGTTAAGACTTCTGCTATATGTTCTAATAAGTCTTTACTAGCATTTTTGTGAGACTCTGTTCCGGCGTGACACAAATCTCTAGCAAGATCACTACGTTTTAACCACAACCCGTCATTAGAATATCCGGAATGTTGTCTAAAATTTAGTTCTATAATAGGAACTTTAATAATACTTTTGAGAAGGTTTCTAGTTATTTGTTTTCTAGCGTGAACTATACCTAATTCCTCACTAGCAGCCATAAATCTACGTGTATTTTCATCATGCAGCCATCTTCCGCTTTGCATTAGTTTATCATAGCCCGGGTATAATGATACATATCTACTATGATCTGGCCATTGAATCACGACAAATTTAGGTTTCTGTTGTACTTTATGAAACCACATAATCAAATTGTGTTCTAATACATCGAACCCTGTGCCGGCCATGCTTAAATTGTAGTAGTCACAATTTAATTCACTAGCCGTTATATATGGATATGTTTTCTCTAATGGCAATCCTATGCCTTCGGTGTGACTACAGCCTATAAAAAGAATGTAATTACTCAAATCTATTTCTTCAAGATTCTTACACCTATGACCTTGACTATTAAATTTGTAACTAATATGCTCAGTTCGATAAATCCAGTCACTGGGCATTTTTTTAGAATTTTCTTGGAAAAATTCTAAAGTATCACCGCCAACAAATGCCATTGATTGATTATAATCATCGTTACCTAAAAAGCCGTTTAGAAAAATCATACTGATGCCCTTGCACTTTTATATATTTTATTAATGCCCTCAACTAAAATATCAACAGTTGGCATAGGATTTTTGGGATCATAATCTATATCGATTGTATTGTCCTGTAAGAGTTTAATTTTGTCTTTTATATTCAATTGAAAAACAGGAGTCTGTATGCACGTAGAAACTAAGTTGTTAAACAACATTAGTCTACCGTTAAAAAACCCATTTGTATTAGCAGAATTTATTGCATCCGTAACCATTGGATCTGACAAATCGGCTACTGAAATAAATGAATGATTTTTATCTGAGACTAAAAGTGAATTTACGAATTCACTTGCAATAATTATGGCTTTTGGTTTGGGGTAGTTATTAATCCAACTGAATAAATTATAGCGTATGGCATCAATGCCACCGTTGAATATACACAAATTGTAATAGTCAACTGATAATTTTTTAGCAGTTATATAAGGTAGTGTTTCTTCTATAGGCTTATCCAATACCAACCCGGCATTATCACCTACAAATAAGATGTAATTTCTTAGATTTACATCTTTAAGGTCTTTACATCTATGACCATGAGAATTATAGATAACATCGGAATCATGTCCTAGTAATCCATCAACAAACTGCATCACTTTCGCCTTATAATTCTACCTTTGGATAAGTCATATGGACTCATCTCAACGTCAACACGATCACCCATTAATATTCTAATTTCATGCTGACGCATTTTACCTGAGATATAACTTAATACAGTTGGACCTGCATCTAGTCTTACTCTAAATGTAGCGTTAGGTAAAACGTCAATTACTTCACCCTCTACTTTAATTGTACCTTCTTTAGCCATAAATTTTCTTTCTTAAGTCTCCTTTTTTACTAATACAACGTTCAAGTCATTAAGTATTTGAACGTAATCATCTTCACCCTTATGAACATTATCTTGAAAATGTTCCTTTGCATTTTCATCTGCCATGTCGCTAATATGCTTATAGCAAATAAATTCTACTCCGGCATTCTTACATGCCTTAGCAATAGCATATGCTTCCATCTCAACAAAATCTGCATCGATTCCCGTTGGATCAGAAACAAAGTTATCGCCTGTGCTTACACGATATCCATCATTTCCTGTAATGATCGGGGCAAGCAATTCTTCTGCTTGTGGTCCAATAACACAACCACCCAATACCATATCACGCTGACTGAAATGTGTACACTTGTATGTGCCACCGGGTGCTATATCTTTAGAAATGCAACCGGCTGTGCCTAAATTAATTACACGTTTAGGCTTATATCTTTCAATCAATGTGGCTGCATTAATAGCACTATTAACTTTACCTACGCCTACTTCAAAAACATTTTCAAATTGAAATAGGTCGGGAGCCTCTGCCTTTAAGGCAAACAAAATCAAATCATTCATATACTTTAACTAGTGTTCCTACTTTGGTGCCTAACTTTTCTAGTTTACTTCTTCCTTCTAGGAAGGTAATATCTACCAGACAGGCAACTGTCATATTATTGTAGGGGATACCTAACTCATGTACAAGATTGCAAATAGCCTCAGCAGTACCACCTGTGGCTAGTACATCGTCTACGATTAGTACATTACTTCCCTTAATATCTACCTTACGTAGTTCTAAGATATCAGTACCATATTCTAATTGATATTCTCTACTAATTAGTTCACCGGGCATCTTACCCTTCTTACGAACTACGTGCAAAGGTAATCCTAATTTATATGCTAAAACACTACCCCAAATGAATCCACGTGCATCTGCCGCAAAAATTTGATTGACATTATTCTTGATAGCAGTTTGATAGAACCAATCAATACTAGCATGAAACGCTACAGGATCGCGGCATATATCTACTGTGTTTAAATAATTGACGCCTGCTTTAGGCCAGTCTTTATATACTGGCAAGGCATTTTTAACTACGTGTTCTTCCGGTGAATTCATTTCTTGAGTATATCCCAAATATTCTCGCCTTCTAGAATTTCTTTTTCTAGTTTGCGATATTCTTCACCTAAGGCTTTTAGTTTTTCCCAACGACCTTCTAGGTCATTGTTGGGTCTAAGAATTGCTAAACGCTTTTCAATCTCATCTAATCTATCAGTTAGATTGACACCTTTAATTTTAATGTCACCTTCAAACTCTGCATCACCCTTAACAGTTAACCCTTTGCCATTATGATTATCCCAGGCTCCGGAACCCAACGTGATAGTGTCATATGTATATGGTGATTGTGCTGTAGGAAGTGAAGAAGTGATTGTATATCCGCCATTTAAACTTGTAGGTAAAGTCCAAGTTGGACCAGTTGCGCCTGCTGTTAGCAGACTACCTGAGGTCATAGTAATTCCTGTACTAAGTCCTGATGCGGTTGTGCTTGTTGTCATTAAGTCATCCATTTTAATTGTAATCGTGTCATCCATAGATGCACCAAAGTCTAAGTTCAGTTGACTATCATCATTTTTAGGAAAAATGAAGATATCTTCATCGTTATTCATTTATATACCTTTTTAAGAAAGAGTTTGCCTTCATCATCCAAGGCAATAGTTACGTCATCTCCTTCCTTCCATCCCAACTGTTTGAGTAAAGGTAAAGGAAGGGGGATAATTAAATCCCCCGATTCGGAATCTTCTTGCGTGATAACTTCGTAACGTAGTTGATCTTGCCCTGGCTTATTCGACATAATATATAATAACTTTTTATACAGCCAGTGTCAACAATTTACAACAGGTAATTTTCCCAATTACCAGGCTCTGCATGACCAATATCTTGCTTTCCAACGTGGTCCGGGATTGTCGCAGTTGTGTCTAGCACGGAAACTCTTACGGCGACCTGGAATGTTCTTTTTGATACGCATGTTCTTGTCGCCAAAGTTTACTTTAACGACCTTGCCGTTTGGCTTACGTACATATACTTTTGACTTAGCAACATCACCCTTCATTGGCTTGCCAAGTGGAACTTTGCGTCCCTGATATTCTGCTTCTTTTAGATGGTCATAATGACCTGCTTCGAGGTCTTGAATAACTTGTTTGGTCCAAATACTAACATCGCTTGAACCAATTTCATCAAGGTCACCTACGTTTGATGCAATATCTTCAACAGCACTCATTACTGCGGCTGGACCAAACTTGCCTAGTACGTCTGTATGTTGCATCATGATTCTACGTACAACTGCATTGTAGACTGCTTCAGAACTATCATTATCTTCGTGAATTGCGCTTAGGCGCTTGATTTCTGAAAGGTCATCGCTTTCCCCCATCTTATAGGAGCCACCGGCACTTGCATCAGAACTAATACCCATGAGCATTTTTTCGTCTAGTTCTTCTGATTCTACAAGTACATCATTAATTTCTAGGAATTCTAATGTCTGTTCGTCTGCTTCTACGATGACTCCATCCTCAGTGAAACCAACTACCCCAGTTTCAATTACAAAGGATTCATTCAATTCAATGTCGAATGAGTCATACAATTCAATGGTTTCGTTTACTGCTGTTTCTTCCATTGATCTAACAAGTTTATATAAATTTCTGATATCGCTCATGGGGGTCTCCAAATACTCTATTATTTATCCCCAAAGTATATCTTTTCAAGTTCTTTAATGGTTGCTTCTGCACTGTTGGGCATTTCATACTCATCTTCGTGCTTTACTGCAATACCACCAGCATCACTCCAATGCTTTAGATATGGACCAAAGTCATCAACTAGTACATTTACGGTATTGCCATCCTTAGCATATTGATACTTTTTGCTGGTAAAGATTGCATTTCCTGAACTTCCAGGATGATACTGATCTAGCCAATCACGCTTTGCTTGCTTACTTGCGTCTGCATATGGGCCACGTAACGGGGCTGATAGTACAGTGTATGGGATATTATGCTTCTTCAACCATGCAATGATTTGCATGCCACCGCTGAGTGGTTTAAGGTCACGGAAGAAATCATAAACTTCTTCGGCTGAACTGTTAGCAAGTTGCTCAATTTCGCCTTCTTTGTCTTTAATTGCCTTCCAGTGAGGGACGTTGTGTTTGTCTGCCCAAGCACCAAAAAAGTCAGCCTGAACACCATCCATATCCAAATATAGATGGGGCATCTTTTTCTTTTCAACTACTTCCATTATCTTCATATCCTTATTTAGTCTCTTAGTGTATTATCATTCTAGCATAATAGCAGAGTTATGTCAAGCCCAAAATGCTAAATAATTTGAGTTCTATAACAATAATAAAAAGGAGTGAACTATATGAGTGAAGAAAAGAAGCCATTATCACGTTCTGAACGTGAAGCCAAAATCAAAGACAAAGCAGGTTGGGTAATCACTGTTTTAGCCGCATTATTAGCAGTCAATACATACGTTGCTAGTGGATTCAGTAGCAAAGTGTTAAACAATACAATTGCGGCAAATAATACATATTCATTCTATCAGTCAAAGTCTATCAAGCAAGGATTGGCAGAGCAAAGTTATGAAGAAGCATTGCGATTAAAAGAGTTTGATAGAGCCGAAAAACTCAAAGCAAAGATTGACCGTTATGAATCTGATCCTGCAACAGGTGAGGGTAAAGTTGAATTACTTGCTAAAGCACGTAGTCTTGAAGCGACCCGTGATGAGGCAAAGAAGCATGGACCTTGGTTAACATTTGCCGGTACTGGCTTCCAGTTAGCAATCGTTCTATTGTCTGCTAGTATCTTAGCAGTTAGCATGGGAATGTTTTGGGGTAGTATTGGAGTTGGCTTAGTTGCCGCAACATTATTAAGTCAGGGTATCTGGCTTTGGTTGCCACTCTCAATGTAAGGCTTTATTCTTACGTTCGGGAACGTAATCTTTGTAGGGGATTGGAGTACGGTCGGGGATAATATCAGTAAAGTCTGCAATATCTTCGCCGTACTTCAGCATAATGTAAGACACAATTTTATCTACATTTTTATCGTAATTGTTGAAGCCCAATATTAAATATTGGCTAAAACTAATCTTAGTCTTTATATTTTTCTTAATATTGGCATCTGTCAATATATCAGTAAAATCATTTGATTCTCTGTGAAATAAAAAATTCTTCATCACTTCATCCACAACAAGAACGCAACATAGTCACGTTCATTTTCAAAAAAGAAAACCCAACCGTTATACATTTCTCCGTTTGGATCTTCCATATATTTCCATTCGTCGGAGCAATTACGTTCGCACCATTCAATGATGGGTTGCAATTCACCGTAAGGTACTTTTATCTTAACTTTAAATGCTGTTGGTATACTGATGGACATTGACGTTACCTTGACTTAAAAATTTTAAGCCACTGTCATCTCTGTATTGTTCTCTATAATATACAGTAGAGATACCTGCTTGATAAATCAATTTAGCACAATCAATACAAGGGGCATGTGTGCAGAATAGTGTTGCTCCTTCGCTAGATTCAGTAGACCTGGACACTTTAGCAATTGCGTTACTTTCAGCATGAAGGACTTCAGGCTTAGTCTTTAATCGATAGCGGCCTTGCATTTCGTTACCATCAACGTCCAAATATGAACCTTCATACGGCCAACGTTCTTCAATTTCTTCAGCGTCAAGCCAACCGCCGGCGCTACACCATTCTTTATCTTCGCAGTTATTTTCCCAACCAGTAGGCATACCATTGTAGCCGGTGCCAATAATCTGATTGCCCTTGACAATCACAGCACCAACTTGCAATCGCTTTGCATAACTTAACTTGCTAGTTAAATCTGCAATATTCATAAAATAATCAATAAATTTCTTTTTCATACTGATAGTGACGAATATATGCTGAAGTACCTGAATCTTTACTTAAATTTGGAGCATCTATAATTCTAATAAGTTTTAATCCTGCTTTAAGAGCCATCTCACTTAGTTTAGGATACTCCCAAATTTCTGAGATGAATATGTCTGCATTAGGTTCTAGATAAGTTGTGATGTTCTCATAAAATTCTTTGTGTATTTGCCAATCTGCATCAATAGTAATTCTATAACAGTGTTTAAATTCTTCTTCCGTTAACTCTGATGTTCTAATTAAGTGACTGTCTTGCTCTAAGGCATGGGGAGGATTGGCAATTACTAAATCAAAACGTTCATGCTTAGGGATTTTATTTATTTCGTCACATACATAGTGTGATACACGGTCTTGTAAATTATTGTTATGTGCGTTATCAACAGCAGTTAACAATGCCGGTTCGTAGATATCCATTAGTACAGACTTATCTATAATATTCTTATCTAATAAAGAAAAAGAAATAACTGATGAACCGGCGCACCATTCAAGACATTTGTTGTATCTTTTCTTGTCACCTATCGCATTTAAAAAATCTGGATAATGTGCATGACCGCCACCGTCATCATACCGGTTCCATGATATATGTGTTCCATTCTCAAAGGTTAATGATGAGGTCATTCTTCTAGCAAATCAATTTTGTTGGGCTTGTCTTTCCACTCAGCCGCATCAGGCAATGGATCTTTAGCCTTAGTAATATTAGGCCAATTGGATGACAGTCTAGCATTCAAGTCTACCCAAAACTTGATGTTAGGTACTTTCTTATCATTATCAGTAACGATGGCATCAACTGGACATTCAGGAATACATACGCCGCAATCAATACATTCGTCGGGGTTGATAGCAAGAAAGTTGGGACCTTCATAAAAGCAATCAACTGGACATACTGTTACGCAATCCGTATGCTTGCACTTGATACAATTTTCAGTTACAACGTGTGTCATTTATATACCCTGATTCCTCAATTAATTCTTTACACTTCATAATATCGTTTTTATAGACCCTTGTCAACATGTAGTCGCCCAAACCAAATTTATTGCAGAATGCTACACCAAAAGGATCATTGTTTTTTAATACATCAAATATATATTCTTTACAGAATTGATCGTATTCTTTCCTAGAAACTTTACCTTTGGCTATTTTTTGGGTATTCAACAAATCGTTGATAACATGATTAAAGGCATCTTGCCCTATACGTTGATTTGTTCTCATTAGTCCCAAAGATTCCTATAGTATTTACCAAATAAATCAAGACCTTCCTGAATACGTTCTTCGTGAAGTTTATGTCCTACATGATCATACCAATGCTCATTAGGATTCTTATCTACCATTTGATAAGTTTCTTCAAGTTTTCCAGTCAAAGGATTTTTAAACTTGTGATCAGTTTTTATCCAATCAAATTTTGGAGTACCATGATAATATTTGTCATCATACTCTTCTAGTGCAATTTGTTGGAAACTCCAAATCATCTTGTCTAAGACTTCTTCCCAACGTTTGCATCCTTCTTCAAATGCATCGTTGTGAGTCTCTTTGTAGAAATCAAAACTATTTTGCGCATCATAATCTGCGCCGCCAACGTCTGCAAAATCATTTGGCACGCCTTGCTTATTGTGCTTAAGTTGAATAAGCATAGGCAATACAATTAAAGCAAGAGTAGCATCAAGATTCCACGTATCAAAGTGTTCAATCTTAACGTCTGCTTTTCTTGGCCCTACTTTAGGGTATTTTTGTATATTAACCTTCATTTAATTTAGCAGGCTCACTCTTACCGTTTTTAAATAGCCAAAACTTTTGACTATTACCATATGTTTCTACGACCAATGCTTGGTCGATCTTTTTATCTTTATATAGTGCGAGTGCCAAATCTTCTAGTGAACTAGCCTGGCAATAAAATGAATTGGTGTTCTTGTCATACAAGTAGTATTGTTGATTCTCAAACTCAACAACACAAACAACCATACTAGGCTTTGGCTCACCTTCTAAGTGAATGCCATTCTCTTTGGCATATTGACGCAATACTTTTTGTAGACGTAGAATAGCCCACTGATGACCTAATAGAAAGCCACCTAACCAAACTAATGCAAGAGATAGATAATCCATAATACTATTTATTGATCCTAATGTTGCTGTACTGCTTCAACTTCTCAAACTTTGCGACTTTAGCAGACGCAATACCGGCATGAGTAACACCGATATCCTTATCCACCAATAGATCGATCATGGCACATAGATCACCTAATTCTTTTTCCAAACGTTGAATGTTGGTAAGATTAGTTTTTTCCATCAATTGATCAGGGCCAAATCGAAAGCATTTAGATACTTCAACGATTACCTCAGCAGATTCCTCTTGCAGAATAGTGAGGATTTCTCTAGTTTCATCATCCATGTTAATATTCAGGACCAGAATAATTACTTGTCTTAGTATAGATAGCAAAGCCATCTAGACCATATGCTGGACAAACTAGAATCTTTTCAGGAAGATTCATGTTATCTTTTACACCACCCTCACCGCAGATAAAGTAAACTCCGTCTAACTTTTCTGCCATAATGTGTCGCAGAATTTCATGTGACTTGCGCAATGCTTTAAGTTCACCTTCATATGCTTCAACTTCGTGGTTCATAACACTTCCTAAAATGAAAAAAAGGATGGTGAGTTTTTAAGGAACTCACCAAAACCTTTAGCCTAAATTAGGCCTGCTTTGCGGCAGCGAGGGCACGATAACCGGCAGCAACAACTGCACGGCTTGGGCGACCCATGCGATACTTGGTAGTAACGCGGCCCTTAGTGTCCTTACGCTCGTTAGCGTAGACAGCAAAGCCACTGCGTAGACGTAGATCGCTAACAGTAGCAGTTGGGTTAGCAATACCAAAGCGAGCCTTGATCTGCTTTGCGGTGAGTTCTTCACCATTCTGTAGTGCTTCAACTAGACGCTGGGTCTTTGTAGTAGTGGTAGTAACGTTCATATCAATTTTCCTCTTAAGTTAATTCGTTGTATCGTTAAATTTACAACGTATATGCATGATACAACAACTGCATACACATATCAAGTAAAACGGTTACATTTTTTGTATTAAATGTCCAAAAACTGTAGTTCGAAATTGTCAGCACATTCCTCGTAACCAAGGTAGCCACGTGGATTGGCAACAACTCTAGTACCGCCTATCATATAGTCAAACTTCTCATGCGTATGACCATGCGTCCACAACTTGATCTGTGGATGATCCAAAATGAATTCACTCAAGTTACTAGTGTAACCACCATTCATAATGTAGTCACTCTTGTACTTTTCGTGAATGCTCAAGGGTGAAGGAGTATGATGGCCAACTACAACATACTTTTTAGTTGGATCTGACTCAACTACACTCTTAAAGTAGTTCAATGTCTTTACGTGCCTTGTTACAGCATCACGTGGACTGAACCTCGCATAATTACGCTCACTGTTTCTGATGATAACAAAGTCATTCATCATCTTTTCAATGGAGTACATTGTAAGTTCATCTTGCTTATTCATATCAGTCCACAGTGTGGCACCAATGAATGTGAAGTCATTGATAACTACACTATCCATTTCTAAGAAATGAATGTTTGGGAACGTTGAACATTCATCACGCAACCACTGATATGCATCAGGATACTTGCCATGATAGAATTCATGGTTACCTGCTACATACACAACATGTGGAAACTGAAAACTGCAACGCTTTAGAAAGTCACGAAATCGTCGGGCAGTTTCTTGCCTACGACTCATACTATCAACTACAGCCGCAATACGAACCTTTTCTTCTGGATGGTCGTGCAGGTCCTGAGCAACCATAATGTCGCCGGACAAAATCAATACGTCGGCAGCCTCACTATTAGTCAGGTCAACGTCTGCAAATTCTAAATGCAAATCACTACATAATGCAATTTTCATGGCATATCCTTATAATTTAATACTTCTCTTCCATCAGCATGTGCATCGCATAGTGTTTGAATCCAGCCGCCACCGCGACTTTGTCCTGGTGCACCACATGTTTCGCATGTAACTGCACTCATACTTTCTGCCATACGAACCATGCCATCAACCTTATCATCACCACCGTGATAATAAAAACGTAGTGTGCCAAACTTTTCTTTTACCTGATCTGCAATAACTTGCGGGCATGCTTTAGGTACTGTTTTTAGTTGAGGCTCAGGATCCATTAGATCCTCATCAATATTCTTTTGCTGCCACTTAGATAAACGATTGTAACTAGTAAAGTCACCATTGATAGCCCTACTCAATGCACGATTATACTTCAATGCATCTACACGTTGTTTACGTGTCCAATCAACATGATGCTGAATATTAGAACACAACATATCAATAATGTTGTACCAACCATCATCATGGCTAAAGCCCCAAAACATGCAGGTCTCACGCATGGATCCATAGCGATTTTTAAAAATCTTTGGATACTTAATTGTCAGTGCTTCATCTAGGTTAGGTGTCATGTTTATCTCTTTTCAATTATACGTGGAATCCTGCATTGCGTAATTCAGACAAAGCCTGATTACGCTGTTTGGGATTGATATTCAATTTGATTGGCTTACCACTGTCAAGCAAATCGCTAAGGTCTTTTGCCTCTTTCAATCCGAGTCCGGTAACAGCACGAATAGACTTGATTCGCCAAACTCGGTCACTACCTGCTTGATAGCCAGCAACGGATACTTGACCGTTATATTCACCGGTAAGCAACGCAAAGAAGATTTCACCCTTAACATCAGGATCTAGGACACTTGCGATGCCATCCCAAAGTTTCATTCCTTCATCAGTGCCGTAGGCTTCTGTAATGCTACGCATGAAATTGATGCCACTTTGAATGATATCTTCTTTGTATTGTGTAGGAATCATATTTTTAACTGAAAAAGATTTTTAGCAAACCTGAAAACAAAATTACACCAATCACACCATTAAGTAAAATCAATGCACGATCTTTCCACATGAAGCCTACAATAAACCAACCTACTGCACCCAACCAACTACCTAAAACATCGACCCAGTGTAGTTCTTGTATTCCACTAGCCCTGATTGTAACTGCAATCAAGACTATGATACTACTTGTCCATTTAATGTACCAAGTAATATCTCCCTTGGGAGTGATACTGTGAGAACTTTTTAGTTGTCCTACTGTAAACTTTCTACCATCTGCGGTGGTTATAATTTCGTCATCTTTAAGTGGCACTATCCTTTACCTTTGTTAGCCTCGGCGCATCCGAGAAATTTCCATAGCCTGTTCATCATTGATGACAGGAACTGCGTTACTCTTGTGCATAGTAGCAATACCCTTAATCAATGTACCAGTGTACACCTTACGTTCGGGCTTTGCAGTGCTACCCTGCATACTGTTAAGACTGGGATACATTTCCTTGTGTTGACGGATACGATCCATAATCTCATCATTAGTAGACTTGAGAGGTACAAACACAGGCTTCTCACGCTTGACACGACCATGCAACATGTCAACATATTCCTCAAAAGTCTGCTTGGGCAGACCGAGGCGCTTATTGAGTTTGCATCGTTCTTTGTAACCCTCTAGCCAACGATTCATCTGAGCCTGCGTAACCTTCTGCTTACGCTGGCGATAGTTTGTGGTGGTCAAATACGGACCTACAAGATGCATTGTCATAATACTATTATACTGCCAATTCTAGATGTTTGCAAGTTCTACGGAAACTAAATCCGGGGCAAGTGCAACTAGACTTACCCGATTCTTTAGTTACAATGTAGATATCACCCTTAGAACCCTTGACCTCGATAGTAACCTTAGTAGTCTCTACAGGCTTGACATAATCTACACTAGCACCGTTGACTTCTACAATACGTGACCGATTGATTCGACGGAAAGGAAATTCAGGATTGCCAGTTGTGATGCCAATCTCTTCCTTGTCGAACCACTTCTCACGCATGATAGTGCCGGTATAAATGTTGTACTCATTTTGCACAACACCCGGTGCATATAGATGACGGCTAGGCCAAAGAATATTCTTGACCTTAATCGTCACCTTGTTACCGACTTGTAGTAAGTCCATATTAATTACTCGTCATCCGAAAGACAGAAACTACGAAACGCAGTCCAGTCACCGTTGAACATCACGTTGCCATTGTAGTTCTTAACGACAACACGATCCCGATGAATATGATACTCATACTCCTGACCACAATCGTTAGCAGTGACAGGGTAGAGATAGAATTGACCTACCCCAACTTTGAAATTAGAAACTAGTTGTGCGGCAAGACAGCCCATGCCATTAGCAATCTTGCGAGTGTCATCAAAATGATAACCATTAGTAATTTCTGCAAACGAATTTAGAAACTCCGCAAGTTCAAGTCCGTGACCTGAAGGATAACCATCGAATTGACGATACATGTTGATCATGGCATCGTCATTATCGTAAACAAAAGTAAGACTCCGAGTACCCATTTGCAATGCTCCTTTAATCAATCAATACATGTATTATATGCCCAAAACGATTAAATGTCAACCTTTTTTTGCAGGAACACAAATAAATTCCCGTTGTGTTTTTACAACAATTTCGATCTTTTTTCCAAGATCAATAAGTTGGGATTTAGAAAGTGATTCGGGATCCACGGCTAAACGCTGAAAATAGATAGCCCTAATTGCACTTTGACAAGAGGGCATATCCTGATACTGACCCATAAACAGACCAGTAGCGACTACAATCAAATTGAACATTACAGCAAATCCACTTGAACTTCAACCGAAACCTGCTTACCCTCATGGTTGAAAACCTTGACATGAGTTCCAAGACCAGTTGGGCGCTTACCTTCGGGAAGATACTGATCGTTACCGAGTGAAGTCAGGACACTCGTGACCGCGACACGCTGGTCATGAAATGCCATATCGAAAGCACCCTTGACCGTAGTATAGAAACCTACCCCGTTGCAGATTACACGAATCTTACGGCTATTGTCAAGACCACTGATGTATCGCTTAGTACGCATTTTCAAGTCCTCTTTATCAGTTTCAATACTACGTATTATATACCCAAAACGAATTATTGTCAAGCCTTAGTGAAAACTTTATAGGCTTCCAAAGTTCGCTGAGTTTGGGCCAATGGGCTTTTCTCAATGAACTTCAACATTCCGGCAAAATCCAACCCCAAAAACTCTGCATCTTTACGGAGTTGCTTGATTGCTGTTTCCATCTTCATTTTGAGTCCTTTATCTAACTGTCTAAGAGTCTATTATATACCCAAACCCATTTAATGTCAAGCCTTAAAAAAGCACAGGGGTGTGGGTTTTTTCACCCTTTAGGGTCATCCAAACTTCTTTTTCCTCTGAGTAAATCAGTTCAGCATGTTCCAATAGTGCCCTGCGTAAACCTTCATCCATACGCAACCATCTATCAACGGTGTCGTAATCACCCCAGGCTTTGGCTTTCAGTCCTGAATTTTGAAGCCAAACACACAGCATCTTGAGACCTTCAACTGTATTGGCAGGGTGACTGCGGCACATTGCGCCAACAAAATCGTTAGCAAGTAATGCCGTGAAAAAACTACCAGGTTGGAATCCATGAACAAAGTAATTGAAAATAGGATCAGCATATTCTTTCGGCACATTGTATGTGACAAAAGTTTCGTAAAACCTATTGGTACTGTATGGTGTTAGTTTCATTTTTAAGTATGCTCAACAATTTCAATCCCTGCGGCTTCGATAGCACTCACACATACCGGGCAGGGCTTTGCAAGCGCGGGGTTACCCTTACTGTCCCAACGACTGACAAAAATCCTATGAGCCTTGGTCAAATCTTTGCAACGTATGATAGCATGGATTTCAGCATGCAAGAATTGCTTTTCAGGAAGTCCTGCCTTTTGCGCATGTAATGCCTGTAATGGATGGGTCTTGACATAACTGTTTTGACCCACCGAGATAACTCGGCCCCTCTTGTCATAGATGACTGCGGTAAGAGCCTGCTTTGCCATGTTACTTTTTCGACGGGAACGAATTCTGAAACAGACCGGCAATGATGATTGCGGCAACCCAAGTCTCAAACGTATATGGAATTGCTAGTACAGGGAATAGCGTATTCAATGCCCAAATAGTAGCAATGGGTGCAAGAACAATAATTGCAATTGCAATTAGTACAAGTAGAAAAATCTTCATCATAAGTTCCTTAAAGTTTTGAAGCAAAATTTATCAATTCCAAAACGTCATTGACATTTTGATAACCCTGAACATCGTCATCCTTATAGGATACAAATTCTCGGTTAGGACCAATCAATGCAGTTTCTACAGTAGTAGCCTGCTGAGGCTTACCCATCTCACTGAGAAAATCTGCACGATAGTTTGAGCCATAGTTGCCCGGTCCAAACTGTACGCTTACGGTGTAGCCATTGTCAAAGGTAATCTGAAAACCTTTGTTGTCATTAATCACAAACATATTTTCTCCTACTCAATCCCAACGCTTTTTGTCACCTGATTCTTCGTTATCATCATACCCTGCGGTATATGCTTCGATTTCTTCAGGAGTCATATTTTCTTCTTTGACTTCCTCACTAGAGTAGGTAGCACCTACAAAATAGTGAGGCCTAAATCCACGACCATAGTAACTGTCAGCACTACCACGGTCATAAGGACCACCATGACGCTTATCATATTCCATTTTACATGCTCCAATAAGATTCACTAGAAGGCGAGCAGTAGTAGGGCGTATCGTAACGCTCCTGAAACTCCTTACCATTCATCATGTTACGGCGAGTGACAAACGTTTCGTGGATTTCATAACGAAAACCATCACGCTTGAGCCAAGTGTTCTTGACCGTATGCTCCAGCATAGAAAGATTGTCGGTGTTATAGTCCTTCTTAAGGACCAATCGCTCACCAGCCTTCGTGCGCTTGTCAGTCTTGTAAACTTCAACAGTGTAAGAAGTCATGTCAATCTCCGTTTTCTCAGTCTATACATGTAGTATATGCCCAAAACGAATTAAAGTCAAGCCTTTTTATCCAAAAAAGATCCGTTGTAAATCAACAACTTAGATGATTTAGATCCAGTTCTACCCGGTATTTCATGTATTCAGGGAACCTGTTTTTGAGAAAGAGTACCTCTTTTTCTACGTCATCCATACTCCAGTCAGGGTATGAGTATGACACAAAAAAACTCTCGTTTTTATAGATATTGACAACGTATGCATTAGTACTGCTAGATTGAGGAGTTTTAAATTTCTTAATTGATTTATATGATGGCATATTGTCCTCCTCTTGTGGTACTATTTATATAGGTTTAATTTGTTTTTTATATAGGATTGCTTTAATAATGTTGAATATGTATAACTGCGATTCTTAATGGCTTCATATTTGTGTGTGTTATTATATACACCTAATGCATATAGTCCGGCATATTCTAAATGATTTAACATGTCAATTTTGCCCTGACAATATTCATATAACCTGTTAGTTAATTCATTTGCTTTAGTACTATTAGTCCAATCACCCTGCCAACCGTATGATGCCATATTCTTATTACCATGATGGAAGTTAATTACATCAATGATTTTATAGCCAAACTTTTCAGGGTCCTTATCTAACTCACTATAGAAATCACCACCAATAATACCAGTAGGTCTTGTGATACTCAGTGATCCAAATTGAAATGATCTTAACAACTTCTCATCAATAACTTTATTAACAGACTCAAAAATAGATTCCTCAGAATCGCCATTAAGACCTATAATCATACCACCGACTGTATAAGTATCGGGGCTTAAATCTCTGATATTTTTAAGTGTCTCATAATTATTTCCTAAGCCACTTTTCTTTCTAACTGCTTTACTAGCCTCTGGATTGAAACTTTCAATGCCAAAGAATAAACTACGAAACTTAATCTTACCTAGTAACTCTAATTGTTGTTTTCTACTGGTAATTAAATCTAGTCTAGCATATGCAGTAATTTCAGGATGATAATTCAATCCACTCATTGCTTCTAAAACTATTTCTAGTTTTTCATCAGTCTCGTTTAATGTATCATCACTAGCAAAATAATGCTTGATACCATACTTGCTGTATGATTCTTGAAAATAGTTTCTCAACTCTAGTGGATCTGCAAGTTTAGTAATCTTAGCATTACGTAATTCGTAATTGCAAAAGATACAATTGAATTTGCAACCGACACCTACTTCAAAACCTAGTATATCATGCTTTGATAAACAATCATCACCTTTAATGATAGGTATAACAGGGTTGTCAATTACTTGATTGAAGTTATGATTAACTAATACTAATGGATCAGTCTTTTCAGTATAAGGTGACAAGTCTTTATTATCTAGCCATGCATCAAACATTTCCATGCTACGACCTAAAAAGAAAACATCTATTAGGTCATTTAATGATTCATCGTAGTTACGTGAACCACCATGTATAACTTTAATTTTTGGATACTTAGTTATAGCCCATTCTAGTAATGGGCGCAACTTGTAAACATCAATAGCATTAAAGGGTGTAGATATAGCAATTACAGGCTCATGCTCACCTGCTAACTCACTCTTAACTACACCCTTTAGGTCCTCTGTAGACCAGTGCGTGAACCAATCAATGATTGTTGCACGATGCCCCCTCTTTTCAATTCTTCGGCGTAACTCAAATGACCCCATGCTACGGAAGTGTAGATGTGGCCATGTTCCGTTACTGTTCTCCGAAAGAATTAAAAACTTCATCAAACACGATTTGTAATTACTTCGTCAGCCAAACCATAATCTACGGCATCTTGTGCGCTCATAAAAAAGTCACGCTCCATGTCGTCCTTCAACTGAGAATAATTTCTTCCCTTGCTATTATGCTTGACATAGATGTTAGTCAAGTTCTTTTTCATTTCAAGAATTTCCTTGACTTGAATCTCCATGTCAGTTGCCTGACCACGTGCGCCACCTGATGGCTGGTGAATCATGTGTCGTGCATTAGGCAGAATCTTACGCTTGCCGGCTGCACCTGCCTGTGCAAGTAGTGAACCCATTGAGCATGCCTGTCCCATAACAATTGTAGTAATGTCGGGCTTGACAAACTGCATTGTATCATAGATTGCCATGCCAGCAGTCACACTACCGCCGGGGCTGTTAATGTAAAGATAGATATCCTTATTATCATCTTCGCTTTCAAGATATAGCAACTGTGCTACGATAAGGTTAGCCATCTGATCATGTACTTCGCCTTCAAGCAAAATAACACGATCCTTAAGTAGGCGACTATAAATGTCGTATGAACGCTCACCACGTGAAGTCTGTTCAAGGACGATAGGTACTAGACTCATGTAAAATCCTTTTGTTGTTTTAGAGTATTAATATTACTACATACAGTAACCAAATGCAAGCATTATGGTTAGACTATTTTTACCGAACTGACATATTGACGCTTGCTTAGTTCATGTGGTACATTGAACTTGTTCGGTACCATATCTGCTAATGGAATATACCCGGGCCTGTTGTAAGGGTGATTGAGAGGAAAGCCTCTACTATCAAAAAACTCTTTGTGTTCTTCGTAGTAATTCTTTATTCTAATTCTATTATTACGCCAAGTCTCGGTTGATGTTCCAAAAAATCTTACAACGAAATCAGCCGTATAATGTCTAAAGGGTTTGTATGCTTCGGGTGCGATATATTGGTCATTGTCGATAGCCAAATCTTCTAGGGTCTTGCCAATTTCTACATACAGCAAATATACAGTGCCAAATTCATAGTGATCAGTGAAATGGTTATAATCTTCTAATTCTAATTCGTCATTTCTATTCATGCCGAACCAAGTAACGATATGTCTAGGCATAATCTTTCTGCCAAAGTTATCTACAAAAGATTCGCATCTGTGAACTTCAATGTTTAATTGTGCCAATGCATGTTGAACATATTCAGGTGCACCAACATAAAAGTCATGAGGTTGATCCAACATCCCATGATATACCTCAAATATGTGATGTAGATAGTTTAGTGTATCTTGGTCAATAGGATCTGATACTCTGCGATTGACGATTGGTTTATAATCATCAATGATTTCACAGCATCTATTAATGGCTTGTATTGCTCTTAGTTTTTCTGTGTTGTAATCATCAAACCCATAGAATCTTTTAGGGTCATCAATAGAATATAGACTTGTACACACCGCAACTTTACTAGCCCATTTCTGAGCAATGTTAGTGTCACGTATTTTATATTGTAGTGTGATCGGGTCTAAAACGTTTTTAGGATCAGAGTACTCTATGTGCAATTCTGTGTACATAGAAATATATAGTCACATTTATACCTTACGTAACTTTCTTCCTACGTCACCCATCTTGCTTGGTGCTTTGGCTACTGGGTTAGATTTGATGCCCTTAGCAATTTTTTCTGCACCTGCTTTAAAGTCTTTCTCACTACCAGTTTCATCTCCTAATCCTACACCCAACTCATTGGGTTGATCTAGTGTAGTCTTAGGTGCAGTGTTTGAAAGTTTAAATGAGAAGCCACCCTTAGTAGGATCGGTTGCACCTGACTTAGATTCAAGTGTAATCTTACCTTCTAGTTTTGCAGGCCACTGAGTAGCAAAACTCATAACACGTGATTTTGGATCATAGTCAGCATATTGCTGAATGAAGTTCATATCCAAAATAGCAAGAATAACATCTTGGAATTCAGGCAATGCACTTCCTTCGTTAACTGCTTGCATAACTGCTAGTTTAACAGCGTGTGTTAACTTACCACCATTTGAAGATGGTTTCTTAAAGTCAATATTACTCCACAATTCAGCATATTCATTACCCATTGTTTCTGGTTTACGTGCTTTAAATGCAGCCATACTATCGGTAACTTCTTTAACAATGTCTTGTTTCCAAGGCAAGAAATCTTTGAATTGATCTGGTACACTTTCAGGAACATATTGATTCAATAAGTTCATTGCTTGGAATACCTGTGATACTGTCTTAGGCTGAGGCAAAGGTGTGTCAGGGTTGCATAGATCGATGAATGCAACACTCGCCTCATAGTCTGGATTGTCTCTAATCTCTTGTGGAATCTTTAATCCACCTACGCTTGGTGGCGCACCACCACCTTTGCCCTTACTAGAAATATTAACTTTGTGATTTGTTTCTTCGTTACTGATACTTGCATAACTATCAGCAATGTTTGTATTTGCTTTGCTTGGGAAATTGATTACAAGTGCTTGAGTTGTTGCACCCAACCATTCTTCAAAGCCCTTACGTCTAGGGAAACGTGAAGTACCTGACACTAGTGCAAGCACGCCTAAGTATTCGCCGGCGTAGTCTACGATACTATCTCTAATTTTATTAGGAACTTCTTTAGGAATTACAGGGTTATCACCTGCCATGATAGTTTCTGCCATGCCAATTACAATACGTCCATAGTCAGTTGATTGTAGCACTTTGTTATTGATGATAGCATCACCTAAGTCCATTGCAGGAATATCATAGTCAGTGATGCCAATCTGACTTGGCTTTAATAATGCGGCTTCTTTACCAGTCTCTTCGCCTTCTTCGCCCTTGCTTGCTTGTCCACCTAAGTCTGCTGTCTTTAAGAATTTATTCAGAGGAAGTTCTTCCCCTGTGTCCATTCTCATTTTGATTCCACCCTTGAATGCACCCTTGTCAAACATAGCCTGAAAACGATCTGCCTCATCAGGATCAGCCGTCATAGGCTCTTTGTCAATGGTGTAGAAGGGCATTCCGGTACGAATCATTTGGATAAACTTGTCGAAACGTTCTGGATATTTGGTAATGGTGCCAGCACTGAGAGTGCGGTCTTCGGCTAAGTAGTTTAAGTGGTCAAGGATATCACGCATAGTAAGACTATTTATGCGTTTTAACACTTAAAGAAGTTTTGATGGAGAAACCATTTGCGCATTCTATGATGACGTTTTAGTGCGATTCCATGCTCTGCTAACCTATCACGGTATACATAAAAACTTGGCCCATGGCTCATAAGAGGTTCCATGCCCTTGCGCATACGTTTTTTACTATTAATATCCCACTGATATTGATGACACATTTCATGTGCTAGTGTATCAATGAGCCACTGTTTGCAGTACCACTTGTTGAACAGGTGAATTCTTACATTAGATTTTTTGACTTTAAGATTAGGTCTAAAATCTTTAGCCTCGCACATTCCCCAATAGTCTTTAGAACGATTAAAAATAATGAATTCTGGAGTAGGGAGTTTATTGTCAAATATAGTCTTATTCAACAAACGAAATAAGTACCTAACCTCTTTAATATTGGTCCTATATACTAATCTCTTTTGTGCAGAAATTGAGGGAAGTTCTGCGCTCATGTATTCTTTAAGTTTTTTGGAACTCATGGCATCTCCAAATATGTGCATATATTTATTGTCTAACTATTACGTAAAATTTGCAGTTATTTAGGAAAAAATAAAAGGTTAACGAACCCGATTAAATATATTTTTAGGAGAAATTTTATGGAAATCATTATCGGCTTGATCGTATTGGGCGTAATTGCTTATTTCGGTTACAAGCATCTTAACAAGGAAAAGGCTGACGGTTCACATCCATTGGACAGCGTGACAGTAGCACCTGTTGTGGAAACCGTACCAGTACCTGAAAAGGTAGCAGAAACTAAGGTTTTTGTTGATGGGCACGGAGATGTTCGTGAGACAGTACCTGTTAAGGCACCTGCAGTTACTACAGCAAAATCTTCAGCACCTAAGAAACCTAAGGCAGCAAAGAAGCCAGCCGCAGCCAAACCCGCTGGATCAGCAAAGCCCAAGGCTCCAAAGAAGCCAAAGATGACAGTTGTTAAGTAATAAATGCAAGATATCGGGTTTGATATTATTACAGACCTAAATCTATCCCCCGAGGATAGTTTTAACTGGGAGGGCAAGGCAACAAGTTTGTACTGCTTAGTGTCTGGTAACGTTAGTAGCGATATTAGAACAGTATTACAAACTCTTGCCCATCTTAGTAAATTTTACCATGGTGTATTCTTTGTTCCCGGCACATTAGAATATCTCACCTCCCCGGACATTGAACAAAGAACTGATGAATTATCAGCAATTATTTCTCAAATTCCTAAGGTAGTAATGCTACATCATAATGTAGTCATTATTGACGGGATTGCGGTCATGGGAGCCAATGGTTGGAATGATGCAGTAATGTTAGATTCCATCAATGCAAATGAGATAGAATATAATTCTGCTAGATTGCAGGATATGGCGTATCTACATCAGTCAATCAAACGACTTCAAAAGCACCTAGATGTTAAGAAGATCATTGTCATGACTAATGCGATACCAGACGGGGATTTATATTTTGGGGAAGCACCCGACATTGCTAATAATCAGATACCACTTAATGTTGTACTGACGGGTGACACTGAACATAAAGTTAAGTATTGGGTGTTCGGGAATTACGAAAAAACTACTGATACTTATCTAAACGATATTAATTATATCAATAATCCTTATATACGCAAAAGTCCCTACTGGCCCAAACGTCTAACTATCTCAGTTTGATGATTCTGCTTCAACTTTGATTTGCAAGGGATAGCCCTTAGCCCTAGCATCTAGGGTTACTTCAATACCCTTCTGTTCTGCAATCTCATAAGGAAGAACAGCAACGATTGCGCTACCCTGTTCATGGATATCCTTAGTGATCTGCGTAGCAGTATCAGGGTTATAATTAAAGTATTCTACAAGACTATCAATAACAAATTCCATTGAAGTTTGGTCATCGTTGATATAGATGATTCGAAACAATGGGGGTTCCTGTAGACCTACGTTAGGCTTAATCTTGCTCTTTGTTTCTGCATTTGCCATTTTATTTTACCTTATGAAATGTTAGTAGACGACACCATGCCGTCTACTAACAGACTACACTATATTATTTATTGTAGGAAATTGCAATCTTCTTGGGCTTTTTTTCCTCAGGAATCTTGCGTTCTAGGTTAACAGTAAGAATACCGTTAGCCACATGTGCTTCAATTACTTCAACATGGTCTGCTAAAGTGAATGTACGCACAAAGTTGCGGGCTGAAATGCCGCGGTGTAGAAACTCTACGCCCTCACGAACATCTGCACTCTGCTCACCCTTGATAGTCAATTGATTATTTTCAACTTGAACATCAATTTCCCCGTCATTGAATCCAGCCACAGCCAATTCAATTGCGAACTGATCATCTGTGTACTTGATTACATTATAAGGGGGATAGTTGGTGTTAGATTGCTGATGTGTGATTCGCATCAACTCGTCAAATACGTTGTCGAAACCAACTGCAAATTTGTGAATTGACGGAATGTCAAGGGAACGAAGGTTTAATTCTCTAGTCATGTTTTATCTCCTTTATTAAGCAAGACTAATTGTAATGTAGACCCGACCATCGGCATCTACAACATTATTTATAATACACTATTGCGTAAAAAAATAAAGTATTTTGGGTATTAAAATAAACGGGGAGGAAGTTTTTGACTTTGTAAGTGCTTTTTCCAACGTCTTTTTGCAAGTGATTTTGCTATCTTTTTTCTAATAGAAGGTTTGATATAAGTTTGACGTTCCTGCAATTCCATAAGCAATCCAGACTCTGCTACTTTTTTCTTAAGTTTTCTGAGAGCCTTGTCTACATTATCGTCTTGTACAATTACCTTTTTACCTTGCAGTTTTCTCATATAAGTGGCGTAGGATTTTTAACTAAATCTACGTCTATATTTATCTCGGTAATAGAATTTTCCTTGTACTTTTTAGTATGGAACATGTGGGGTAACAGGATCTTTTCAATTTCTGTCTGTAATCCACGGGCACCTGTTTTCAAATCGATACAGTTTTGTGCAATCTGTCTAATAGCATCATCTGTGAAATTTAGTTCGATGCCGTCGATTGAAAACAAATACTTATATTGGTCGATGAAACTATTTTTAACATCCGTAAGAACCAATATCAACTGATCAATAGTCAATTCTTCCAACGCAATAGTAGTAGTGAAACGCCCGATGAACTCAGGAATCATACCAAACCTCGTCAAGTCATCAGGGGTTGCTTGATCTAGTTTGACGTTTTCAGATTTAGATTTTACTTCTGCTCCAAAGCCAATACTTGACCCCTGCATTCTGTTTTTAATTACGTCATTTAGACCCACAAAGGCGCCACCAGCAATGAATAGAATATTCTTAGTGTCTACTTCAAGCATATCACCTTGTGGGTTCTTGCGCTTGCCCCCGGCTGAAATTCTACACTTTGTTCCTTCTACTAACTTAAGCAATGCTTGTTGTACGCCTTCACCGCTTACGTCACGTGTAATGCTTGTGCTTTCACTCTTGCGGGCGATCTTGTCGATTTCATCAATAAACACAATGCCACGTTCTGCACGTTTAATATCGCCGTCTGAAAGATTCAATAGCATTTGAATCATTGACTCAACATCATCTCCCACATACCCGGCTTCAGTCAAACTGGTTGCGTCTGCTACTACAAATGGAACATTCAAATATTTTGCTACACTACGTGCCAATAATGTTTTACCTGAACCAGTAGGACCAATCAACAACACGTTGCCCTTGTTGATTTCTAGGTCTTTGGGAGGATTATTGATACGTTTATAATGGTTAGCAATGGCAACGCTTAGTACTATCTTAGCATTGTCTTGTCCAATAACATGAGAATCCAAGTGGGCTTTAATGCTGTATGCATCAAAGTCTTTAGTATCTTCTTTCTTAGGTTCTTCTGTAGTTTTATCGTCTACTATAAGTTGGTTGCATAAATCAATACAATCACTACAGATTGAAACATCGTCACCTACGATTAGTTTTTTGACCTCGTCCTTGTGATGACCACAGAAAGAGCAATGTGTTAATTTCTTTTCTGACATAACTTTACTTATCTATACCTATTCTTGTGGCAATCTTTATTACGGGTTACAGACAATTCAATATGATTGATATCACGAATGTTAATAGTTTTTCCCCTACCTAATTCAACTTGCACTTCAAATTTTTCTATCTCGTTTCCGTGAATTAATAATTCACCGGGTTGACCAATACCATAAAATGATCGTTGCCTCCCACTTAAATATCTGGGATACACGCATTTATTTATTACAACTTCCCTATGTAGGTTAGTTATACTTAATAATAATCTTGGCTCATTCTCCCCGATTAATAAATCTCGTACTAGTTTCATTCTAGTCAAATCATTAAAATAGTAAACATCTCTGTTTCCCATTAATAAATCTTTGGGATCTTTTGCCTCAACAATGATACGTCCTTTGCTAGGCCGAAATATATTATAACTACTATCCTGTGAATGTTTCAACGTTTCATTTAGTGCAACAATGAAATTGTAATTCCAACGAATTTCATATGGTACTACTAATATGATTCCTCTATGTACATCAGTTTTAAACTGATAAGGTTTTTGTACAAGAGTGAATGCATTCTTTGGATAGTACTGAAACAATGACTTAATTAAGTCATCACCTTTTTCACGCTCATAAAAATATGTATCAATTTGTATTTGATGCTTATGATTATCAAACTGATGTGTGTTAGATGGTTCTGTAAGTAAAAAATCCCTGAGTTTGCTTTCAGAAACATTTACTTCCATTAATAACGTAACATTGTTTTCGCTCGAAACATTTGATAGTATTTTAAAACTATCAACATAACCGGCACTATACGTTTGAATATTGTTTTTTACCATTGTAAAGTTGCGTTGTTCACGCTCACTAATTACAATAGTACCTAACTTATATTCGATTGCAGTACGAAAGCCATTTAACTTTGCCTCCTCAAAAGTTTGCCCCGCGCTAGTAACTTGTATAGGCTGGGCAAAACAATTGAGTGGCAACAGTAACGCAATTAAAATGCGCCACATGTTAGTTCCCAGAGATAAGACCGCGAATCTTTCTTAAATCTTCTGTGTCATTCTTAGACCAATTGATAGTACATGCAATTGTTTTGCCGTTAACGACATTGGTATTGATGACCTTAAATCCAACCAAACGACCTTGTGCGTTTGTTGTTACTGTGCGAACCATATCAATATCGCTATTGACTAGTGCTTCTTGGATACTAAAGTTGGTATCTTTGTCTGGATCAGTAGCAGACATTGAAACCTCGTCACCCTTCTCAGTGCGAGACTTCATGCGATCCTTTTGATTTTCATTTTGACGGCTACGTAGTTTGCTAATACGTGAGTCTGTGACATTATCACCAAACACATAACTTACTACGTTGGCACGTGCATTATCACATGCCTGTAATGTAACTGTCTTTTGAATCAAATTAGTAGCGCCTACACTTGGCTGAACGCCTACTGCTTCAATTGATTCAATATTACACTTTTTGTTATTCCATAACCAACCGCAATTCTTAGTGATCTTAATAGTTTCACCTGGAATATTAGTTTTGAATGTTTGAGATTCAATACTGGAAATCTCACCCTTACTAGGGCCTTGACTTGCACATCCTGCAAATGTAAGTGCAACAACACCTAACAATAAACGACTCTTCATAAATCCTCCAATGGAGTTAGTTAATTACAAGTCTAATTGTATAGTAACAAAGATTTACTATCAAGTGTTTTGGCTACGTAGATGCTCTTCAATTTGGGCACGTTCGTTGTCTGACAATAGTTCAACGTCATATTCCCCATTATCAATCTTTTGGATCAAGAACTTGATATATTCTTCATCATATAGATATGAATCAGATTGTTCTTTATTGATTTCGATCCACTTATGTCCATCGAACTTATAGACACGATTTGGCAACATGTCTACACGGACAAATACATCGCCCTTTTTAGCAATTTTGGGGAAAGATGTTCCAAAGTTAGTATTAACTTGAGTAGTTGAATCTGCGGTTAATGCAAAGAATTCTGGGCGCATTGCTTCAAGTGCTTGTCTAGAAATTGACTTACCTTCAAATTCAATGTATCCACCGTCAGTCTCGTTTAATGTTACGCCTTCTGTTCTGATGACTAGGGCTGGTTTGATTGGCTTTGGCTCTTCAACAATTGCATCTTCAACTGGTTCCAATTCAACATCGACTGTATTTGTATTGGCCATAGGTGTTTCGAGTACATCTGTTCCCACCACTGCATCGTTTTCAACAACTGTTGGTTCAACAACTGTTGGTTCATCTGGTTCAACGTTTTTAATCTCCTTAGATTCCAATTCTGGAACTAAAATTTTAATTGAAGGTGCTTCATCTTCAATAAAAGGTCCGTCGATTACGTCACACTCTTTGTTTGGACAAAACGGACCAATACCCGGAGCAACAACCAACGGTGTACCACATTTATGACACGGGTCTAACTTATCGTCACTTGCTTCCGCAACTTCTTCTTTTTCTTCTACTGTAGGTTCTGTTGTAGGTTCTGGAGTTGGTGTGGGTGAAGGTACAATCTCATCATCCTTCTTTTCTTCGTCCTCACGCATCCATCTGAAACTATGTTGTGCGGCAATAACCATAGTAAGTGCTAGTGGGTCAAACACAAATACGATTAGAATAATCATCCAACGTACTGCACGTTCTAATGTATTAGCATCAGGATTATCGCCGTAAATCATCGCGGCAACATACTTGATAGGACCTACTTCTGCTTCAACCTTACGTAATTGTGAAGCAAGTGGCGCTCTTTCTTCCTGAATCTTTACGATACGTGCTTGTGCTTCTTCAATTTGTCTAGTTAGATCAGCACGTTCTTTTGCCTGTGATCTACGAACTGCTACAGCACGTTCAGCACCTGACTGTGAGAATACACTGCCATCACGTTGTTTAATTTCTTTATCTTTACTTGCAGTAATACCAATAACTGCATCGTCCATCTGCTTTAATAGACTACGTGCGGCATCGATATTTTGTCGCTCGTTTGCAATCTTTTCATCAAGTAATGCTACTTGAGCAGCCTGATCACCAACTGGTACACCCTGATCAATGTGGGCCTTAGATAGGAATCCAAAGATACCCATGCTGGTTAGTAATGCTAGTGCCATTACAGCCGGCACTAGATATAGTTTAAGGGTCCAGCCTGCACGATCCCAATAACGGTGCAACCATACTGTGGCTACAACTTTGGCTACTTCTAATGCACCTCCCATGATAATAATAGGAATAACAGCAGCCGCAAAGATTGCAGTTAATCCTAAGATACTGTACCATGCCGCGATGGTACTTAAGGTAAGTGCTACCAGTAAGGTTAAGGCAGGTAGGCTAAAAATTCTCTTCAAAAAAGTCATCTAGTATTTAGCCCCTGAGGACCGTAAATCTATAGACTTATTTGAAAAGATGCCCATATGTTTCCAAAAACTCTTCAAGTGACATAACCATCTTTCTAGGTATGCCCGGACCTTGCTGAATATGATATGTCACCCAAGGTCCTGTCTCACGGCGTTTTACTTGAATGACTTCGATACTATCTCCGTCATCAAACGTAAAACTTTTACCGATTAAATCTTGACCTTGGCTGTAATCATATGGTTCAAAACCTTCTTCAATCATCCTCTACCTCGTAGGACACTTCGTAGCCTCCCTTACGATCACTGAACCAATCATCTTCCCGATCATAGTTGTAGTTTTCAATAAACTCAACAAAGGTATCGTACTCTTCATCTGTTGGTTCATCCCCGTCAGGCACGTTCCAATCGTTACTACTCATGTGGCTAGCAATCTCTTTGAAACGCTCTACTGATCCAAACGTTTCAACAACATCTTCTTCGGGGATATCATAGTTAAAATGACTATGTACCTGGTGATATTCAATCTTTTTAAATTGCATGTTATTAATCCTCTTCCTTATAAATTTCCCAATTGTTGGTAAAATAATCCCAGTGCCTGTTGTCATGGATATCAACAAGTAATTCATATCCAAACAATGCCAATGAAACAAATAAACCACTATGGGATTGTCTAGTGGTAAAATTAATCTCAAATTTTATTAGATCATTGGTCTTATTTATTTGAAATTCCCAAGACTTGTTCTTGGTAACTTTTCCATTCTTAGATTTAATATAAAAGAACCTATCACTATAGGGATTCTTAATATTAAAATTTATCATGAACATTAGAAGTGTTTCCCGAATAGGCAATAGATTGCAAATCTTTTCCAAGTTTTAGGTTGCATGTTTCGGCATGATACTTGATTAGGATTCTCACGCCAACTCATACCATCAGGTCCCCACTGCCAATGATATGTACCAAAACGAATATTAAACCAAAGATTACTCATTATGTAACACCAAAATGTTCTTTAATATTTTTAACACACTTGTTCATTGTGCCTTCAATCTGTGCTAAATCATATGTGGTATACGCCTGTGTCTTGTCTGTATTTTCCACAACTGTAATACATTCCTTGACAATTAATTCAGCAAACAAATTAACATCAAACGATTGTCGCACATGCGGATCATTAGTGGGTCCAAATCCAGCCCTGGCTGCAAGTTCTTTAATTCTTTCGTTCATTTATCATCCCTAAATCTTACAAAGCGAGGGAAACGCAAACTATAGGTACCGTCACGATTCTGTGTAATTACATCACACAAGATTTCAACTGTGCGACCAGTAACCAAATTGCGGTCACGCCAAAGATTATCTCTATCAGCATCACTAAAGCCACTCCCAACATTGACAGTAATAGTTTTCCCGTCGTCAACTCCGGAGCAAACAAGAGCCCCAAGTCGTCCCACATTCCTACCAGTACCTTCTTCAACACCGATGACCTCCAAATCTACAGTGATAGTTGGCTTCCACTTCATCCAAAAAGTGTTACGCTTACATTCATAAGGTGCATCAAGGTCTTTGATCATGATGCCTTCGAATCCTGCATTCACGTTATCCTTAGCATAACGCTCAAGTTGACTCTTGCCTTCAAAAGAATCAAGGTCAACTGTAATGTGAGGTAGCAATTCTACGTTAGGCATTTCATCGATAACAGGTCTAATTGCCTCAAGCAATGCAATACGCTTGCGTAGTTGTGCGTTCCAATGACCCCTGCGAAAATCTTGCAATGGGATAACATCAAAGATATTGAACACACTATCATCAGCCTGTACGTTTTCTTTACGGCGCGCTTGACGCATTAGTTCTTGGAAACTATTACCAATCACTTCGCCATCGAAAACAAATCCTTCAGTCAATGCACGTGTTTCATCTTTTGCTTTACCTGATGCACGAACAATCTTAGTAAAGTTCTCACGAACCTGTTCTTCGATATGAGTGAAGTTCTCAAACACCTTACCATTGCGGCTATAGCAAGTAGTCAGGACTTCACCAAAGTCAGTGTGAATGACTGTCATCAATACACGCACACCGTCAAGTTTAGGTTCAAGACGCTTAGTACCCTTCATTTCAGGGCGACCTTCACTGTTAGTTGCGAGTTGGCAACCAAAGATAGGAATCTCGTAGTCAGTACCCTTGCAGATTTTATTGATTGTAGTAGAACTAATGCCAGCCCGCATGTCACGGCGAATCAATGGGGCACAAAACTTATTCCATTCTACACTATCGAACCTTTGTGACATTTCTTCGATAGCATCACGTGCGGCATTACCAGTCAACCCACGCTGACCTAGTTCTTTCAGAAGTAATTCAAATTCTTCCCAAGGATTTTCACTATCAACTTCGGGACCGTCTTCAAAAAGAAGATCAGGTACTTGCCTAACACCGAATGTCACATAAGGATTGTAACAAACTTTAAGCAAAGTTAGAAAACGTTGTGCATTGACGCTGCCTAGTTTGGCAGCACTAAGTGCCTGCTTAAGTACGTCCTCTTTGTGTAGACGACCATCTGATTCATTAAGTTTTGCGATCCAACTGGCAGACATATAGATTCCTCAATTCAATAGTTTATTGTAGCAATATTATATCTAGTTGTCAACCTATTTGTCAACCTTTTATTTAAATTCAGCCGCGTCCCAAATTAGAAACATACCGATCACTACCCAAAGAACAGCCAAACCTGCTTGACCATTTAGATAGTAATTCAGTGCGGCAAGTAAATTAAGACCGCCGATGGTATATCCGACGGGCTTACGATTACGACCAAACCATTCAAAAAATTTACGCATGATATTTCCTTTATATTTCATTTAGTCTGTTCAGTTGCAACTTCCTTGACCTTATCAACCCCTCGATCAAGTAATTTAGCGACACCACTAAATCCTATAGTTGCTATTACAATACCAAACAATGTGCCTACCAAAAAGTTCTTCAATTAGATCACCTTAACACGGTTGAGTTGAGTGGAATCGTCACGATGTGCCTTGACAGTGCCAGCAACCTTAACACGCTTACCGGCATTCATGCCATCCTTGTAACTGAAAAACACTGCCTGATTCTTATCAGTAATGCCAGTCACAAAGTAGGTGTTGTAGTTGCGAGAATAGATGCACTTGACAACCTCGATATCAAGTGTCACCTTGTTGCCAGGGCTACTGATAAAACCACCATCAGCATCACGGACACGTGCGTTTGCATCATCACGTGCCTTAGCACGGAGATAGCAACTGGGGAGGCTAGCAATGACCGCAACATCATAGTTGCTTTCGATAGTGTCACGGTTAGCGATAGTCATAGCAGTGTTATCAAAGTCATTGAGTTTGATACCCTGCAAAATCTTGAAGGTCAGACCCTTGTAGTACGTGCGAATGTTTTCGCCTTCTTCACGATCTGCCTGACTGATAAGGTCAGGATTAGCAAGGAACGTATCAATGATCTGCCGATTGGTCTGAACACCTTCTACCGGCTGATAGTTCTCGTCAACAGGAATCGACTTGAGGTATGCGTTGTTGATGCGCTGGGCAGCCGATGCCGCACCCCAAACGTCACTAGCGTTGAAATTCAGAACCGGGCGTTGAAAGCGAGCCATTTCTAAGTCCTCTTTATCAGTTTCAATACTATGTATTATATACCCAAGTCCATTTATTGTCAACCGACAAAATTGTCAATGATGGAAACCACATCCTCGGCATACACATCTTCCACGATCTTGTCCATCTTGACTTCCATCTTACGGAAGCGGAAAAACTGAATCTCATACAGGTCCTTACCTTCGTTGTACTTGATGTACACATAACCCTTATACGGAGTCATACCTGAAGTCTTGAACTTAAGACCGTCGCCCATGTTCATCAGATCCTTAGCACCCCAAGCAAACAGAGCCATCGGATCAATCGTCTTGATTTGCGAGAGAATGATTTGTGCAGTGTTCATTTCGTATCTCCGTTTTCTCAGTCTATGTGTACATTATATGCCCAAACTGATTAAATGTCAAGCCTTTTTTAGCCAAAAAAACAGCGACCTAGGGTTGCTAAGTCGCTGTTTTACAACAAGTTTTTTGTTGTTTTTATGCTACATCAGAGGGCTTTGCGCCGTCCTTGATAGTCTTGACAAGAGCAGCCAGTGCCTTGAGGTCTGCGTCAGTTAGTACGCTGGCCTCACGTGATGCAGTTGCCTGGACTGTCTTAGCGAAGGCTTCGTCAGCCTTTTCCTTGTCAATCTCGTCAACCACTTCGTAGCGACATGCACGACCCTTGCTATCGTTGTAGTCAGTTGGAATGCTAACAACGTCACGTGGGTTAATCTTAACGATTACCAAACGCTCACCACCAAAGTGATTGAGGTAGTCACGTGAACAGAAGTGCAGACCACTACTGCAAGTACGGTTCTGGTCATCATCAACTTCGTTGCGTTCCATTTCAACGACCTGACCTACGCTGTTGTCCATAGTGCCACTATGACAATCCTTGTAGTCATTACGGACCTTCTTGTAAGCAAGGAAGTGACCGTCAGGCGTAATCGGCAGACTGTTCTTCTCAAGGAAGCCATACAGTTCGTTGACTGCCCGCTTGCTTGGGTTGTCCATGAGGTTGTCCATGAAAGCAATCAGAGGTTCAACTGGGAAGCCATCCTGAATCATTGACACCATACGCTTGGTTAGCGCATTGTGCATTTCACGATCCTTCCAGAAAACCTTATCGCCTTGGACACTTACGTTGCCCTTGCCGAACTCAATCACGACCTTCTTAGGCTCAATGATATCCTTAACCAGTTCCCAGTCACCTGCCTTAATAGCATTAAGGACACGCTCATAAGTAAGATGGCTCTTGTTAATGGTATGCGGTGTGCTACCAATTACAACAGTGATATTTGAACCTTGAATAATAAACGGAT
>JACCDW010678860.1_pt1 | contig 38373 bp, 78 predicted proteins | sample 7449781 | NCBI WGS metagenome assembly JACCDW01 (sample SAMN15323449, study PRJNA562643) | freshwater metagenome | isolation source: river surface water | place: USA:Blue River Watershed | collected 2017-08-18 | reverse complement strand
AGGTCGACGAGGGCGCCGTACGTGTCCTCGTGCGAGTTGCCCGCCCCCCTCCTCATCCCCGACGACCTGACGGCGGACGACACGACCCTGATGATCTCGTTCCTGCCGTACGCGTAGACGTGCCCCGCCTGGCTGTTCACGTAGAGGGTGACCCTGGAGCAGGAGATCGACTCGAGCGAGTTGTGGAGGAACTCGTGGTACCCGAACTCGGAGGGGAGACCGGATGGTTCCATCACCCTCGTCGACACGAGTTCGTCGATGGTCATCCCGAGGAGGGAGGCGAGCGACCCCATCCCGCCGACCAGTTCCGGGTTCTGCGTCGCCTCGCACACCTCGACGAAGTTCTTGGCGTACTTGTACGGGTCGATCGGCTGTCCCTTGCACTCGGCGTACAGCCCCGAACGGAAGCGGAGGTCGCCGCAGAGCATGTTCTCCCACTTCTCGGTGACGACCTCCGTGGGAAGCCCGACGACCTCGTCGAAGAACCTCCTCGCCACCGACAGGGCGGCCTGTTCCTTGCCCGCGGAGCGCCGGTAGCTCTCGCTCTTGCTCATCGTCATGGTGCTATCTCAGTCCTGTTCGTGGTGTTCGGGGGCTACCGCCAGCAGCAGGCCCGCGAAGCGGATGGTATCACCGTGCGCAAGCACCCTGTTTCGGGCGAACTTGTACCTTACCCCTTTACCCGAACGCGTTCTGGACACCAAACCCGCCCTCACGAGGTCGGAAACCACCTTCTGCGCCCTGCTCTCCGACCACCCGAGACGGTTCCCGAGGGAACGGAGCGTCGCGGACGGCGTCGCGGCGATCTCGCAAAGCATCGCCCCGTGAGCGTTCAGCAGGGACCTCTTGTCGGTCGCCGGCACCGTGCCGAGACCGCGCAGCACCTCGACGATCGCGTCCTCGAGACGGTCGGGGTCGCCGGCCAGGGAACGCACGACCTCGCGTATCGCGTCGCGCACGACCTTCTCGTCGACCGCGTTCGGTGTCGCACTATTGCTTGTTTCCATGACGCGCCCGATGCTACTCTGTGTATCCGAACGGCGCTCGTCCGTTCCGCCAGCGCGTACGGGAAGCACGGATCGCCAGGCGGACCGCGTCTCCCGGGAAGGGGAGACATGACCACCACACCACGGAAACAGGGCCCGCAACAGGGCCTGGCGGGGGTTTTCGCCCAGCTGTCGACCGGGAAGGACCGCACCTGCAACGTGGGCAAGCTCCTCGCCGGCTTCGACACCGACACGGCCGCGTCGTTCCAGGAGGTCCTGGACAACATGGAGATCTCCAACAACAGGATCCGCGCCGCCCTCCTCACCGACGGCATCAGGATGAGCAGGGACACCATCTCGGACCACCGACGGGGGCGCTGCTCCTGCCCGAGGGGCGACAAGTGAGCGGCCTCGACGGGCTCCGCAAGGAGGCGGAGGAGAAGATCACGAACGCCAAGCGCAAGGAGGCCCTCGGCAGGATCGCCGACATGCTCGAGCGCAAGGGCATCGACCCCGCCGAGATCGGACGCGTGAAACGCATCTCCCTCTACCAGTCCCTCACCAAGGGGGAGGACGGGCAGGCCGAGGTGCACGACCTCGCCGCGATCCAGTTCTCGCCGTCCTGGGAGGACGGACCGCAATGGCCGGTGATAGCACAGGGGCCGGCGGTGAGGATCCCGCCCGTGAAGGCCTCCAAGCGCAAGGACAGGGAGTGGAAGCGCGCCGTCATCCTCCCCGACATCCAGGCGGGCTACTTCCGCCTCCACGACGAGACCCTCGAGGCGATCCACGACGAGAGGGCGATAGAGACCGCCCTCGCCGTGCTGAAGGACGCCGACCCCGACCTGATCGTCCTCCACGGCGACAACCTCGACCTCGCCGAGATGGGCAAGTACATGGTGACGCCGGCCTACGCCCGCACCACCCAGGCGGCGATCGACTACATGACGCTCCTGTGCGCCAGGCTCCGCCACCTCGCCCCCGAGGCCAGGATCGTGTGGATAGCCGGGAACCACGAGGAGAGGCTCCCGAAGTACATCATCAACAACGCCGTCGCGTCGTTCGGGCTCCGAAGGGGCAACGAACCGGAGTCGTGGCCCGTCCTGTCCGTGCCGCACCTGTGCAGGCTCGACGAGTCCGGGGTGGAGTACCTCCCCGGCTACCCGACGGGATCGTTCTGGATCAACAACCGCATCAGGGTCATCCACGGCGACAAGGTCGCCTCGGGAGGCTCCACCGCGCACAAGTACCTCGCCACCGAGAAGACCAGCGTCCTCTACGGGCACATCCACAGGAGGGAATGGGCGGAACGCACGAGGGACGACCACGACGGGCCGAAGACCATCCTCGCCGCGTCAGCCGGGTGCCTCGCCCGGGTGGACGGGGCAGTGCCTTCCACGAAAGGCGGCACGGACCTCGACGGAAGACCGCTCCAGCGCACCGAGGACTGGCAGCAGGGAATGGCGGTCGTCGACTACCAGGACGGCGAAGGGGACTTCCACCTGGAACTGATCCCCATCAGGGACGGAGGAGCAAGGTGGCACGGCAAGGACTACCACGCCCAGTGAACCCGCCCGCCTCCGTCCACGTCCTCGTCGCGATCACCGCCTGCACCGCCCTCGTCTGGGCATGGCGCGCCAACAACAGGCTCGACCGCATCGAGAAGGCCGCGCGGCGGAGGGAACGGGAACTGATCGACGAGGAGATCTCCTACATCGAGGAGTACGCCAACGACCCCGACGACGAAGGATGGTGGGGATCGTGACCACCATCGTCGCCGTCCAGGGGGACGACTGGGTCCTCGTCGCCACCGACAGCCGCATCTCCTCCTTCGACGGGGGAGGCACGGCCGTCCAGTCCTCCACCCTGTCCGCCGGCACCAGCAAGGTCGCCCAGAACGGCAAGTACCTACTCGGAGCCGCCGGGGACGTGAGAGCCATCAACCTCCTCCACCACGCCCTCCAACCGCCCGCGCCGCCGCCCAACCTCGCCGGCAGGAAACTCGACGCCTTCATCACCACCAAGTTCATCCCCGCCATGAGGGAATGCTTCGAGACCCACGGGTACGCCACGCCCGACAACGACGACAAACAACACATGGCCGAGCACGCCTCCACCGTCCTCGTCGTCGTCAACGCCCACGCCTACGTCGTCGACGGCGACTACTCCTGGGCCACCGACACCAGCGGCATCTACGCCATAGGGAGCGGATCCTCCTACGCCCTCGGAGCCATACACGCCCTCCGCAACGGCAGAGCCATAGAAACACCCCAACAGGCCAAGACCCTCGCCACCAAAGCCCTCACCATCACCAGCAGGCTCGACCCCTACACCGGCACACCCGTCCAGACCCACACACAGACGCACGAAACCACACGAAACAACACCACACGACGCACCACCCGCCAGCACGCCCGAAACGACAAGAGATGACACGCGAACAAGATAAGCAAGCATGGACAGACCAAGCGGCGTGCAAAGGCCAAACCAGAAAGATGTTCCCAGCACACCACAAGGACACCCAGTACATCAACGCCGCGAGACGCATCTGCGACGAGTGCCAGGTGCGGAAGGAGTGCCTGTCGTACGCCCTCGAGTTCCCCGCCGCCGACATGCACGGGGTGTGGGCGGGGTTGACTCCTCGCCAGTTGGCGGCCGAGCAGAGGCGGAGGGGTTTGAGGCCGGTGCGTCCGACGATCAGCCAGATGTGGGCGGAGATGATGGGTCGGCGTCCTGTGCCTGTGGAGCCGGTGGGTTTCGTGGATCCGTTCCTCGACTAGCGCGGGGGTGTGTCGTGGTTACCGTCCGGTAGCGGGGCGCTGCCGGAGGGGTGTGTCAAGCGAGTTTGACCCCGCACGTGTCGCAGTAGTCGGTGCCGGCGATGGTGCGGGGGATCTGGTCCTTGCAGGGCCATGTCCTGCCGCAGGGCGCGATGAGCGGTGTGCCTTCTGTGGTGTTGCGTATGACGTCGACGATGGTGACGGGTGTGGCGTGGTGTGGTGTCGTGTCGTGTCGTGTGCCGTCGTTCTGTGTCGTGTCGTGTGGCGTGGTGTGGTGAAGTGACGCTCGGTGTAGCTCCCTGGCGCACCAGGCGTTGATGCTGATCCCCTCGGATGCCGCCACCAGGGCGACCCTGTCCCTGACCTCCTTGGGGAGCCTCACGTAGAGGACGGCGTCACCTCGCGGCATCTCGCCTGACGAGGGTCTCGAGGTACTCGCCGATCGTGAGGCCGTAGGAGGCCGCCATCTCGACCATGAGGTTCTTGGCGTCGCCGGCGACGCGGACGGTGACCTTCGCCGGCCTGTCGTCGGTGGCGGTCTTCGGCGGGCGCCCCTGCCTGCCGTCGGCCATCAGAGCCTCGTGCCGCAGGAGTTGCAGATCGTCGCCCAGGGGTAGCGGCGCACGGACTTGTGGGCGCAGTCGAGGAGGTCGCCGGCCTGTGCGTCGGTGGCGTCCCGCACGAACTCCGCCATGGACACGCCCTTCGCCGCCGCGGCCCGCTTCCAGCGTTCCCTGGTCGTCTCCGGGACGCGCACGATCACCTGGACGACCGGGTCGCCGTCCGGTGACACCGGGTCGGGCGTGACGCCCAGTCCCGCCTCGTCGAGGGCCTTCGCGGCCGCCTCCTTCACTTCCTCGGCGTAGCCGTCATGCCTGTTCGTCGCCATGCGTGACCTCCTGTGGTCTGGTTAGTTCCTTCTGGTCGCCGTCGAGGAGCTCCGCGACCGTGGCCGGCGGGAGCACCCCGGAGCGTCCCATGATCTCGAGCAGCTTGCGTGCCTCGGTCTCCGGGTCGAACTCGTCGGCCGCGGCCGCCGTCTCGGCACCGGCGAGCACGGCGCGCTGCGGGTTGTTCCTGTTGTCGTCGACGACGAGCGACACGTTGACCTGCTCCATGCCGAGCAGGCGTGACCGGCGGTCCATGATCGACAGGACCTGCTGGACGGCCTTCATGTCCGGTTCGACGACGTGCTCGTCCCCGTCTGGGCCGGTTACCTTGCGGTGCTGGGTCATCGGCCAGAGGGCCTGCTGGAGGGCGTCGAGCCGTTCGAGCTCCATGCGGAGCACCTCGGGGTACGCCAGGAGCGCCTCGCGGTTGAGCTTCTGGAGCTGGCGCTGGACGGCGTTGTTGACGGCGCCGACCGAGATGCCGAAGCGCTTGGCGATCTCCTGGACGGTGACACCGGCGCGGCGGGACGCGAAGATGCGGGCGTCGCGCTCGGCCAGGAACTCCCTGGTGAGGCCCTTGTCCTTCTCCGCCACTCGTGACTCTCCGTTCTAGTTGACGACCTCGAATGGTAGCAGCCTGCCGCGGCGGAGCCTGGCTGGCCACTCGCGCATGTCGCGCGGGCCGCGCCACTGCTTCACGTCGTACTCGGGGGAAGGCGCCGTCGGGTCGGGGGCGAGGGCGTACCCGAACTCTGGCCAGCGCATCCAGACAGCCGATCCCATCGGACGCAGATCACGACCGGAGAGGGAGTTGCCGAGCGGGGCGTGGTGCTCGAGCCAGAGCGCGACTCCGTACCGTTCCCTGAGGCGGTCGAGGTACATGGCGATCTCGATGGCGACCGACTCGGCGGACCGTCCGCCCGGGTCGACGAACGCCTTGTAGAGCGGACCCATGACGAGCAGCTGCGGGCGTGACCTCTCGATCGTCTCCTCGAGCCTCGACCTGTCCTTCGGTTTGAGGAGGTCGATGCCGTCGGGCTTGATCCACAGGTCGGCGTCCGTCGTCTGCCTGTCCGGCCACTGGTTGTTTACCGTCTCGACGATGCGGCGCGCGGTGCGCCTGATGATCCGTTCCGGGTTCTCGAGGTCGACGAAGAGCGTCCTGACCGGGTCGATGCGGGAGTACGTGAACGGGTGCGTGCCGGCGGCGCAGCAGATCGCGACCTGGCGGGCGAGCATCGTCTTGCCGACGCCTTCCGCCGCCACGATCATCACGCGCTCCTGCTCCTCGAGGACACCGGGGATGAGCCACCGGTACTCCTCGTCCGCCTCGGAGACCAGTTCCTTCCAGCTCGTGTGCCGGCCCGGGTTGTCGCGGGACTCGACCGGTTCGGCCTGGTCGAGGAGCCGGCGCGCCTTGGACAGCCTGGTGGAGAGCGTCTCCCTGGTGTCGGACAGGAGTTCGGCGATGGTGCCGGCGACGACAGCGGCCGGGTCGGTGCCGCCACCGTCGTCGTCGGGTTCCGTTCCGACAGGTGCGTGACCGTCGGCGGGTTCCATGTCCTCGGGCGACAGGCCCGCGGACAGCGCGTCGTGGACGTCCTTGTGGCCGGCGGGCGGGCGCATCAGCTTCACCCTCGATCCGGCTTCCCTCAGTTGTGCCGCCACGTAGTTCGCGTGCACCTGGCCGGCGGGGTCGTTGTCCATCACGACCTTGACCTTCGCACCGGCGAGCCACGCCGTGTGCTCGGGCCGCCACTTCGACCCGGTGCCGTTGTCGGCGCCCATCGGGTTGCACGTCGCGACCAGGCCGAGACCGACGAGCGCGTCGGCGTCCTTCTCGCCCTCGACGACCCACACGGGCGTGCCGTCGGCGACGGCCCCGAGGACCTCGGGCAGTCGGTAGAGGGGGCGTGACTCCAGGCCGGAGGTGGACCACGACCATCCTCCCCTGCCGTCGGGCACGCGCTGGCGGAACGTCTTGCCGGTCTCGGTGCGGTACCTCAGCACCTGCATCACGAGCGTCCCGTCGGCGTCGTGGTAGTCGTACGTCGTGTCGAGCTCCATCTTCTCGGGCTCCTTCTTCTTCGCCGGTGCCGGCCTCGGCGCCTGCTTCTCCCTCGGCGTCCTCGGCCTGTCGAGCACGGACTCCCTGTCCTCGGGCCACAGGTCGGTCGGTTCGATCCCGACGCTCGTGCAGATCTCCTCGAGGGTGCACGGGACGCCCCTGTGGCACGTCACCAGCACCTGCCCCTGGTCGCCCACCCCGACGGAGAGCGAGGGGTTCTTGTCGTCGGCGCGGCACGGGCACTTCGCCGACCACTCCTCCTTGCCGCCCTGCCGGCGCACGCCGTCGAGCCTGGACAGGAACTGGTCGACCGGGTTCACTTGACCTCCCCGAAGGGTTCCGGGTCGCTGACGGCGAGGATGCGTTCCTCGCGCTCCGCGACCACCTGCTCGTACGCCGCCTTGAAGGCGCGCTCGTCCGGGCGTGACCTCCCGTCGAACCCGCAGGCGCGCATCGCCTCGGACACCTCCTCCGGCAGTTCGTTCCACTCGGTGCCGGTCTCGACCGCGCGGAGGCGCTCGAGCACCATCGCCCACGCCTGTTGCGCACCGGTCGCCGGCGACTGGCCGACCATGACCGATCGGCGCACCTCGCCGACCCGTGGCGGCCATCCGCCCATGACGACCCTGCGGTCGATCTCCGTCAGGACCTGCTTGTAGTCGAGGTCCTGGAGGTAGCGCCACCACGTGCGCACCGTGGCCTGGTGGTTGCCGTCCATGTTCGGCCAGGCGGCCTTGACTATGTCGACTATGCGCACCAGCTCGGTGCGGGTCACTTCTTGTTGTCCCAGTAGTCCACGAGGTTGGGTGCCTCGAGGCGCGCCGTTGTCAGGTCGCGCCTGATCAGTCTGTTGCCGTGCTCGTCGCGGTGGCGCGAACCGTCGTGCTCGGGGGAGAGGACGATCGCCTTGATCGCCTTGCGAGCGGTGTCCATGCCCCACTGGGCGATCAGCAGCCTCGCGGCGAAACGGTGCTGCGTGGCGACCCGTTCCGTCGACGCCTGCTCCTTCACCTCGTCGGGGAGGCACGTGTCGAACCACAGTTGGTAGATCTCCTCCACGTGCTCGTCCGGGACGGCCTCGACCTCCTGGGGTTCCAGCTTGTTCCTGTTCACCATGCTTCGTCCTCCTTGCGCGCCGCCTCGAGCGCCGTGGCGTCGGGGTCGTCCTGGTGATCCTCGAGGACCTTCGCGAACATCTCGATGTGCTTCGCGTCCCTGAGGATCAGTTCGAGTTCGTCGTACTTCTTCCGCCGCGGGTTGTTCCCCTGGTGGAAGTCGGAGAGCTTGCAACCGAGGATCGCCGCCTCGGCCGCCTCCGGGCCGTCGTACATCGCGATCGCCTTGCGGATGATCGCCTCGCGTTTGGCGTCGAGCCGCGGTGGTATGCCCTTCTGCTTGCCGTCCTTGGGCCGTCGGTGGGTGTCGACCCAGAGGTCGAACACCGAGCGCACCTGGGCGGCCATCGTCTCTGGACCGTCGGTGGTTGTCGTTTCGTTCTTTGGCATAGTTCTGTCCTTGCCGCGCGTGTGCGGCGGTTTCGCCAGTCCGGCGTAGTTGTCAACGGTAGAAGTACAAGTTCTTGTATTTGTTCTTCAACCTATGGTTTGTTTAGAAGTTCTTACCGTAAGAGTGGTCCCGGAACCGTTTCCCGTCGTCGGGCAGGGGTAACCGGAACACTTGGCATCTTGCCGTGCTCTTCCGTGGGCTTGCGGCGCCGCTTCGGTTGGACGACATTGTTAGCGCCCCACGTCGTGGCGCCGCAACCCAGGTCGGATCATTTCTTCGAGGTGGCGCGGCGCTTGTTGTGGTACGCCTTCATGCGTTGACCGGCGGCGGCGTTGCGGATCGCGATCTTCTCGCCGTTCTTGCGGAGCTGGCTGATGCGGATCGTCACCGCGCTGTTGGTGCGTCGGAGCTGCTTCGCGATCTGCGAGGAGCTGTAGCCGTTGGCCCAGAGCTCGACGATCGCCTTGTCGTCGGCCTTCGTCCATGCCGATCCTCGCTTGCTCGCGCGGATCTGGCGGGGCTTGCGCTCGGCGACGGGTCGCGGCGCCTTGTTCGTCGAGAGCGAGTCGATCTCGTCCTTGGTGAAGCCGGCGTCCTCGAGGACGATGCGCGCAACGTCCTGGATGCTGATCGCACCGGTGTTGCGGGAGAGGTCGAGCATGACGCTCAGGTGGTTGGGTGTTAGTCGTTTCATGGTGTTGTTCCTTCCCGACGGTGTTCCGTCGTGTCGTGTGGTGTGTCGCACCGTGTGGTGTGACGCATGGAGTGTACGCCCTACTGGGCGTCCGTGTCAACCGTTTCCGGTGACGCGATCTGGATCTGGTCGTCCCTGACCGGGTCCTGCCAGATGTTGGCCGGGTTCGACGCCGGCGATACGAGGGGGATGTAGGAGCCGGCGACGCCTCGTCTGGAGCCGACGTCGCGCATCCATTGGTCCGCCTCCTTCAGGGTCGCGAACGGGCCGAAGAAGACCCGGTCGGTCGCCCTGGTGTGGACGATGATCCACCCGCCGACGATCGGCTGCCAGTCCTCGGGCGGGAGGACGACCCTGTCGGGGATCGGCGGGAGCGGTGCGGTGAGGCGGTCGTGGCACTCCTCGCAGAGGAGGTCGAAGCGGTCCAGGGAGACCCAGTCGTTCTCGCCGCCCAGGTCGTGGTAGTCCTTCCAGAACGGGAAGAACTCGGTGACGTCGGTGCCGTTCGGGTTCCCGCCGATCCAGCAGAGGCCGATCGGTTGGCCGCACGACGCGCAGTCCAGGTCCTCGTACTCGTCCGGGTATGCGTCCTCGGGGACTTCTTCGATCTTCTCGGAGCGCGTGGTCTCCAGGTAGTCGTGGTACCTCATGCGGAGCCTCATGCCGCCACCTCCTCGTCCCACGACGGGAGGACGGCGTAGCCGTTCGAGGTGACGAGCACGACGACCTCGTCGGCGAGCCTCATGTCGTCGCCGCGGACGACCTTGATCGCCTGGGTGCGGGTGCCGACGGCGCGGAGCGCGTCCTTGAGGACGGCGTCGTCGTCGGACTCGGCGGAGCGCCCGTAGTCGGTGACGGTGACGATCGCACCGGACACGCCGATGAGACCGGCCCAGCGTCCGATCGCCTTGTCGTGCTGGCGGACGACCGTCCAGCGCACGAGGTCCTTCCACTCCTCGGGGATGGCGTCGCAGATCCCGTCGGTGGACCTGTCCTTCCAGTCGCCCAGGCAGACGGAGCAGGGACGGCGGTTCTCGTGGTCCCAGGTCTTGCCCATGCCGTTGCAGTTCTTGCAGCCCCTTGCGCCTCCACGCGCTCCTCTCCCGGATCCGTGGCACTTGTGGCAGTCGATCGGGGTGGCCTCGGTGCCGGGGCTCCAGTGGCAGGAGCGGCACCCTGTCGGTTCGAGGACTACGGTCCTCTCGTTGCGGTTGATCTTCATGGTTGACCTCCTTGGTCGTCGTGGTGTGGTGTCAGTATCGCGAGGGGGTGTGTCACACGCCGGCGAGGCGGCGTGCCGGCGAGTCGTACGAGATCGCCTCGTTCAGGAGCGCCTCGAGGACGGTGGGCTCGCCCAGCGATCCGTCGGCGGACGCCTTGACGACCGCGAGGGCCTTCTGGCAGGCGACGAACGCGAACGTGGCGAGTCCCTTGTCGGAGTAACGGGCGACGGGGTCGGAGGAGGCGAGGAGGGCGTGGTCGCCCTTGCCGAAGATCTCGGTGCGTTCCATCGTGTAGGTGAACCCGCCGGTCTCGCTCGTGCGCGTGGCGGCCATGCAGCGGCGGACGCTCGCGCGGTACGCCTTGCGGTTCTTGTCGTGCTGGACGACGATCACGATGCGTCGGTTCCAACCGGTGTCGCCGGCCTCGTCCTCGGGGACGCTAGGCCCCTCGTACGTCCAGGCGATGCGACGGTCTTCGATGGTGGGGATCTCTCCGAAGAGGAAAGGGAGCTCGGTGTTCTTGATCATGGTGACCTCCTTGGTGGTCTGTCGTGGTGTGGTGTGAATGGTAGGGCAGGGGTGTGTCAACGTTTCCAGGGGGTGTCGTACCCCTGGGACTCGAGGAGCGTCAGGACCTCGTCCAGGCACTCCCCGTCCGTCGCCTCCTCGCCCGGTTGGGCGATGATCCGGATGATCTCGGCGACGAGCTCGTCCTTGTCCAGGGGGCGCGGGAACGGGATCGGCCCGTCCTTGTGGTAGACGATGCCGTTCATCGCCACACGCTCGCCTGCCACACGGCCTCGGGGAGCTGGTCGAAGTAGAGGTCGGTGACCTCGTGCTCCACGACGACCTCGCCGGCGTTCTTGCCCGACGAGACGAGACGGACGCGGCGGACGTCGTAGAGGTCCAGGAAGTTGAGGACGACCTCCACGGCACGGCCAGGGCCGCAGGGGAGGAGGACGCCGATCGGTTCCTGGTCGTTGTGGTCGCGGATCACGATGACCTGCCCGCCGGAGACGCCGAACACGGTCGCCTTCCCGATCTGGTTCAGGATCGTGTTGTGGTCGGCCGATCGGCCTTCCCGGTTCTCGAGCCTCGCGATCGCGAGCTTCATCTGTGCCTTGCTGAGTGTTGCCATGGTGGACCTCCTTGGTCGGTTGTTGTCAATAGTAAAGGATAACTAGGGGGTGTGTCAAGTACTAGATCGCGTCGTCCCGGCAGACGTCGCAGTGACCCATGAACGGAATGTCGCAGGTGCACGCCTCGTCCTCCTCGTGGGAGACGGTGAAGGTGCCTCCCGTGGGGACGTCGTGGTGCCAGATCGTCGCCTGGAACGCGCGCGGGCCGACGGAGTACTTGAGCCGCCACTCGCCCCGGACGGTGATCGCGGAGAGGAGCTCCTCGGCGTTCGCCGCGGTGAAGAACCCGATCACGTTGCGGTCCCAGAGCGGGAACCCGTCAACGACGAAGTCCCCTCCGTCGCCGACGAACTCGGACACGAGGTCCTTCCAGTCCTCCATCGCGTCCTGCCAGCACGTGCCGAAACAGTGCTCGGAGGGGATCTCGTTGTCGTAGCCGACCCCGTCCTCCCAGAGGAGGCAGGTGCACTGGTTGGTGATCTCGGCGTCGGTGGTGTTGAACTTCTTGGTGTCTGTCGTCATGGTTGACCTCCTGGTCGTTGTGGTGTGTTGGTGAGGGTAGTGGAGGGGTGTGTCACCGTCAACGGGCGAGACGCTCCAGGCCGACGATCTCCACGAACTCCTGGCCCTCCAGGTCGTCGGCGCACCCGGCGCAGAAGAGGTCGGACTTGAGGGACTTGAAGAACGGGAGGCGGCGGTCGATCCACTCGACCTCGAACTCCTTGGCGTTGTTGTGCGGGCAGTATGTCATGGTGTGACCTCCTTGGTCGTGGTGTCTGGTTGACAATGTAGAACATAGTAGGGGGGTGTGTCAAGTATTCCGCTCGGGGATCTCGCCGGCCCCGTCGTCGTGTACCATCGTCCCGACAACTAGACAGACGAACGAAAGGATCCGGATCATGGGCGCGAGCTTCGACTCCAGGTGGAACGCAAACGTGGAGGCCCTCAGGGCATGGGCGAAGGAGAACGGGACGCCGATGGCGCCCGCCGGGGCGACGGTCGTGCGTGACGGCCGGGTCGTGAACGTCGGCAGCTTCGTCGCGTACGCCCGGTCACGCCAGAGGAAGGGCGTGCTCGAGCAGTCACGGAAGAAGGACCTGGAACGCATCCCGGGGTGGACGTGGGACAAGCTGGCTCCCGGCCCGAAGGGGGAGGTCGACCGGAACGAGGAGATCAGGAAGCTCCGGAGGCAGGGCGTGACTCTCGCCGAGCTCGCCCACCAGTACGGGATGTCGAGGCAGCGCATCCACCAGATCGCACCGGACCTGCCCAACGAGTCACGGCACAGGGCGCACCTGAAGAAGAGGCGCGAGGAACGGATCGCGGAGAGGCGCGCCGAGGCGGACGCATCGGCCAGGCGCGAACGCTCGAGAAGGGCGCGCTGATGGGTCTGTTCAGCATCCCGTCGCTGGCGGCGATCCTGTCGGCGGTCGCCTGGCTCGTGATGCTCGGGGTCGGCGTCCTCCACTCCGCCGGTCTCGTGGGCACGACGATCGGCTACGACGAGGCGATGGGCGTCGCCCTGTGCTTCGTGCCGATCGCGATCTTCTTCGTCCTCCTGCTGGCGGTCTCGACAGCGAGGGCGATCAGGCTCGCCGCCACCATGGACAAGGACTGAGGAATGGTGAAGGCCCGAGGGCGCTTGGACGCACCACTCGGGCCTTCTTCGTCACCACGACGACTGTTAGATCATAGCGAGCGCGGGAGCGTTCTCCCGTAGACGTCGCGCCACGAACGCACCCACACGGACGGGTACATACGCTTCGGTCGGCGACCCCTTGAGAGGTCCTGGAGGACGGTGATCGCCTCCTGCACCGTGCGTCGCACGATGATGCCGTTCCTGATCGCGATCTCGGCGCACTCCACGCCCTGCGCGTCCGTGTAACGGGTGTTCGACCCGTGGACGAGTCCGTCGGTCACCCAGATGACGGGCGAACGGTGGTTCTGCTTCTGCTCCACCGCCCACTTCGCCGCCGGTGCGTCCACTCCGTTGCCCGACATTCGTTCGGGCATCTCGGCCACCATGCGTCCCTTGTCGGCGACGACCATGAGCGTGGGTCGTTCCCTGTCGCTCTTGTTCGAGCAGTACACGGCGACCTTCGCCCCAGGTGCCGCCTCGGCGATCCTGCGGACGTCGTCCTGAGAGAAGTGCATGGATCCCGATCCGTCGATGAGCACGACACCGCCCGTTCCCTTGCGCACGACGTCGAACACCTTGCGGTCGGGGTCGGTGAGCATACGGGACACGCGTCGCGGCACACGGCCGGTCGCGCTGGCACGGCGCTTCTTGCCGATGCCCCCAGGTGTGAGCCTCGGCATCGGGAAGTACTTGACGCGGAGCTCGTCCCACGCCGTTCCAGACTCGGGCATCGTCATCTTCCCGACGTCGTCGGTGGAGACGGGAGCGGGCTTCGGCTTCTTCTTCGCCTCGGTCGGGGACGAACCCTCCGGCCCGTCCTTCTCCTCCGCGTCCTGCGGTTCTGGTCTGGTCTTTCCCTCGTCCTCGTGCTGGTCGTCCTCTGGCGGTGCCGGTGGTTTGGCGACCGAGTCGATCAGGACCGCCATGGTCTCGGTGTACGAGTATCCCGCTGGTGCCATGCCCGAGATCGGGTGCGGCGACGTGTCGGCGAGGTGCGCGTTGTGCACCTTCGCGATCTGCTTCACGAGACGGTCGGCGAACACCTTGAGGACCTTCGCCCATTCGGGGTTGTGCTTCCGCACGCCCTTGAGGTACTCCGTGAGACGGCCCGTGCCCGCGCAGGCGGCGACGTCGTAGACGGCCTGTTCCCACTTGTCGTTCTTGGCGACGTACTCGCCACCGATCTTCTCCGTCCCGTCGAAGACCTTCTTCATGTCGAACCCGACTCGCTTGCACAGTTCGTTGACGCGGATCTCCTCCGCCGACTTCAACGCCTGGAGCGACGCGCGACCGCGCTCGAGCCACGGACGGAGGTCGACTGGTGTGATCTTGGCGTGCATCATCTCGTGGGCGCGCACGGAACGCTCGAGTTCGGTGTCCCCTTCGGGCACCTGCATCTTGCGGTCGACGATCATCGTCCATGCCTGCCCCGGTGCCATGACCGTCTCGGTCACTTCCCACGCGCCGTTCTCGAAGTCCCTACGACCCAGGAGGTCGGGCATCACGAGGGTGGTCATTATTTGGCCACCTTGTCGATGGCGATCGCGTCGAGCACCGCCTGTGCGAGCTTGTCGCCGAACACGATGCACGCCGCGCGGTTCTGGTCGCCGAGTCCCTTGCGGAGACGGTCGAACGCCTGGAACTGACGGAGAGAGATACGGCGCTCGCCGAGGTCGGCGGCACGACGGGCGTAGTCGCGCAGGTCGGGCGAGAGCGAGAACAACGCGTCGGGGTGCGGTTCGTTGATGCGGATGCGCACGGGGAAACGGTCGACGAGAGCCTCGGGGAGGTCTCTCATGTCCTCGCAGTTCGTCGTGCACACGACGCTGTACCCGTCGGTCGGCTTGATGCTGTTGTTCAGACCTGGGTGGTCGAGGTGGATGGACTCGGGGGTGTCGGTGACGGCGAGGAGCGTCGCGAGCACGTCGCCCGATGCCTTGTCGACCTCGTCGAGCACGAGACGGCCACCGGCGCGCAGTGCGTTGGTCGCACCTCCGTCGCGCCAGACCCATTCGTCGTTGCCCGCGGGGAGCCAGTGCCCTGTGACCTCGGCGCTCGTCATGTCCTCGGTGCACGGCACGCGCCACGCTCCTGGGGCGACGTTGCCGTAGTTGAGGCCGGCGAACGTCTTGCCGACTCCTGGCGGCCCGAACAGGATCAGTCGGTCGACGCCGGCGTTGAGGACGTCCATCGCGTCCTGCCAGCACTTGGGAAGTGGTGTGGTTGGTGTTGTCATGGTGACCTCCTTGGTCGTGGTGATGTTGTCAAGAGTAAAGGATAGGGAAGGGGTGTGTCAAGTACTAGATCAGGTCGGGTGCCAGTTCGGTGATCTTGTACGACGCGTCGAAGAAGCTCCACTCCTCGCCACCGTTCAGGTGGACCATGATGACGGAGAGCATCGCCGTCCTGATGGACGCGTGCTTCAGGTCGTCCCTCGCCGCTTCTTCGTCGCCGGCCAGGATCGCCTTGGCGATCTTCATGGCGAGGTCGGCCCGCACCGCGGCGAGTTCCGTTCCTGGTTCGACGTACGCCCACTCGCCGTTCATGCGTCCGCCTTCGCGGGCATCGTCTTGATGACACCGTCGGGGCCGGCGAGGACGATCTCGCCCTTCGCCCAGAGGCGCGACTTCACCGCCGCGTCGAGGATCCTGAACATCGCCGTGTACATCGCGTCGGTGTCGTCGACCTCGTTGAACGTGACGGTGTTGCTCGCGTTGCCGAGCGTCGCGGTGAGCGTGTAGGTGATGAGTCCGTTCATCGTGCCACCTCGCGTTCCACGATCTCGCGCACCGCGCTCATGCCGACGAAGTCCTTCCACGACTCCCACGAGTCGACGTTCCAGTCCTCCCACGCGGCGGACGACTTGAACTCCTCCCACTGCTCGTCGTTGAGCTTGGTGTCGAAGTAGGCACCGGCGAGTTCGTCGATCTCGGATCGGTCGATCACCGACACGCGGATCTCGAAGCGCTTCTCCAGTGCTCGGATGATGTGGTGGACGTCGTCGTCGCCGATGCGCGACACGAGATCGTCCGCCTGTTGCTGTTTCTGTTCGTACTGTTCCATGTTGACCTCCTCGGTCTGTCGTTGTGGTGGTTTGGTTGGTGCGAGCGGGCCGACGGCGTGGGGGTTGCCGCCGACCCGCCTGCGATCACTTGGCGGAGGGCTTCTTCGCCTTGGCGGTGATGCGGAGCGAGTCGGCCACCGGTGAGAGGCTGGTGACCTTGTCGGCGACCTCCTTGCTGATCGTTCCGCACTCCACGGCGCCCTTGAACGCGTCCAGGTCGACGCTGCGCTTGGTGACGTTGTCCAGCACCTTCGCGCTGACCTCGTCGGCGAGAGCCTCAACGTTCACGACGAGGCGACCGTCGGAACGGACGATGGTGACGACGGTGCCGTCGGGGAGTTCAACGCTGTCCTGACCGGACTCGGCGAGGGCGTTGATCGCCTCCTCCTGTGCGCGCTTGAAGGCTTCGTCCGCCTCCTTCTTGGCGATCTTGGCGAGCACGGCGGCTTGGGCCGCGTACTTCGCGAGATCGAGGGACTGGGTGCTGGTGGTGTGTGTCTGTGTCATGGTGACCTCCTGTGGTCGGTTTGTGGTGACGGGGTGAATGGTATGGAAGGGGTGTGTCAGGGTTAGATGGCCCCGACTCCGACGAGTGCGTCCTCGTGGGCGCGCTGGCGGATCTGGTAGGCGAGGGCGATCGCGTTGCTCGCCTGGACGGCGACCTCGTGGGCGATGCCGTCGGCGACGAGGGCGGCGATGACCGCATCGGCCAGGTCGATGCCCCCGGCGTCGATGGAGTCCAGGAGCTCCTCGTTTCGGTTCTTGATCTCGGTGTGGTTCTTGTTCATGGTTGACCTCCTTGGTCGGTTCGTGTGGTGTGGTGGTGACTGTAGGGGAGGGGTGTGTCGAGGATCAGTAGTCCTCGTCCTCGTCGTCCTCGTCGGGGACGACGCCCTCGGCGGCGACTCCCTCGAAGTAGGTGATGATCCCCATGCCGAGCGAGTCGGAGCGGAGGGAACGGACGAGGAGATCGGCGAGTTCGCCGTCCTCCTTGGCGACGGCGACGAGGAACTTCGCCGCACCGCGCTCGGTGCCGGAGACTCCGAGGCAACGCGTCCCGAACATCGCTCGGCCCGAGTAGCAACGGATCTCGACGTCGGCGTCGTACGCCGCCTCGGTGATCGTGTCCGCCTGTTGTGGTGTGAGTGTCTGTGCCATGTTGACCTCCTTGGTCGTTTCGTGGTGTGGTGACATTGTGCCGAAAGGGTGTGGCACGGTTTCCCGTGCTGGTCTCCCGACCCGACTCCGACGGGCTTGCCGATGTCGTATTGACATCATGACACATCGGTGTAGCAGAGTCAAGTCATTCCTCGGATCCCCTGGCGCACAAGGGTTCAACGGGGGTACTTGACAGGTGACGCACCCATGTGTCAAGATGACACCGTCACCTAGACAGACCACAAGGAGGTCCACCATGACACAGACACCCACACGAGAGAAGCACGCGATCAAGATCGTCTTCGAGACCGACCGCGAGCTCACCACCAACGAGATCCAACAACTGATCGACCGCCTGCTGCTCGAGATCGAGGAGCCCGTCCTCCGCATCGAGGACGAGACCAACCTCTCCATGCACGCCGACGCCGACTACACGACGAGCAACGTCCAGCACGCCTACGAGAACCTCTCCATGGTTCCCACCGGCGAGCGCATCGTCGGCTCGATCAACGAACACCCCGCGAGCAAGTGATGGAGAACGACATGAAAGTCCCGAACGTGTGCCCGAGGTGCCAGTACAACTGGATCCCGAACAACGACCGACCAGGGGAGTACCCAGGGGCGATCTCACGGGCCGACAACGAGACCGAGATCTGCTCCGCCTGCGGCAACCACGAGGCAGTCCAGGACTGGATCGAAGGCGGATGCGCCCCGATCGAGACCTGGCCCGTCCTGGTCCGCTGATGCAGACCTTCGTCCCCGAGGACACGCCAGAACGGATCGCGGGAACGCTCGACTTCCGACGGCTCGGCAAGCAGCGCGTCGAGGTCCTCCAGATCCTCAGGGCGCTCACCGGCGGCAGTCACGGCTGGCGCCACCATCCGGCGACCGTCATGTGGGCCGACAACCCCGGAGGGCTCGCGCACTACGGCGTGACCATCTGCGACCACTGGGTCGAGCTCGGGTACAAGGACACGTGCCGCGACAAGATCACCCGGATAGTCACGCCGGACCCGTCAGACCTGCCCTGGTGGTGGGGTCACGCACAGGTCATGGAGTCGCACCGCTCGAACCTGATCCGGAAGGACCCGGGGTTCTACGAACGTCTCTGGCCCGGGACGCCGCGTGACCTCCCGTACCTCTGGCCGAGACCGGACGGGTGGCTGATCGAGGGCAAGTAAAGAACGAGCGACGTTGGTCAAACGAGGGTCGCCGCGCCTATCCTTCTGGACGGGTCGTGGCGGCCCTTTGTGATGCTTGGAGGACTATGACTGCCAGCGGTGCTTACCGGTGCGAGGTGTGCGGATACCCGGTCTCCCCCGACGACAAGGGCGTCGCGAGGCGTGTGACCGGGTGGGTGAAGAACGGATCGACGACGATACACAAGAAAGGCCCCGCCACCGCGTTCGCGCACTGGGTGTGCTTGGACACGAAGGCGGGGCAGGAAGCCGCCGAGACGCTCTTCTAGTTCTTGTACGTCGAGGGGTGACCCTTCTTGGAGGCGATGTATTCCGCCTCCTCCGACGACACGATGGGAACGAGCTCGCGATCCCAGTCGTCGTCCTCGATGTGCTGCAGGGCCGACCACGCTTTGAGGTAGACCTTCGAGCGTGTCGCGTCGGTGCGGGCGATGCGGTCCTTGAAGTTCGTGTAGTCGATCTCCATCGCCTGGTCGGCGAGGTACCTGGCCCATTCGGACTTCTCCATGTAGACGCGGTACGGGTAGTCGGCTGACACGAGGGCGACGATGCGCCCCGTCTCGTAGCCGGCGTCCCTCACGCGCCTGAGGTCGTCCGCGTCCCTGGCGCGCACCAGGACCGTGCTCCCCTTAGGGTCGTCCCTGTGCGCCACCGCGCTGAAATAGCCGTGTTGAGTTGCTGTCCACATAGTTGTTACTTCCTTCCTTTGGTGTTCCAGCAGGCAAGGCAATAGGTCCAGCCTCTCGACCAGACCCCGTCGCCCTTCCATACCCATCCGCCGCACTCGCGGCAGTGGGAGTTGTTGTAGTTGTAGTGCCGGTGCATCAGTACCAGCACACCGATCCGTCGGCCTCCTCGGCGACCCATCGCAACCAGAACTCCGCGTATCGGAGCTGCTCCGTCACGTTCTCGCCGTCGACGACGACGACGGGTTCGTCGTTGAGAGCGTCGCTGATCGCGTCGGCGGTGCGGATGCACGCCTCCACCGACTTCTCGGTCGCGTCGATGCTGTCGCCGTAGAAGGTGATCGCCTCGGTCTCGTCGTAGACGCCGATGGCTTCGAGCAGGTAGTTGCCGTACTTGCCCCGGTACCAGCAGTCGGTTCCGAGCATCCCGTAGACCGCTCCTCCTGGTTCGCCGGCCTTGATGTGGGCGTTCTTCCAGGGGCATCCGCCGCAGGCCGCTGTTGCGGCGCAGTCGATGGACGTCATCGGTTCGTTGGTGTCGGGGTCGACGATCTGTTCGCCGTCGCGGTTGAGACGGGGGGCGAGCACTGCCGTCCCCTTCGTCTTGCACGGGTAGTTGCGTGGAATGTTGTCAAGTCCCATAGGTGACCTCCTTGTTGGTCGTGTTGTCGTGGTTGTTGTCAAGTGTACGGGATGAAACCCGACGGTGTCAAGTCAACGCCGCCGGGTCGGCTCCGTCAGATCGTCTCGTACGCCTTCTTGATGAGGTCGTCCAGGTCGATCCCGACCTGTCGGCGTCCCTCGCCGGGCGCGATGACCTCGGCCCAGAACTCGTTGTCCTCGCCCCTGATGAGCCAGACGACCTTCTGCGAGGCGACCTCGCCGAGGGCGTCCCACATCGGGTCCCACGAGGAGCCGATCTTGTCGCCGCCCCACGAGTAGACGATGATGCCGTCCTCGTAGGGGTTGATCTCGGCGATGAAGCCGTAGTCCACGAGAACCTTGATGACCAGGTCTGCCCCGGAGAGTCCCTGCTTCTCGCGGAGGACGTCCAACGGGTGACACCAGGAGATGTGTCCCCCGATGTTGCTGTTGTTCTCCACCTGATCCAGGAGCGACTCGAAACGAGCGACCTGTTCCTTGTTGAGGTAGATGGCGTCTCCCGCCACCTTGTCTACTGAGTATCCCATAGTTGACCTCCTTGTGGTCGTTGTGGTTGGTTGTTGGTGAATGTACCGAAGGGGTGTGTCGCGAGGATCAGATCCTGACCTGCGCCCCCCGGAAGAAGAACTCGGCGACGGCGACGAACGCGTCGGTCTCGTAGGCGGGGCCGTACTCCTTGCCGCGCGCCTCGCTCTTCTCGACGGCGTCCAGGACGACGGCGGCGTAGGCGAGGGCGACGGGGAGCGTCCGGAAGCGGAACACCCCGTAGTCGTCCAGTTCGGGGAAGGTGAGCTCGTACGGGTAGATGTACGCGTCGGTGTTGTGGGCGATGACGATGTCCTCGGTTGAGATGATGTAGTTCTTGCTCATGGTTGACCTCCTGGTCTGTCGTGGTGTGGTTTGAGTATTGCGAAGGGGTGTGTCGCGGTTAGATCGCGGCCCACAACCTGGTCGGGCGACCCTGCTTCCCGTCGTGGTGCGCCTCGTCCACGATCTCGGCGAGTCCGTCCTCCACGAGGGCTTCCAGACGGCGACCCGTGTTGGAACGATCCCATCCGAGGAACTCGGCGACGTCGGATGTGCGCAGTTCGCCGAACGCTTGCAGGACGAGCCTCGCGGCCTCTTGCTTCGGGCTGTTGGAGTTGAGGAGCGCGAGCACCTCTTCGAGAGTGAATGTCTTCATCTGGACCTCCTTGTTGGTCTTCGTGGTGATGTATTGACAATGTATCTGATGGGTGTGTCGTTGTCAAGTCATCTTGTCAAGGACTCGTGGACAACCACTTCGGGTCGGCGGTATCATGGATCGCGTGCCCGCCCGTATCGTCCAGTCCGGGGGCAGCCAGTTGCTGCTCGCCGACGACCACCTCGTCCTCGACTTCCCCTACGACGCCGACCAGGTCGCCGAGGTGAAGAGGATCCACGGCGCGAAATGGGACCGTGTCGCTCGCGTCTGGCGCGCGCCGATCAGCTCCATCGACGAGGCCCGCGCGTTCGCCGCCAGTCACGGCTTCTGGGTCAGCCCGGAAGTCCTCAGGATGTCCATCCCCGCCCCGATAGCGGGGGGCGTGACCGGCAGCAGGAGGAGGCTGCGCATCGACTCCGGCAAGCTGCTCATCGAGTTCGGGTACGACCAGCTGATCGCGGAGGCGGCCCGGAAGACGCCCGGGGTCGAGTGGGACCGGAAGACCAAGACGTTCACCGCTTCCTTCTCCGACGTCGTCCCGGTCGTCACGCTCTGCCGCCGCTTCGGTTTCGAGATCCACCAGGACGTGGAGTCGATGGCCGAAGACGAGAGGCTGCGCGGGGCCGACCGGATCGCGCTGAGCCGCGCGCTCGACGCCGACATCGACGTACCGGACCGGATCGGCGGGGAGCTGAAGAACTTCCAGCGCGCCGGCATCTACTACGCCGTCCGGTCGAGGCGCTGCTTCATAGCCGACGACATGGGCACCGGGAAGACGATCCAGTCGCTCGTGGCGCTCGAAGTGGCGGAGGAACGGGGCGTGACCGCGTACCCGGCCGTAGTCGTGTGCCCGGCGACCCTGGTCCTGAACTGGGAACGGGAGGCCCGGAAGTGGGTTCCGCACCGGAGCGTCCGGGTCGTCCAGGGCCGGAAGGACCCCGGCGAACTCGACGCGGACATCGTCATCGTCGGCTGGCCCAACGTGAGCTCCCACGTCGACCGGCTCTCCGGGTGCTGCAGCTACGTGTTCGACGAGAGTCACGCCGCCAAGAACTACGAGGCCGCCCGGACGAAGGCCGCCATCAAGATCGCGAAGGGAGCGCAGGGCCTGGTCCTCTGCCTCACCGGGACACCGATCACCAACCGGCCGGCGGAGTACGCGTCGCAGCTCGAGATACTGGGCCGCATCCAGGAGTTCGGCGGACGTTGGGGCTTCTACAAGCGGTACTGCAACGCCTTCCGTGACCGGTGGGGACAATGGCACCTGGAAGGCGCCGCGAACCTCGACGAGCTCAACGACCGGCTGCGCGCGAGCTGCTACGTGCGCCGGACGAAGGAGGACGTGATGCCGGAGCTCGCACCGGTCGAGACCGCGATCCGGATGATCGCACCGGACGCAAAGACGCTCGCCGAGTACCGCAGGGCCGAGGAGGACATCGTCCGCTACGCCGCCGACAGGGCCGCAGAGATAGCCCGGGAGCTCGGGAAGCCCGCCGGTCACGCGGCGGTCAGGGCGCGCTTCGCGGCCGAGTCGAACGAGCACCTCGTCCGGATGGCGGCGCTGCGCCGGTTGGCGGCCCGGTCGAAGATGGCCGCCGTCGAGGAGCTCGTCGAGGAGATGGTCGGAGCCGGGCGGAAGGTCGTCCTGGTCGCGCACCACCGGGAGATCGTCGACCAGCTGGCGGAGAAGTTCGGCGGCCTGAAGATCCAGGGCGGCATGGACCCGGTCGACGTCGAGGACGCGAAGGCGAAGTTCCAGGAGCTGCCGGTCGAGCAGGCCCCGGTCATAGTCCTGTCAGTCACGGCAGCCTCGACGGGTCACACCCTCACCGCGTCGCAGGACGTTGTGTTCGTCGAGGAACCGTGGACGCCGGCCGATGTCGACCAGACCATCGCCAGATGCCACAGGATGGGGCAGAGGGGGAGCGTGACCGCGTGGCACCTTCTGGCGGACGGGACGATCGACGAGCGCGTCCACGAGCTGATCGGGTCGAAGAGGTCGGTGGTGAGGGCGGCGGTGGACGGTGGCGATCCGGAGGGCGCTTCCGGTTCCGTCGCCGGCGATCTCCTCTGGGGGATGCTGAAGAAATAGTCGTCGGATGACTTGACACGGACACACCCGTGTCGTACTATGTCTAGTAGTCACCAACAAGGAGGTACGACTATGGACATCAAACCGAAGAAGAAACTGATCCGCCCGACCGAGGAACTCGCCCAGAAGGCCATCGCCGCAGGAGAGGAGTGGTGTACGCCGAACGACGTCTCGCTCGTCGCCGAGTACGCGCTGGACATCCGCACCTGCCACGAGCGTTACGACGGAGTGTTCTGGGACGCCATCCTCTACAAGGGAGACCGTCCGATCCTCTGGGTGGAGAACGACGGCAACGGCGGATCCAACTCGTACCACCCAGTTCCTGGTGCCGTGTACGCCGAACGCCACGAGTGGCGCACGCTCCTCAACGAGTTCGAGGAGGCGAGCCGACAGGCTCTCCCCGACAGGAGTTTCGAGCAGCACGACCACCTCTGCTCGTTCCTTGACCTCATCGCCAACGACCTCTCCGTCGTCGTCTGACACACCCCTCTCGTACCGTTCACCACAACCAACCACGACCAACAAGGAGGTCCGCCATGCCAAACTGGTGCTTCACACAACTGACCGTCTCCGGCCCAGCCGAGGACATCGCTCGTTTCGCCGAAGGGCTGGAACGAAACAAGGACAAGGACGGGAACTACTCCATCCTTTCCACCTACCTGCCCACGCCCGACGAACTGCTCAACACCGTCGCCGGCTTCCACACCGACGAGGAGAAGCAGGAGGCTCTCAAGTCCCAGCAGGACGCGAACGTCGCCAAGTACGGCCACGCCGACTGGTACGGCTGGCGCATTGAGAACTACGGATCGAAGTGGGCCGACTCGTTCGGCGAGTACGACCGAGACTCGTTCGCCACCCACGACCACCTCGGTTTCCATTTCGACACGGCGTGGTCGCCGATCACCGAAGGGATCAAGGCGGTTTCCGCGCTGTTCCCGACGCTGGTGTTCGCCATGTCGTACGACGAGGAGTCCAGCGAGTACGTCGGTGCCGAAGTCCACAAGGCCGGCGAGACGCTCTTCATCAAGCAGGAGGAGCCACCGTTCCCCGACCAGAAGGACGACGAGGACGACGACGCCTACTACCGGAGGATCGACGAACTGAAGGACGAACTCCGTTGGCAGATCGAGGAGGAGGCCGACAAGGTGGAGGGAACCGCGATCCACGGAACGAAGGTGTGACCACGGAACCGCTGCCACGGAGCGAACGGCCCTCAGGACGACCCCCAAGTCCTGGGGGCTTTCGTTCGTCCCCCACACCGAAGGACGAAGCGACACGACGGCGGATGACGACGCAGAGGACGAAGGACACCGCACCGGAGACGGCTCTCAGGAGCGAACTACACCGACGGGGACTCAGGTTCCGCAAGCACCGAAGCGTGTTCTCCAACCGACGGAAGCACGACGTCGTGTTCGGGCCGGCGAAGGTCGTCGTGGAGGTCAGGGGATGCTTCTGGCACGGATGCGCCGATCACCACCGCGCGCCGAAGAACAACTCCCAGTGGTGGGAGGAGAAGATCGCCAGGAACAGGGCGAGGGACTCGGACACGGATCAGCAGCTCCGCCGATCCGGTTGGGAGCTGGTCGTCGTCTGGGAGCACGAGGATCCGGTCGAGGCCGCGTCGCGGATCGAGCAGGTCGTCCGTTCGAGGCGCTGAGTCACGCACGGTTAGTGCTTCTGCGTGACCGCGCACCGTTCCCGGCTCGTGGCCCCTGGCGGGGTTCCCGTCCTCAGTTGTCGCCGTCCCAGTCGTTCCCGCAGAGCGGGCAGGCGGGGAGCTGCGAGACGGTGAGTCCGTCGGCGTTCTCAACGGTGTCGTCCTGAAGGACTTCGCAGGAGAGGCAACGGACGCAGTACGAGTACTTGATGCACTCCTCCAGGTCGTTGTCGCAGGTGGCGCAGGTTGCTTCGTGGGTCTTGCTCATGGGTGACCTCCTCGGTCGTCGTGGTTGCTGGTGAATGTAACGGAGGGGTGTGGCACTATGCGTCGTCGCCGAAACGTTCCGCCCAGGCCTCCACGAGATCCTCGTAGAGGTTCTCCACCTCGTACTCGTGGCAGTCGTAGACGATGCCGTAACGCTTGTTGCTGCCGTCAAGGTCTGCGACCTCGTTCTGGGCGTATGAGAGTTCGTCAAGGAGCTCCTCGTAACGGGGTCGTGCCTCGTCCTCGGTGGTGTTCTTGAGCGACTCGGTGAACTCCTCAACCGCTTTGCGGTGGTTCTCCAATGTTCTGACCTCTGCGGTCGTGGTGCTGAACTGAATGGTCATGGCGTGCCTCCTTGTTGGCTTGTTGCTGAATACTTGACAAGGTAACACGGGGGTGTATCACGAAGGTGCGGAGCCGCATCCAGTCTCGGATCTCCCGCCGTCCGTCGGAACCGACACCCAGAAGAGCGTCGCTCGGCGGGGCGTCGTTCGCCGTCGCTCGGGCCGGCAGTCTGGGCCTGGTGCCGTTCGGCGGGGCGCGGTTCGGATCGGCACAGCCGGTCACGGGACGATGCGTGTCGCAAAGGACACGCGGTCACGGGCATTGCGAAGGAGACGGCGTGACTCCGGGACTCAGAGCTCCCAGAACCCCCGGTCGCGGCAGGCCCTCTTCGAGGCGACCTTCTTCGCCGACTGGATCGTGGACGCACGACGACGGCAACCGTCTCGGAACCCTTGTTCCTCGGTTGCGTCCCAACGTTGGGGTCGGTTCTTCGTCCGTCGGTTCTTCGCCACGGTCGCCGATCCTACGCCTCGGTCTCGTGCCATTCGTCGTGGCCACGGACGAGGGAGAGGCTCGATCCGTCCTCCCACGCCACATCCACGACCTCGTCGTCCATGACGGTGCGACGGGCTACGAGCAGACCCTTGTCCCCTGGACGGAGTTTCGTCCACGGGTCGTCGGTGCGCACGAGTGTGACGAGGACGCTCATTTCGCGATCCTCGCCACGAACTCGTTCCACCCGTCCTCGTCCCACACGGAGCCGAACACGGTGTCCACCTCCTCGTAGCACGAACGACAGCAGGTCGCCCCTTCCGACCCCGTTGCGGTCGCACCGCAACACGGGGTGATCGGGTAGTAGCGGTCGCCGTTCTTGACGACGACGAGGTCAATGTCGCACCATGCGCCGTCCACGGTGAAGTTGCCGACGACGGTGAGTTGGCCGCCCTTGTCCATCACTCGAACTCCTTGAGGAACTCGTCCACGGCGGAGGCGATCTCGCCCTTGAGAGCGTCTCGCATTCCTCGCCACACGAGGTCGGTGATCATCGGGAGTTGCTTCCACTTGTCTCGGTCGCCCTTGAGAACGCCGACGAAGGCGAGTGTGGACATACAGAAGGCGAACGAGTTGTAGTCGCCCTGCTGGACTGCGGTGATGAGTCGTGCCTTCGCTTCGCCGGCGAGTGAACGTGCGTCGTCGTCGGCGAGTTTGCCGAGTGCCTTGTCCTCGTCCTGGAACAGTCGTGCGACGCGGTTGGCGTTGCGTTCGACCTGGACGAGTACTTGGTTGAGGAACTCCTCTACCTGTTCGTGGTTGTTGTCGTGGTTCTTGTTCATTGGTGACCTCCTTGGTCGTTGTGGTGTATTGACATGATGACACACGGGTGTGTCGTTGTCAAGGCTATGCCCCGCACCTCTCGCAGCGGAGGCGGTCGGGGAGTTCTTGTGCGTCGGGCCATTCGTCGAACGCGACTCCCATGTCGTCCGAGCAGTCACCGCAGAGGATCTCGTCCTCGTTGTCGTTCCATTCATCCATACGTGACCTCCTTGGTCGTTGTCATTACTTGACACAATACGGTATGGGTATGTCAATGTCAAGTCATCGGGATACTTGACAAGTAATACACCCCCTTGGTACATTGACCTCGTCCGATCAAACCGACCAAGGAGGTCACCCATGAAGGTATGGAAAGTCATTCACACCACCTGCGGAGTGGAACACGAGATCGTCCCCGACAAGGACGGGGAACCCGACCTCGAGAAGTCCCTCACGGGTCGCTGGTTCGTCAGGGACGACGAGGACGACGAGTTCTACGACGAGGGCGAGGCGGAACGCGAGTACCGATGGACGCTCCGACTCTGCGCCAAGAACGGATGGGAGATCGTCGGCGAGGCCTGGTCGTAACGGGATCTCCTACCGCGGCGAGCTCACACTCGGGATCGGGTGCCGGGAACCGCCCGCCAGTCACGCCGTTGGCGCATTGCGCCCGTGACTCCCGATCGTGGACGACCCGACGTCGGTTCTCGAGCGCGACGACCAGGCCGTCCGCTCCCGCCGATCCGCCCAGCGGCTCGGGCCCGAGAAGTTCCTGGGTCCGCCGATCCGCCGATCCGCCGGAGCGGGTTCCGATCCCCCGCGGAAACTTTCTCGAGAAAGTTCTCCGAAAGACTTGACAAGGACACACCCTGTTGGTATGTTGAGTGTGTCCAAGAAACCGACCAAGGAGGTCACCGATGAAGACACAAGCTCATTACGAACCGCACAACGCGGACAACCTGGAAGAAGGGTGGGACGCAGTCTCCGAGTACGCAGAGGACGCGATCCTCGCGGCGTGGGACGGTTGCCACAAGATCTACCTCGCAATGGACGAGGCCGAGGGCGAGTGGTTCCGAGAGAACTACGCCGAGCACATCGTTGAGTACGACGACGGCATCGTGGAGACGGTGAAGGACTGGTGGGACGCATCCTGCTCCCTCCGTTTCGTGAGCGCCGTCTGGCGCAACGAGGACGACCCGAACGCAGGGTTCGTCTCCCTCATCTCCCAGTTCGCCGAGGACGACGACGAGGAGTGCTCCCTCTGCGGTGAGTCGTGGTGCGACGGCGACTGCGAGGACGAGGACGACGACGACGAGGACGAGGAGAACTGATCCTCGCCACACCCCCCACGTACCATCCAACACATCACCACAACGACCAGGAGGTCACAACATGGAAGTAACCAAGCAACAGGCGCAGAGCCTCACCAAAGAGATCCAGGAGGCCGTGGCGGCGATCCTCGCCAAGCACGGACTCACCGACCCGAAGGTCAAGACGACCTACGGCGACTACTACAAGTTCACCCTGGAGGCATCGCCCGAGAACCTCGACGAGAACGGCGTGAACCTCTCGTCCAAGGAGGCGGTGGCGTACACGAACTACCACAACGCCTACGACCTGCCGGCGGGTCTTCTCGGCAAGCAGATCGTCGTGAAGGGCGAGACGATCACCTTCATCGGGATCGCGACGACACGCAAGAAGTACCCCTACGCTTTCCGCAAGAGCGACGGTCAGACGACGCTCTACACCGAGGCGATCATCCCCTTCCTCACCAAGTGACGGAGCATCGCAACCTCACCTACAAGGCGGAGCACGCCGTGTGGGGCGGCAAGAAGGCTCGGAGGTTCTCCGAGCCTCTTTCGTCGTTCCGCACCAGGGAGGTCATGGACTCGCTCGGACTCTCGTCGTGGGGCCTGAAGCGTGTCCAGGGGTACGGCGGTGCCTGTCGCAAGCAGAAGCGTCTGATCACCATCGGCAGGCACGCACCAGAATGGATCGTCTACCACGAGATGGCGCACGCACTCGCCGACACCCACGGGCACGACGCCCGTTTCCGCGGGGCGTACCTGTTCGTCGTTCGGGAGCAGCTCGGCGACTACTGGGCCCAGCGTCTCGAGATCGCGTTCCGCCGCGAGAAGCTGGCGGTCGCGGAGTTCGTTCCGGTCTGAGGCCTGGAGTCACGCCCCCGCAAGGGTTTCCCGTGACTCCCGGTGCCGGCACGTCGCGATCGGAGCTCCATGTCCGGGTCGATCGGTTTTCGCGGGTCTTCCCGGGTCGGAGCGTCGATCGGATCCACGACTCGGTCGATGTCTCTCTGTTCGTGGACCGTCTGGTCGTCGCCGATCCGCCGCACCCCCGTCGCCGACCGTCTGAGAAAGTTCTCGGGATGACTTGACAATGACACACCTACTTGGTATGTTGATGATGTCCACAACGACCAAGGAGGTCCACCATGAAGGTATTCGTCGCAACCATCCCCCTCTACTACGAGGTCATCGCAGTCGCAGACTCCAAGGAGAAGGCGATCCGCCTCGCCTCACAGCAGGCGTACGAGAACCTCGTCGCCGCAGGTGTCACCAACGAGGACACCGACACGCCCCGCAAGGTCGCCGAGTACCACGGCGTGAAGGTCTACGAGATGGAGATGAACTCCACGAGTGACGACTCCAAGGCGGAGGGTCTCGGCTGACCCCGACACACCCCTCCGTTACATTCGCAAACAACAACAACCGACCAAGGAGGTCACCATGAGCGAGAACCAAGACATTTCAGTATCAGTAGGTGCGGCAGTCCGAGTGGAGTACGAGAACGGCAAGGTCGTCCTCACCGTGGACGTTGACACCGTCGCAGAGGCGTTGAGAGACCTCATCTCCATCGGAGACCTCACCGAGGAGCAGGAGGACATCCTCTCGGTGGAGATCGCCAAGGGGAACATCGAACTCGCCTGGTAGTCGCCAAGACATCGCCCCATCGGCCCCGAGGATGCTTGACTTCCTCGGGGCTTTTCTTTACCCTTGACACAACACCACGACAGACCGAGGAGGTCGCACATGAAGAAGAAACACCCACCCATCTACTACAGCGTCCGGACGATCGTGCGGTGCGCGTTCTGGGGCTCCATCGCCACCGCCGCATTCATCGGGATGATGGAACTCACCGACGATGACAGACCTTTCTGTCAGGGCGACGTCCGCATCGACTTCACTTGGGAAGGTCCACAGCAGGATCTGTCGCTCTGCCAGCACCCCCACGGCATCGTCCTTGAGGACGACCGCACTTGGCGTTGGTACGACCCCGAGGTGGACGGCTAGACGACCGAGGCGGAGATGACCGAGAAGGCGTGCGACTTCGCACGGGACACCCATCCGCCGATGTCGAACGACAACTCCCGACGGTCGGACGGGTCGGCGGGTCTCTCGTTGTCCAGCCACGAACAGATCGACACGAGCGCCGTCCAAGCGTCCATCGCCCCGTCGGAGCGTGACTGCCACTTGCCGGCGATGTCGTTGAGGACCGCTCGCCGGTTCTGCTCGCGCAACTGGGTCTTCACCCTGGACGGGAACATCCCGGAGCACGCGTCGACGAACGAGCCCGGGTCGAGCTTCGTCCGCTGCGCCATCCGCTGCCAGTCACGGGTCTCGGCGACCCACGCGTCGATCTTCCGGGCGATCTCCGTCCCGTTCCCGATCCGGGCCTCGAGCGTGGGCCCGTGCGGCCACGACTCGCCGGACCATCCTCCGAGCCGGATCAGCGACGCGTTGTCCTCGGCGAAGGGCGTGACTGTCACGGCTCCTCCTCCGGTGTGGGCGGCTGTGACCACCAGGCTGCGTCCTTGCGCCACTCCGACCCGGCACCAGAACCTCCTGCCGGTCGAGTCCTGCCCGGAATGCGTAACCGCTCCGCCGCAGGCACCGGCGATCGTCGTCGCGAAGCCGTGGATCTCCCGGTTGTGGAGCGGATGCCATCTCGAACCGACGACGTCGAGCGGCCCGTTCGGCCCGAGCACGACCCTCCGCCCGGGAACCTCGACCATCGAGCCGGCGTGCCGGGCGAAGACCGGGGACATCTCGAGCTCCCAGTCGAGCCCGGCTGGCATCTCGGGCCCGAAGTGGGATCCGTCGAACGGGTGCGGGTGCATGGTCAAACAGCCTAGTCGGGCGTTGACCTGGCGTGACTCCGGGGGCAGAATGGGTCTATGAACAGGAACCACCGGTGCCACAACCTCGACTACCAGGACGTGAAGCGCGGGCGGATCGAGTGCCTGGACTGCGAGCGTGTCTGGCTGCTCACGACCAGGCCCGGGAAGGACGGTTCTTCCGGTTTCTCGAGGTGGATCCCGAGTCCGTGCCCCGGTTGCAGGGGTACGAACGGGTACTGCAGCTGCAACTCGAACGGGTACGGGAGGCGCCGGTGAACGTGATCGTCTTCGTGCGCGATCTGATGGGCGACGTCGGCCCGGTGTGCTCGTGGGACGACCACCAGTCACGGACTCCGTTGGAGGCCGCGGAGCGGGCGTGGGAGATCTCGAACGCGCACATCGGGAACCTGTCCGGATGGATGCTCGAGGCCCGGAACGATCTCGAGGCCGTGCTGCGCGGCGCGACGATCGGCCCGGACGACTGGGTGGAGGTGGACGGCGTCTCGTACGTGTGCCGCCCCGACGGGTTCGAGGAGTCCGAGGTGGACTGGGACGAAGGACTTGACAACGACGCACCCATTGGTTAGGGTGTTATCACCACGACGACCAAGGAGGTCACCTATGGGCATTGACTACGACGCATGGCTCGAGCAGCCGTACCAGGAACAGTACGAATGGGACGAACTCTGCGAGAGGTACGAGCAGAGCGGTTCCTACGAGGACGACCTCGCCGAATGGCTCGCAGACCCCGAGAACGAGGGGCGCACCGAGGAGGACTGGAGGGACTCCTCCAACTTCACCGCCTGCGTGGAGTGCTGGGCTTCCGACTACTAGCCCGGGAACTTCGCCCACACGCCGTCGGACGACTCGAGAACCTCGAGACCGATGTCCTCGACGAGGATCGTGGCGAGGTCGGCCATGTCGCCCTCCTGCTGCGCGATCTCCGACGGGGTCGCACCGGCGTCGGCGAGACCGTCCATCAGCGACTGCTTGATCCGGCGGTGCAACTCGATGCGGAACTCTGCTTCTGAAGAAATGTGCGTCATACTGTTGACGTTACCCCCGTGACCGCGTACTATCAAGTCCTGACGGGAAGACCCGTCCACGAACGGAGGAGCACTAGATGCCAGCCATACAGACAACAGTCATCGGGAACCTGACCGCTGACCCGGAACTCTCATTCTCGGCCGGTGGCGCCGCGATGCTGAAGTTCTCGGTAGCCGCGAACAGGTCCTGGAAGAACGACAAGGACGAGTGGGAGAACGAAGTCTCCTACGTCGACTGCATCGCCTGGCGCCAGGTCGCCGAGGACGGAGCAGCTGTCCTGGAGAAGGGAATGCCCGTCGTCGTTACGGGTCGTTTCGAGCAGAGGTTCTGGGACGACAAGGAGACCGGGCAGAAGCGCTCGAAGTGGCAGATGACGACCGACGTCATCGCTCTCGACGCGAAGGCGCTCGAGTCCGTCGTCCGCAAGCGCAAGGAAGAAGGGTCGTTCGGCGGCAACGGTGGCGGCCGACCCCAGCAGTCACGGGGCGGAGGCTCCGGTGGTGCAGCGCGCGCGGCCGCGTCGAACCGTCGACCAGCTCCGGCCCAGGACGAAGACGACACCTGGTGATCTGACGAACGCCATCGGACCTTGGACAGTCCGACGGACAGGGTGCCCTCGGGCCTGGATAGTTTCCCTCCTTGGACGTCCAGGTTCCGGGGGCTTCCCGCTTTACACGAGGAGGTGTGATGAACAACGAGACGTACGGTGATGCGAAGGCCGCGGTTCTGGCCTGGATGGCCGACCCGGGCGAAGTGCCGGAGATGTGCTTCCCGGAGATGCGCACGTGGCTGCTCGACGGCCCGGCGGCGCATCCGCCGGAGGGGACGGCCGACTGGTTGCGTGACCGGGAGGCGATCTGGGAACGCGCGTCCAGGGTCGTCGAGGCGATGGACGCGGCGATGCCCGCTCCCGGCTCGACCGAGTGGCCCGGCTGGTTCGGGTCGAGACCGGCGATGATGATCCGGTTCCCGTGGGCGACGGAGCTCGAGTGGGCCGTTGCCGAGATGGAGCGGACGCTGGGGCTGTGAGCCGGAGGATCGTCTCCTCCTGGAAGACGGGCGGATACGGCACGACGATGTGGCACCACGAGCTGTCGTGCGGCCACGTGCACTCCCGGAGAAGGAGGATGCCCCCGGACGCCGTCGTCGAGTGCGAGGAATGCCTCGACGAGGAGGAGGGCCGGAAGCGGATCGTGTCGCTCCCGGAGCCGGACGCGCCGGAGGCCGACCGTCACGCACCGGAGACCGTCCAGAGGGCGGAGCCGGACGAGCTGGCGGGGATGCTCGAGATGGCGGCGATGGCCGGAGCGGTGCTGGCGGCCCGGATCGGCGTTTCCCGCGACCAGGTCTCCGTCCACGTCGGTGACGACGGGTCGATCGCCGGCGGGAGCGTCATACTCACGCCGTCGGACATCGAGAAGATGCTCCGGGACTTGACAAAGTGAATACCACCCAGTTATGATGGGGTTCGCCCCGGAAGGGGACTGACCATAACCAACCATGAAGACAGACGCAGAGAAACTCATCAAGCAGGCGATGATCGAGCACGGGACCCCCAACTGGGTGGCCCACGTCCCGATCTCCGTCAGGAAACTCGTCCCGGTCTCGAGGATCGCGGAGCTCCGGGAGGAGCTGGCGCGCTCGAGGAAGCGGCACGACCCGGTGTCGGCGCTCGTCGAATGGGCGGCCGAAAGGCACGGTCAGACCGCCACGACGGCAGAAATAGCCGAAGCGGTGGGGGTCAGCAACTCGACGGCTCTCAACGTCATCGACAAGCGACCAGACGTATTCATAAAGAAGGCGCGCGGGAAGTACGAACTCCGCGACGCCGCAGAAGACCGGGCGAACGCCCGGAACAACAAGGAGGAAGACTGACATGGAGAAGAAAGCATGAACAGGAACGAAGAAGCAGCGACCAGGTACATGGCGGGCGCGACGCTCGCCGAGATCGGGGCTGAGCTGGGCGTGACTCGCGAACGGGTGCGCCAGATACTGGACTCGCAGGGCGTCAAGCGGCGCTCGAGGACGTCCGCGCACCGGAACGGGGTCTCGAGGATCGTCGCGGATCATTCCGCCGGCATCAACCAGGCTTTCGACATCTCGAGGAGCATCCGTTCCGTGGTCGAGGAGTTCCGTGGACGGGTTCCCGCCGCGGTGGTGAAGGAGATCCTCGCACCGAGGGCGTCCCAGCAGGAGAAGCGCGTCCCGAAGGGGGCTTCGCGCCGTTTCACCGACGACGACATCAGCAAGGCGATCATCAGGGCCGAGGCGGAGGGGTTCACCAGTTCCCAGTCGTACGCCAGGTGGAGGGCAGAACGCGTCTCCGCCGGCGAGGACTTGCCGTCCGTGGCGACGATCACCGTCAGGCACGGGTCGTGGTCTTCGGCGAGGCAGAAGGCAGGAGCGACCGTCGTGAGGTCGAGGAGCTCCCAGTCGTGCCGCGTGTTCACCGACGCCGACATCGACTCCGCAGTCCGTAGGTTCGTCGCCGCGGCCACAGCCAAGGGCATCCACCCGAGCGCGAGGGCGTACGACGAGTGGGCGCGACGGGTCGGCAACGCACCCCTGCTCTCCACCGTGAGGGCGAGGACGGGCAGGAAGTGGTCGTCGTTGACGTACCGCCCTGTCAAGTAGTAGTTTGGAAAGACCCACAAGGAGGGCAACATGAGACTGAAGAAGAAGAAATACCCGAGACTGATGGTCTCGACCAGATGGGAGGCGGAGAAGTGGTGCCACGAGTACGACTCCGTTCTCACCGTGTTCACACCCGCGTCGCTCTGCGAGTACGGGCACCCCGACCAGACCGTGATCGAGTTCGCCGACCGCTACCACTACTCCGACGGCGCACCGACGATGCAACAGTTCACCGAGATCCTCGAGTGGGCGGACGCACATCGCAACGACCGATCCGTCCTCGTGCACTGCAAGGCGGGACAGTCCCGTTCCACCGCCGTCGCCATCTCGCTCTTCGTGGCGTGGGGCATGGAACCACGGGAAGCCGTCGAGCACGTGTACCGCAACTGCAGACCGAAGGAGAAGATCGGGGAACGCCCGTTCATCCCGAACCTGCGCATCCTGGAGCACCTCGACGAGGTTTTCGGCTGCGACCTGGCCGACGCCGGCATCGTCCGGGACGCCTTTCGCGATCCGGAGTGGACGCTCGGGCCCGGCGAGGAGTGGATCCCGACCAGCGAGCTGACGAGGTAACCGCCGTGGACTGGAGGGACATGGCCGCCTGCCGCGAAGTCACGCTGAACTTCTACCCGGGCAGCTCCCGGGACGAACGCAAGGACGCGCGGGACGCGATGAAGACGTGCCTGACGTGCCCGGTGAGGCTGGCGTGCCTCCAGTGGGCCGTCGAGCACAAGGAGTACTACGGCATCTGGGGCGGGACGACCGAGTCCGAGCGCCGGAGAATGATCGAGGAGCGGACGAATGGATGAGTACTACGACTGGGGCTTCGCCGCCGCCGAGATCGAGAAGGTCGAGCGCCACGAGGAGGTCGGAAGGCTGCACCTCGAGGTCGCGAGGCTGATGCGGGAGCGTGACCACCTGAGGAAGGACAACCACAGGCTCAGGAACGAGTGGGACTCCTCGATGCGGCTGCTCGAGGAGCTCGCGTGCAAGATCGAGGACGTCGAGGCCGGCGACTTCCCGCAGTTCGCCCAGTTCGCGTCCGCCGAATGGGTCGCCGACAACCTCGGTGCGATCAGGTCGATGCTCGCCGTCTGGCGTGCCGACATCGAGAAGCCGTTCTGAGGGTGGACCACGAGGAGATGAGGAACGCGTACCTGAGGGCGCTCGCCGGAGCGGGCCCGGTCGTCGAGCGGCGGGAACCACCCGTCGTCACGCACGAAGCCGCGCTGAGGATGCTCGAGACGATGGCGGGCAAGATGCCCGTCGAGGAGGAATGATGCTTGTTTGGATGTCGCTGGGGGTCCTGCTCGGGGCCCTGCTCGTCGTCGGTTCGTTCGCGAACGACTGGTTCGGGGTCAGGACGATGATCGAGAAGGACGTGCGCGCCGCGCTCAAGGACGAGCACTTCGAGAAGGAGCTCGCCTGGGAGATGCTGCTGAAGAGGCGCGAGGACGAATGGCCGCTGATGCGGGATGACTCGGAGTTCGACCCGTGGGAGGCGTTCCAGTCGTCGCCCGCTCCGGATCCGCGACCGGTGAACGACGAGATCGACCCGTGGGACGTGTTCGGGAAGGGGAAAGGCGATGCGTGACCCCTACGACTACGAGGTGCTGCTGCGCCGCCTCCAGGTGCTCTTCGCCGCCGGACTGGTCCTGATCGGGATCGCTACGCTGCTGGTGGAATGGTGAACGACGGGCGCTTCGACAGGGCTGACTTCGGAAGGGCGGAGAACGCCCTCCACCTGGTCGAGCACCTCGCGAAGCAGATAGACGACAAGGACCTCCTGCGCCGGCTCCACAACCAACTGGTCGAGCTCGCCGAACTCGTGCGCTACGGCGCGTCGAAAGGGCGCGAATGACGACCCGGCACGAACGCAACTGGCTGATGACGCTCCCGCACGTCGCCCGGAACTTCTCGACGTGCTCGCTGCGCCAGTACGCGGCCGTCGTCATCGACCCGTCGAACCGGGTCCTCTCGCTCGGGTACAACGGGGCGCCACCGGGAATGCCGCACTGCTCCGACGGCGCCTGCCCCCGCGCGTCGGAACCGGGTGTCACGCCGGGGGTCGACCACTCGAACTGCGTCGCGCAGCACGCCGAGGCCGGGGCGCTGCTCTGGGCCGATCCGGAGCGCCGCCGCGGAGCGACGATCGTGGTCTCCGGGCCCCCGTGCTTCGAGTGCGCCAAGCTGATCGCGTCGTCCGGGGTGTCGAGGTGCGTGTTCCCGTGGGTCGACGGGCACCCGGGGATCGGGAGGACCGTCGAGTTCCTCGCCGAGGCGGGTATCGAGGTCGACATAGAGCTGGCGGAGGACGCCAAGAGGAGATGGAGGGGCGACCATGCCTGAGATCGTGAGACGAGACCTGCTGGCGAAGGCCGACGCGGCCGTCAACGGCGACCGCAACAAGGACTACGGAGACCCGACGCACGACTTCGAGCGACAGGCGACCATGATCCAGGCGTACCTCGAGGGGATCGTCGAGACCAGGGGCGGGCTGCGCATCGAGCCGCACGACGTCGCCGCGATCATGACGCTCGTCAAAGTGGCGCGCCTGGTCACCAGCCCCGACAAGCAGGACCACTGGGTCGACATCGCCGGCTACGCGGCATGCGGCTGGGACTGCGCCGTCATGCGGCAGCCTGAAGAGCTGTGACCTGCACCATCGACATCGTCCGCATCGCCGCCAGCATCGCCGAGTCGGGTGAACCCGTGACTGTCGAGCGCATCTCCTCGACGTGGGGACGCAGCTACGGCACCACCCACCGGATGGTCAAGCACGCCGAGTCGATGGGATGGATCGAGCGCGGCACGCTGCTGCCGACCGCGACGGGCCTCGAGGTGTGCGGTCGCGCCTGACGCACCCGCCCCGTAGTATCGTTGCCCCGCATGGGGAAGAAGAAGAAGTCCAGCTCCGACGGCAAGAAGGTCCGCTACCGCACCAACCCCCTCACCGGACAGACCGAGGAAGTCCCTGGTGCCCGTTCCGGACGCAACAAGGTGTACCTCCCCGTGGGCCATCCGCTCCGCACCCACGACCTGAAGGGCCCCGCGAACAAGGGGAAGAAGAAGGACACCGAGTGAGCTCCCTCCTCGAGGCGGTCGAGACCACGCTCGAGAACGGCACCACCGCCAAGGACCTCCTCGTCAAGGAGGAAGGCGTCGGCTCAGACCTCATCCCCTCCGTGTTCGGCTTCGACGCGTGGGGACAGCCCATCGGCTACGCCGCCCTCATAGAACGCCCCGAGAACAACACCAGCATCGAACCCCTCGTCCAGGCCGCCCTCGTCATGCGAAGGGCATGGGGATGCCACATCGTCGCCCTCCTCGTCGAGGGCTACACCGCGCCCAAGTCCGACGACCCCCGCTCACTCCTCGAGCGCTTCCCCACCGACCCCGACGTCCGCGAATGCCTCACCGTCCACGCCGCCTCCGCCACCGGCCACACCTGCAACGCCGTCCAGCCCTACACAGTCACGGTCGGCCGCAAGGTCGTCTGGTTCGACAGGCAGCTCGAGGAGAGCGAACGACCCGGAGACCCGCTCGGATCCGCCCTCGTCGAGGCGCTCGCCTCCACTCAGCACGAACCCTGGGTCTGGACGTTCGAGGACGGCTTCGGCGCCCTCAGCGAACTCGGCTTCGTCGCCGTCGGGGACGACGCTGGACAAGACGACAACTAGGTCAGAACCCCTCGTCGTGGGGCATCAGACGCACCACGAGGGCGAACAGCCCCAACACCACGAAGAACACCACTACCTGTCCCACACCGCGATCGTACGACACATGGCGCCCACGGCAGGGATCGAACCTGCGGCCTGCGGTTTAGGAAACCGTCGCTCTATCCTCTGAGCTACGCGGGCAGCGCGACCCGGAACCACCGGGCCCGCACAAGCTACCCCCAGGCACGACCCGGCGTCAAGCCATCGACGTCGAGACCCCGGCACCGGCGGCCGCCCCGGCACCAGTGGTCACGGGCACTTTCGACGGGGGCTGCGGGGCAGAGGGGGAGCAAACGAGATCCGCTATGCGCCTCGTCCTGTTTCGGGCGTGCTGATGCCGGT
>JACCDW011881751.1_pt1 | contig 38420 bp, 35 predicted proteins | sample 7449781 | NCBI WGS metagenome assembly JACCDW01 (sample SAMN15323449, study PRJNA562643) | freshwater metagenome | isolation source: river surface water | place: USA:Blue River Watershed | collected 2017-08-18 | reverse complement strand
GTGTCGCTGGCACACGGTGGCACCTCTCAATGCTGCACATCTGTGGCCAGACATGATGTCATGGGTTATAGAAACATTTGGTCCTAGCTCGCCGGATGGCGTATGGTCACCAGGATATCCTTGGTATGCTAACAATGCACGTTTTTGGTTCCGTCATGAAGAGGACCGCATGCTGTTTTTACTGCGTTGGGGCGGACAGTGAACAGACACCGTCGTGTGCGCAATCTTGTACGACAGCACAACTGGATGCCTGTGGATGCAGAACTAAATGATATTTTGTACTGGGACATGCGACGCTGGTGTGAACAAATGTTTGAACCAGATGCCTGGGACGGCAGCCTGCGTGGACACAACGGTGTGAAATTTGTTTTTAAAAATTCAAAAGATGCTATGCTTTTTACCATGAGGTGGCTATGATCACAATACCAATTGAGCCCTATTGGGCAAAACTATATGAACACTACAAGACCAATATAGATTCCACTGGCAACGAAGATGGTTTGTTTGAGTGGGTTAAAGAAGAGTACAATGCTTATCAGGTGTTTATTTCTGCTACGCCGTCACGAGACGGAATAGAAAAAGGTGTAGGGCTATGGTTCCCAGATGAAAGTGAAGCCACACTGTTCACACTCAAATGGGCATGAACATAACTGAAAGAATCTTCAACGGCCCTGACTGCTACACCTGGCGTGAAGTGTATGCCTGGTGGCCAGTCAAGACCATTGCAGGTCGTTATATATGGCTGGACTTTGTGTACAAACAGCGTTATTGGGCAGTGTGGGGACACACAGGATTTCACATGGAGCCCCAGGTAGAATATGCCACACTGTTTGATATACTAGATGGACGATACGATCAATGACACGGTTTAAAGGCCGTGGGCTGCTGCAAATAACCGGGAGAGAAGATGTGTCAACGTCAAATTTGATCGCAGACGAAATGGCCGCAGAAATTCAAAAAGAAATTGATCGTGAGATCATGGAAGAAATAGGATGGCAAATCATGCGTGAAGCAAATCCAGAATGGCACTTGGTAGAACTCAAATGGGAAAAAGGCAAGGACACCAGCTACTATTGGACTGAGGCCTGTGCCTGGGCTGTGGAAAACTTTGGACTGCCAGGCGAAAACTATATGACTCACCCTACCCAAGACTGCATGAAGTTCTTGTTCAAACATGAAGAACATGCTGTATTAATGACCTTGAAATGGATCTAAGAACACCCCCTTACCATTATCAAATTCTGGACCGAACTCCGGGAGTTTGGATACAGCTCTGGACTCCAGAATGGGATGGAGTTGGGCTGTTCGCACCCCGAAGCAGCTTGACAGAACCAGAATTGGATGCTATAATGCAGTGGAGCATGGAACACAAATGTGGTGTGCGCATGAGTTGGGACATGTGGAAATTTCAAAATGAAAAAGAACTCACGGCTTTTGTACTCAAATGGTGTTAAGCGAAAAACCTATCAAACACATTGAACTGACCAAGCGAGAGTGGTTGCACCTTCGCGACACACTGGTTCGAGACTATGGATCAAAAATTTTGATCAGCTGGGTCATGCGACGCGAGTGCGGATTCACCATGCGCGAACATCATGTGTGGCGCAAGAAAGAAACTGACTTTGGCGAATACTCTGAAACCGTTTACTGTTTGGATTTCTACGACGAGCAAATGAAGGTCTGGTACCTACTTAAATACACTTGATTTATGGCACATAGAAACAAATACTGGAGCAACTCTAAATTTGCCGAATGGGTTCGTGGCACACCCAAGCCACAGGCTGAAACCAGCGACGGGTGGAATGCCTGGTACAAGTTAGCTCAAGCCGCGCACCCTGTGCGCTATTGGATTGCTGAAGAAGGCCTAGATGCAGTCCAGAACTTTCTTTGGTGGCCAATTGATCAAATTTATGCTGTTAAGTATTATATTAATAATCGCTGGATTACTCGCACTCATGCCCTTACTGCCCATCCCCGAGATATTAAACCGGGCACTTGGTGTGATGTGGGCAATCGCTTTATGCCTTGTCTCTTTAACGAGCTTGTGGATTTTGTTGAATTAGAACTGGCCTGGTGGCATTTGGCCTGGAGTCCAGAAGAGCGTCCCAAATATAACATGCCCTGGTGGGCAGTGGGTTGGTGGCGTGTGCGAGTGTGGCGCTGTGCCGAAGCAGGCTTGGACAATCTAGAGTGGCAGCGTAGACTCACCGTGGATGAAAACGATCCAGAAAGCGACCCAACTCCACAGGCCAAGAATGCACAAGAAATTCTGGATCTCTACAACTGGTGGACACAGATCTACCCCAATCGTCTGGATGTAATGGAAGCCAGTGGCTGGAGTGCAATCTGTGATGAGCAGCGTAAACTAGAAGGTGGAATGTTTGGCAGTTTGGCCAACCAAGATCCTGTGATGCGCAAGCGCATGGACCGAGCTCATAAGATCATGCAGAAAATGGAACGTGAATACGAGCGCGAAGATGAGCAAATGATGTTCCGTTTGATCCGTGTGCGCCATGCACTGTGGACTTAGCAAAACAGTAACAGTTGACAAAAAATGCTGTTTTTTGTATAATTACACTATAACAACCTGATCATGCTTATGGAACTGCTATCTACTCTTATTTGGCTGCTGGTGTTTTTCATTCTGGCCCGTTTCTTACTCAATCTGTTGCTGGAATCCAAAGAAGCCAGACTGGCCAGAGATAAATTAATGCATCATGCAGACATGATGATACGCATTGTGAAACTGGAACCCTTGCCCGAACAAGGAACCATACTAGCATATGATTTGGAAAACAATCAGTATCTAGCACAGGGACAGGACGAGGACCAGGTCAAACAGGCCATCATGCAACGATTCCCTGAAAAGGTATTTGTGCTGAACGATCGTCCTTTCAGCGCCAATCAAAAAGTAAAGGTCAAAATTGAAGAATCAGACACCCGCTGAAGGAATTCTATTACACAGGGACTATGGCGATGCCAAAATGTACACCCTTACCTGTGAGTGCTGTACTGCCGACCACAATCATCAGATCTGGGTTGAAGCAGACGACATTGGAGTCACAGTCACAACCTTTACAGAACAAAAAACCCGCTGGTGGGCACTCAACCGCTGGCAAATCATTTGGCGACTGCTTACAAAGGGCTATGTCCAATATGAAGCCTCCATCATCATGAGCGAGCAGCAGGCCCTAAACTATGCCAGTGTGTTGGAAAAAGCCACTGTGGATGTGGCAGCATTTCGCAAACAGCGCCAAGCTAAAAAATGATTTATTTTCATTTTGACATTCAGAATCCCTGGCACAACGAAGACCGCTGGCCCTGGCGCACCTTGTATCAAGGTGCCTGGCGTGTTAGTCAAAACAAAACACTGGAAATCTGCGTGGACCACTATCCAATCGCGCTGGCACATGCCAACTTGGACACTCGTTTGCAAGGACGAGATCATGCAGGTTTCGAAATCAGCTTTGGTGTGCTAGGACTGGGTGTGCAAATATCCTTGCCAGATCGACGCCATTGGGACTATGAACGCAACCGTTGGGCAGAACATGGCTGAGTTTTTTCTGGCAGTAGAATGGTTCATCTATGGATTCATTTTGGGCTGGGTTTGGAAACCCCTAACAAGCTTCTTGACAACATTGGTAAAAGAAATTAAAATAGCTAGACAACAATGGCATAAAGGACCCGATCGATGACCATGCACCTTGCACACCCTGCCCTTAGCCTCACTGGCAAGAAAAAGGGTAAAATTAAATTTGCCAGCTCCGAGCAGGCTCGTAAATCACGCGAGCTGGATGCCAGCTGGAAAGAACTGCAAGCCAAGTGGGGTCTAGAAGCTGAGGCCAAGCGCAAGACTCGTGCGCTCAAGGCCCCGGTGTATGTGCCGCCACCTGCACACTATCGTGGCGCAGATCAACCGCGTATTCCCAGCCTGGATTCAGGCGCAGGTGTTGCTGCTCTGGCGCCGGCCAAGGTCTATACCGGCACCAAGGTCAAAGGCATTGCCACCATGCACAAGTCAAATGCTGTGCCTGTGTTCAGCGACGAAGAAGCAATTGACATAAGTAAAATGCGCCGTGGATAATCGGCTAGTATTAAGGAGAAAAACATTCAGTGGCTAAAAAAGACGAATTTGTAACCATGCTGGGCATTGTGGACGAAGTGCTGCCCAATGCCACATTCAGGGTTACTCTCAGCGACAGCAAACACACCATCATTGCCTATCTAGGCGGAAGACTGCGTCAAAACAACATCAAGGTGCTCATGGGCGATGAAGTGGAAGTGGAAATGAGTCCATATGATCTCAGCCGAGGACGCATCACATACCGAAACAAGTAATAAATACTTGATGCAACCCATTCGCGAACTAGTTGCCCTAGTAGAAGCCAAGGGCAAAAACAAAACTCTAGAACAAACCCGATTACCGTACGGTCGCAGCGACCTTTATCCTGCGCTCAGCCAGGACACCATTGACTATCATTATGGTAAACTGTACAAGGGCTATGTGGATCGTTATAATTCGGGCGAAGGTGATGCAGATTTCAATGAAGCAGGTGCGTTCTTACACGACATCTATTTCACACAATTTCGAGAGCTGGGCGGCCCAAATGCACCACATGGAGCCAGCGAAGCACTGATCAAGCGCAAGTTTGACAGCTATGAAAAATTCAAAACAGCCATTGAAGAAGAAGCCATGAAGATCCAAGGATCCGGTTGGGTATATCTCAGTCGCGGTGGCGCAATCAAAACCATTGCGAATCACGAGATCAAAGAAGACATTGCTCTGCTGATTGACTGGTGGGAGCATGCCTGGGCCCTGGACTATCAACACAACAAAGCCAAATACTTGGCCAACATCTGGCGTATCATTGATTGGGAAGTGATCAATAGACGCATCTACGGAGGAACAAGATAATGTTAGAAACAATTTTTTGGATAGCAATTGGAGCATTTATAGGATGGAATTTCCCCCAACCGCAATTTGCAAAAAACATTCAGGCTCGTGTGATCGGCATGTTCAAAAAACCCGAGTAAATTCATGGTAGAACTCAAACCTGCTGCTGTGGAAAAGGTCCGAGACCTGATTGCCGAAGAAGGCAACCCTGATCTTAAACTGCGCATATTTGTGCAAGGTGGTGGTTGCTCGGGATTCAGCTACGGGTTTACCTTTGACGAATCAACACAAGAAGACGACTTTGATCTAGAGTTCAACGGCGTGCATCTGCTGGTAGACAGTATGAGCAGCCAATATCTACAGGGCGCAACTGTGGATTATGTGGAAGATCTAACTGGCTCACAATTCACAATAAAGAACCCAAATGCCACCACAACCTGCGGTTGTGGCTCCAGTTTTAGCGTTTAAACCCTCAAAGCCAAACTAGTTCCATCCGCATAAATATTGAATATGAGGGTGGATAATGTCTCAGCAAATAATAGATACTGGCGGTGAAGCCGGCGCAGGTGGCGGGGATGACCTGTTTACTGCGTTCACAAAAATAAACGAAAATTTCACCGAGATATATTCTGGTAATGTAGTAGCAGCCAATATTTTGGTTTACAGTGTGGCTGGCCGTACTGGCAACGTGGTACTTACAGCTCAGGATGTATTTGGGGCAGCAACCTATAGCAACATAGCAGTTCTACAGGCCAACATCACTGCGTCATTGGCAGCTGCCAATGCTTATACTGATGCGCAAATAGCCAGTCTTGGCCCATTGGGTAATGTTACAATTACCAGTGGTAGTATCAGTGGGGTACAACTGGCCGGCAGCTGGGGCACACTAACCAATCTAGTTGTTACCAATAATGCCACTGTTAATGGACAACTGTCTGTTGGGACCAACCTTGGTGTGGGCAACAACCTCACTGTTGGCGGTGCTGTTATATTCGATGATGGTACACAACAAACCACGGCCTTCCAGGGCTTTGGCAATATCTTTTCAAATGCACTTGCACAGTCACAGGCAATCGCTGCAATTTCTGCTAACCTAAATGCTGTTAACTCTTTTGCCAACACCTTGGTTGGCAATCTCAGCATTGCTGGTACTACCATTTATGTACAGAATTCTGGGGAAGAAATTACCCTACAACCAGACGGCACAGGCAATGTTTACATTGGTCAGTCTGGTGCAAATGATCTTGTTCTTGGCAAAGGTGTTTATTTTGATGACGGCACCTACCAAGACACTGCCTATACCCCTGGCGAGTATGTTACTGATGCGGAACTGAGTTCGAATGTAACACTGCTAGGTCAACGAATTGACGCTGCCAATGCGGCCATACTGGTCAACACCAATCGTGTTGCTGCTGCCAATGCACAGATCTCCTCCCTCACATCCACCGTCTCTGCACAGGCCATCAGTGATGCTGCAAATGTTGCTGCTGCGAACGCAAGTATTGTCAGTACCAACAACAAGATTTCAGCTGCCAATTTGGCCATAGCGTCAACTAATGCCAATGTCACAGCGGCCAATGCTGCCATTGCTGCTGTAGAAAGCAATGTGACCAGCTTGCAGACCACTGTGGCTGGATTCAGTCTCTCTGCTGTGAATGCCAATGTGTCTGCTGCCAATGCACAGATTTCATTGAACACCGCAGGTGTAGCAGCAGCCAATGCTGCCATTGATGATGTAAGAGCCAATGTCACAGCGGCCAATGTAGTGATTGCAGGCCTGTCGTCTGGACAGACTGCGGCCAATCTGTTGATCACTGCGCTGCAATCAAATGCAGCCACACAGGCAACCAGCATTACCACACTAACTGCCAATGCTGCTAATCTAGATGACTCACTGACCATACAGGCAGGATACATCACAGTTATCAATGCCAATGTTTCTGCCGCCAACGCAGCTATTGCTGCTCTAAGAGCAAACATCATTGCTGCCAATGCTCACATCGCTCAGGTTGATTTAGACGCAGCTGACAACGCAACTGCTATTGGTCTAGCCAACGCAGCTATTGCTTTGAACACTAGTAGAGTGAATGCTGCCAATGCCGCTGTCTCTGCACTGAACGCTAATATCATTGCTGCCAATGCCAGCGTGGTTACAGTTAACGCCAATGTAGCAGCAGCCAATAGCGCCATTAGTTCTTTGATACTAAGCGATGCTGGCATTCGTGCCAACGTTGAAGCTGCTAATGCTGCCATTGTGGTCAACACCACTAGAGTGCATGCTGCCAACACAGAAATATCAGCACTGCGAGCAAACATCACAGCAGCCAATGTGGACATTAGCACAATCAATGCTAATTTGGCAGCGGCTAATGCAGTTATTGCCACACTGAATGCTTTTGATCTAACCGCAGTCAATGCCAATGTGGCAGCTGCCAATTCCGTGATAACCACACATGGTGTGAGAATCACACTGAGTAATACATACATCAATGAACTACGAGCCAATATCACAGCAGCCAATGCCAATATTGCAGCCGTAAGACTTTCATTGAGCAGTACAGATGCAAACATAGCAGCAGCCAATGCAGTTATTGCCACTCTTGGTGCAGGCAACCTGACCTTGATGAATGCCAATATCACAGCGGCCAATATTGAGATTGACACACTACGAGCCAATGTCACTGCCAGCAATGTGAGAATCAATCGTTTGGAAGCCAATATTGGCGCAGGCTTGTATGCCAATGCAGCTCTGCCAGGAATTGAATCCACTGTTAGCGCAGTACAGGCCAATGTAACTGCGGCTAATGTGTTGATAGCTGATCTATACAGCAATGCTGCCACACAAAGTGCAGCTATCTTTGTTTTACAAGGCAATGCTCTTACACAACAGGCCTTGATTGACAGCAAGCTGCCTGCTCTTGATCCAAACATAACTGGAGTTGTTTCGGTCTCTGGCAGCGTGACCGCCACAGGCAATGTGGATGCACAAAATATAAATGCAGTGGACGGATATTTCACTAGACTGTATGGCGAAATACTAACCAATGCACAGCCATTTATTACCAGCCTGGGCACACTAACAGGACTGGGAGTACAAGGCAATGTCACTGCACTGGGCATAACCAGCACACAAGGATTCACTGGGCAATTAAAAACAGCGGCTCAACCACTGGTTACCAGTCTGGGCACTCTAACTGGTTTGGATGTAGGAGGCCCTGCCAATATCACTGGCGCACTGGGTGTGAACACCATTACTGCTGATGTATCAGTCACAGTGCCTACTTTAAATGCTACCACCGTGAATGGTACCTTGGCCACTGCGGCACAACCAAACATCACCAGTGTGGGCAATCTTTCTGCTCTGGCAGTAGATGGAACTACCAATCTAAACGAAATCATTGTTGCTGGCAATATCAGAGCAAATGCAGCTCGCAGTCAATTGGCTGTGAATTCGTTGACTACCAACAGTGCTATTACTGCCACCGCCAATATTACCACACTGGCCAACATTGAAGCCATCACAGGTAACACAGCCACATTTGCACTGGATGTGCTGGCCAACAATGCAGTGATCACATATGATGTGAGTGCAGCAAGAGTGGTTGCATCCGCAGGCATCAATGGCACACTGGAAACCGCGGCGCAACCTAATGTAACCAGTCTGGGCAATTTGGCCAGCCTGAGAGTAACAGGCAACACAGTTGTGGACAGCAATGTTCAAGTGGCAGGCAATGTCCAATCCAATTGGCTGCTGGGCAATGTTATGGCCAGCACTGGCACATTCTTTGGAAATGTATCCACTGGTAATTTGAGTGCTGCGTTCATTGAAGGTGTATTGACCACAGTGTTCCAACCCTATATCAACCAGCTGGGCAATTTGATTTCCTTGAACGTGGACGGAGACACTGTGCTGGCCGGCAACGTGGACATGACCAGCCAGTTCACACGATTGAGTGCCAACCTAGGTGTGTTTAATGTGATCAGTGGATTCTTGGCCACTGCCACACAGCCAAATGTAACCACACTGGGCACACTAACAGGACTGAATGTCAACGGTACAGTAAGAGTAACCGGCGACCAGTATATCACCAATGACCTTTGGGTGATTGGCAATTTGTATCTAGATGGCAATACCACAACTGTTAACACTGGTAATGTAACCACCACAGACAAAGACCTTACACTAGCCAACGATGCTATCAGCGGAACAGCGGCTCGTGGCGCAGGTATTTTTGTTGGGCCAGGTGGTGCATATGGTAACATCACAGTATATGATGGTACCTGGAAGACTCCGCAAAACTTTGAATTTAGTGGCAATATTGCTGCTGCCAATGCGGTATTCAACTATGCATCGGGCACACTGACCACTGCGGCACAACCAAATATTACCAGCGTTGGCACACTGAATACACTGGGTGTGACTGGCAATATAAGTGCTGCTAACTTGGCTGTGACCTACGGTGGCAGTTTTGCTAATGTTAGCACAGGAAACATAATCTCTACCACAGTGAGTGCGGTACAAGGCGATTTCACTACCTTGAACATTGCATCTGATCTGGTGCTAGGCGGATTGATCACCCTGGCAAATATTTCTTTTAGTGATGGCACTTTCCAGACCACAACTGCCAACAATGCAGTGGCTGGCAATCTTGCAGCTATCAATGCCAATGTGTCTGCTGCTAATGTAGAAATTGCAGCACTACAGGCCAACATTGCCAGTGCCAATACTATTATTGCCAACAACACTTCGGACATTAGTTCTTTGTTCAGCAATGCAGCCGCACAGGCAGTGGCCATTGACACTATCAATGCAAATGTGGCAGCTGCCAATGTGTTGGTAGGAACTTTCAGCAGCAACATCAACACACTGTTCAGTAACGCATCTACACAGCAGACACAAATTGATCTGTTGAATGCCAATGTAACAGCGGCCAACACTGCCATTGACACTATCAATGCAAACGTGGCAGCAGCAAATGCTATTATTGCTATTTTGAATTCAGTTAACCTGGGCGGAGATCCGAGCATTGTTGGTAACCTCACAGTGGGTTCACTGAAGAGCAACGGCAATGTGGAAACCGGCGGCGCCTACAGTACTGGCAACACCACAATTTGGAACAATGCGGGCGAAGCCTACATTACCACAAACAGTGCCAACCTGTACATCAACAACTATAATGCAGGAATTTATGCAACCCCATTCTTGGGCAATGTGGTCATTGATGCCAATCTGCATGTGAACGCCAATGTTTCTATCAATGCAAATTTGTATGCTGACATTGTAAGAGCCAATTCTGGCATATTCAACAATGTGACCGGAACACTGCAAACTGCTGCACAGCCAAATATAACCACAGTGGGAACCCTGGATGCGCTGTCAGTGACTGGCAATGTGGGCACTGGCAATGTATCAGCTACCAAAGGCACATTTACAGAACTGTCCACTGGCAGCATAACAGGAAACACAGCCAACTTCACTGGCACTGCAAACGTTAGTGACCTGGGAGTAATTAACACAATCACCACTGCCAACATCAATGTTGGTAACTTGGCAGTTAGTGGATCATTCTCACTGACTGCGGGTAGTCTGGCACTAGGCGGCGATTTGTCGACTGCTGCAAATCTTGTGGTAAGCGGTAACACCAGTCTGGCAAATGCGTCAGTGATTGGTGATCTATCATCGGGTGGAAACCTGTATGTAACAGGCACAGCCGATCTTGGTGGTAACATACAAACAGCCGGTGCTGCACTGACCTTGTCTGGCAGCCAACTAGATGACAATCTATACACTGATTTTATCACTGCTGCCAACGATCTCAGAGTGTTTGGTAATGCTGCTGCAAACAACTTTACAACCAATACCATTGTTGGCGCTAATCTATCCCTAAGCGGTACTGATCCAGCAACTAGCACCACATCGGGCGCATTACAAGTTGTAGGCGGTGCGGGCATTGGAGGCAATTTGTGGACCGGCGGTAACGCCAATGTTGGGGGCAGTCTACGCACAACCAATATTATTGCCGAAGGTCCTGTGTACTTCAAAGGCCAGATCAACCTAGACAACGGCGTTATTGAAACTAACCAATCAGGTGTGGCACTGTTTAACAATGCTCTAACTGATTTTATTGTGTTGGGTTCCAGTGCAATTGATATTAGAATTGGTGATGAAAATCCAGTTGCTCCGTTTGTTGGGCAGGGCAATACCAGTATCAGACACAATCTAGCAGTGTCTGGCAATGTGCATGCCAACAACAATGTGATTGTGCGCAGCACATCTGAAACATCAGGATCTTACACAGGAGCACTACAGGTGTTTGGTGGTGCATGGATTGGCGCCAATGTCTACGCTACTGGTAACCTAGATGTATTAGGAACCAGCCGCATCAGTGGCGCTGCATACATTGGTGGCAACACAGCCATTGTTGGCGAAACAACTGTAACAGGCAATGCCACAATCGTTGGTATCACAGCAATCACTGGCAACACCAGTGTGGTGGGTAATGTCACTGCAACCGGCAGTGTGTTTGACATCATTGCCAACGCTAGCATCACAGGCAACACCAGCATCACAGGCAACATTACATTTGTAGCACCAGTTCACGCTGGAAACAGTTTTGCAGTTGGCGGCAATGTGAGCATGAATGCCAACCTGTATGTTGCAGAAACAATTTACGCCAACAGCATTGTTGCTGCAGGTGGTATTGGTATTCCAAACATTGACGCTACTCCAGTTGGTCAGGTCACACCGAGTCTTGGAACATTTACCACTCTGAGTGCCACAAACTTCCAGCAGGATTTCCCAAGAAGTAATCAACGTCCAAGATTAATGTTGGATTTTGCAAACAATCCATATTTGGATCCACGCATTGTGTTCACTCGTAACAGCGTGGGCACTTTCTTTGATACCAGTGGCAACTTGGTCACTGCGTCAGCTGGTGAACCAAGATTTACCAATGACCCACTCTCCAACACCAGTGCTGGATTGTTGATTGAAGAAAGCAGAATAAATTATCTCAAGTACAGCAATGATCTTGACAATGCAACCTACTGGACTTCATTGGGTGGATCAATTGCAGTTACCCCGCACACAGAAGCACCTACTGGCAGCTTTGATGACGGATACGAAATTGTTGAAAACACAGACAATGTGTTCCACGGAGTCAGTCCTGACGCCACCAACAATCAAATCACTGCCACAGTGACCAATTACTATGTGGCCAGTGCATTTGTTAAGGCCGGTGGCAGAACACAGTTTGGCATTGCATTTGCCAATGAAGGTGGTGGCGGTGCTATATTTGATCTAACAACCAAGGCAGTGTTGCAAGAAAGCGCAGGTTCGGGCGGCATTAATACCACCAGTCAAATCAAAGAAATGGCCAATGGCTGGTTCCGTATCAGCACAGTGGTTTACAAGCAGAACGTCAGCGGCAACGTGATATTTGGACTGGCAGAAAACGGCAGCATGACCTTTGCGGGAAACACAGGTGCCATTGGTGGTTACATATTTGGAGCACAGTTGGAGGGCGGCAGCTTTGCAACCAGCTATATCCCAACCACCACAGCAGCAGTCACACGTGAAGCAGACAATGTGTCTATACCAAATTGCCAGTCATTCTTTGACAACACAGATGGTATAATCTATGTTGATTCAAGAATTGATCACACACCAACCAACAAAACAGGTGCTGTGGATGGATCAGCGATTGTAACTGCTACCATTCGTCCAACCTTGGTCAGCTTTGAAGGCACAACTGCCAGTGACAGAGTGGCAATTGTTGCAGAGAATATTACCACTCCTGGAGTGAGCCGTTTTGCCAACTTGGTAATTTACAAGTCAGGCACCCTTGAAGCCAATCTGGGTACCAACCAAACATTCTTCACCACACTGAGCAGTGGTAGAGTGGCTGCCTACTTCAAGAGCAATGCAGCACTGGGAATCACCACAAATGGCAATGTGTCCACAGCGTTGGCCACAGGCGGATTGAACACAGGAAGACTGCCCACAAACATTGTTAACATGTACATTGGCAAAGGAAATGCCAGCGGCTACCTCAATGGCACAATAAGTAAAATCAGTTATATGGCTAGAAGCAGCATGAGTGCGACTCCTGGTGAAGAAATCAGAAGTTTAACTCGGCAATAAGGACAAAGAATGAGCACTAACATTTTTGGAAATGCACCTAATCAAGTACCAACCAATGCTGACCTTGGTGGCATGGCCTATCAAGATCCGCGGTTCGTGATCATTGCAGGCGGCAACGTTTATCCAACTAACTTTAGCACTGGAAATGCCCAAATTGGTACCAACTGGGGCACAGAATCAAATGCAAATGTTCAGTTGGCGAATGTTCGAGTTTTGAACGCCACCACCGGCAACATCACAACTCTAGTAGCAGACAATCTCAGTTCCGGCAATGTTTATATTGCCGGACTAGACAGCAGCGGACCTAGCAGCGGAGCACTCAGAGTAGTAGGCGGTGTTGGGATCAGTGCTAACCTGCATGTTGGAGGAAATCTTTTTGTAACTGGTAATACCTTTGCGCTCAGCACTGAAGATTTAAAAGTACAAGACAGTATCATTGAATTGCATACCTTTGCCAATCTTGCGCCTTTGACCGCAGACGACGGCAGAGACATTGGTATCAAGATGCACTACTATGATGTAGCTGATGCACATGCATTTGTAGGAAGAGCCAATGATACTGGATATTTAGAATGGTACGCCAGAGGTTCTGAAGGCGTTGGGAACGTTTTTGTTGGCACACATTATGGCACAGTTAAAGCTGGTGAATTTCTATCTACCAACACTACAATAAGCAATGATACCACAACTGGAGCACTTGTAACAGCTGGTGGTGCTGGCATTGCAGGAAGATTAAATGTTGGGGGTAACATTGTTGCAGCATCAGGCACAGAAAGCATCAGTACCACAACCGGCGCTGTTGTGGTGACTGGTGGCATTGGTATCAGCAACGGTCTTTATGTTGACGGCAGGTCCTGGTTTCAAAATGCAAGTACCTCAAATATTTTTATCACTGGTGGTAGTATTACAGGTACTACAGGTGCATTTACCACCCTGCAAGTGGACAATTTTAGCAGTGCCAATATCTATCAAAGTGCTGCTGGTACCCTGGTTGTAACTAACTTCAGCTCAGGAAATGCACAAGTAACTGGAGGTAGCGTAACAGGGTTTACTGGAGCAGCCAGTACCATAGTAGCAACCAATTTCAGCTCAGGTAATATCTATCAAAGTGCCGCTGGTACCATAGTAGCAACCAATTTCAGCTCAGGTAATATCTATCAAAGTGCCGCTGGTACATTGGTAGCAACGAACCTTAGTTCTGGCAACGCTGCTATCACCGGTGGATATATTCAAACAGTGGCAAACGTTTATGCCACTGGCATTGGTAACTTTGGTAGTGTTTATTCAGCCAACGTTACCACTGCTAATGCATCTGCATACACAAATAATCAAACTGCTGCCACCACAGCTTTTGTAAGACAAGACGGTGGATTTACCACACAGGTGGTGTTCTCAACAGCAACAGCCGGCACCACAACCTGGACCATTCCAGCTGGTGTAGTCAAAGTCAAAGCCACAGTAATTGGCGGTGGAGGCGGTGGCGGTGGCGTTACTGCTGTTGCTGGTACCGTCGGTAGTGGCGGTGCATCTGGCGCAATTGGTGTATACTATTTTACTGGGTTGACTCCGGGTGCCACCATCACATACGGTGTGGGTGCAGCTGGTACAGCAGGCAGTGCCGCTGCTTCTGTACCTGGACCAGGAGGACCAAGCAACGTTAGTGTGGGTGGTGTGACTATTAGTGCGCCTGGAGGCTCAGGTGGCGTCAGCTCTAGCACAGCGGCAAGTACAGCAGGTGGTGCTGGTGCCACTGTGGCTACTTTAACCGGCGGAACAGCCAGTGCATTTATTGGTATAAAAGGCAACGGTGGCGCAGCAGGTATTACTGCGCAACGCGGCGGCGACGGTGGTAATGGATACCTAGGGCAAGGACAAGGAACTGGCCGGCAGCTTACAACAGGTGCAGGCACCGCGGGCACATTTGGTGCAGGTGGTGGTGGTGCGCTAGGTGCCACTGCTAGTGCAGGTGGCGCAGGCAGCCCTGGCGTGGTAATTTTTGAATACTAATGAAACCAATAAATATACTGTTAAAGAGATAAGCAATGGCAATTACAACAATCAACATTGGTAATGCACCCAACGATGGATCAGGGGATTCAGTTCGTGTGGCATTCAATAAGGCTAACCAAAATTTTATTGAACTACAAACTCGAATTGGTAACTTAGCTACCAGTGGAGGCACTACAGGACTGCAAGTAAACGGACCGGTTGAACTCACCTCTATTGCTACACCTGCACTTTTTACCGGAACTTTTAGACTGCGAGCCACTGCACAGGATCCTTATTTTGATATTGCAACCACTGCACAAGGATTCCAAGGCGGCCCGGTCAGCGGTATTACCACATTTACCAACGCTCAGGACAGTACTAGTCCTACCACTGGTGCTGTGGTAGTAGCTGGTGGCCTGGGAGTGTCAGGAACCGCCACACTGGCCACAGCAGACATCCTGGGTAATATTAACATATTTCGTCTTAACATGTCTGCAGGCGGTGAGATGTTCTTGCCAGACGGTTCTCCACTGGGCAACATTTCTGCCAATCTTGGCGCATATCAAGCCTGGGCAAATCTTACACTCAGCACAGTGGCCAATGCTGTTAACCAACAACAGGCCATTGACACACTGACCAGTAATGCATCCACACAAAGCATAGCCATTAGCGATTTAAATGCAAACCTAGGTGTGATACATCTTGGCAATTTAAGCACTCAGGCAAATCTTGGTGCATATCAAGCCTGGGCCAACTTGACTTTGAGCACAGTGGCTAATGCTGTGAATCAGCAGCAAGCCATTGACAATTTAAATGCCAATTTAGGCACAGTGGTTGGTACTACTATACCAGCACTGGATGCCAATGTAGGCACGCTGTTCTTAGGCAATGCCAGTACCAATGCTAACCTGGGTGCGTATCAAAGCTATGGTAATCTCACGTTTCAGACCATAACAGCTTTTAACACTCTTGATGCCAATGTTGGTACTATTGTGGCTACTACAATTCCTGTACTAGATGCTAACTTAGGCACTGTGGTTGGTACTACTATACCAGCACTGGATGCTAACTTAGGCACTGTGGTTGGTACTACTATACCAGCACTGGATGCTAACTTAGGCACTGTAGTTGGTACTACTATACCAGCACTGGATGCTAACTTAGGCACTGTAGTTGGTACTACTATACCAGCACTGGATGCCAACATTGGTACATTGTTTTTGGGTAATGTAAGCACAAATGCCAATGTAGGCGCATATCAAGAATACGCAAATGCCAATGTTGGTACACTGTTCTTGGGCAATCTTAGCACCAATGCCAATTTGGGCGCATATCAATCCTGGGCTAATCTAAATCTAGCGCCATTGACTGATCCTGTGTTTACCAGCAATGTTGATATTTCTTCGGGCGGAAATCTTTTAGTACGCAACGGTGCTACAGCAACGTTTGGTGGTAATCTTGATGTTGGTAGTATTGACGCTCTTGCGGAAGCCAATCTCACTGTGAGAAATGGAACAATCGCTACATTTGGCGATCGTGTTTATGCTCTCAGCAACATCTATCTTTCTACTTTTTCTAACCTAGTGTCGTCAGGTAACATTGTAACCAACAGCAATATCACTCTAGAAAGCGGTGCTAATATTACTGCCTACTCCGGGGCAAATGTTAACATCGTAGCCGGGGCAAATATACATGTACCAATTGGCACAGAATTCAATGTTTTTGGCGGCAATGTTGCTGTGTACAAAACCACCCGCATTGCAGAATATCCCTGGCCCAACAATTCAAAAGGTGCCAATGGGGATCTAGCAGGCATGGTAGCATTTGATACCAATTTGAACACGTTGCTTATTTGCGTGGCCAATTATGATGGCACTACCGACATTTGGGCCAATGTTGCTGCCCCACGCACCACCTGGTAACAAGCAGTTTCCAAATCGCGCTAAATACACTATAAAAGTGGAAAATTATGGCGCTATTTGACATGGATGGACACGCATCAGCAGCTGAGCTAGGTCGCACTAGCCGTGTTGACGTTTCCTGGACTTTTACAGACACTTCAATTCTATTACAATCCACAGGATTACCTTTTCACAGCTATGGCAATCCCAATGCCACACGCACAGCCAGTCCGCAGAACTATGAAGTACAAATCATATATCGCGGCGGTACCAACGAAAAAGGCACAGGATTAGATTCTACTGGCAGTGGTGTGGTTGGATTTTGGGTCAACGGTGTGGCAGTGCATACTGCGGCAACTGCCAAGCTCATGCCTGGCACATACACTCCGATCAAAGGCTACAACTACAATTTAAATTTTACAGGCAATCTATCTCTTGGTTATACTTTCTACAAAGACCAAGCAGGTGGCGTCAGTGTTCCTGGTCCTGCTGACCGCAATGGCAATCCCACCGGACAATACAACTACAGTGCGTTCACATTTGGCAATGTGTGGTTAAACGGCAAAGGTGATACTCTTGGCACCAAGGGTGTTCCAGATGCCAGTGTGGCAACATATCTCAGCAGCAATCTTCGTCACAATGACGGACACAGCAAAATTATTGGATGGTCATTGGACGGCTTTCCTATCTATGGCCCTTGGGGATACACCAATGCACAGGACAGCAACACGCCAGTGAAAAAAATGGCGTCTGGATACATTCTCAAAGACGTCAGTCATAGAAGCGCAGTGGTTAACAATGTAAACATCTACCCAATGGGCATCTTTGTTGAAGACTATCAGTGGAGCAGCATAGGAGACCTAGATCGTCACAATGGTCGTTATTGTGTAACGCCTGATTATCCGCAAGGAACCTATGCCTACTTTACCACAGTGGATGCGCAAGATCAACCAACCTTTCCATATGTTATAGGCCCAACCTTCTATGGCACACCCACTGCACAAACCGCAGGTCCCGGGCAGAATGTAAATCTAGTGCCAGCAGACTTTGGCGCAGCAGTCAACGAACGTGCTGTGAGCGTGGCAAACGCAGCCACAAGAATTAACAACTTAACCAACCAGGTGCCTGAGATCATTACTTGGGTAACTCCCAAGGGCAATCTAGGCACCTACAAAGAAAGTGCAGAACTCAGTATCAGTTTGCTGGCTCGTAGTCCGGTAGTAGACAATGTGCCAGCAGCTGGATTTGATCCTCGTCTCAGTATCATTAGCAATGGCAATGGTGACTTTGAAGCCATCATGCCCAGCACCAAGCATAAGATTGCTTTTAGATACACACCTGGCAAGGTTGGCAGTCAGGAATTTCCAGATCCACTGGGACTGGTACAGTATGGATCATATCCAAACGCTCTAGTACCATATGGCGTCAAGGGCATATCGTTTGAAACCATTCTGCCATATCGTGGTGGTCGTAACGAAGGTGCTGCCAATCCAGAACCAGCAGTAAATGATCAAATTGGTATCAGTGTGGTAGGTATTCCATTTTATGGCTACGGCGGGCGTTTTATTCGTGGCGACGATGGTGTGCTGTTTCAAGTGAACAGTGTTGAGGCCAATGGTGATGGTCGTGATGATTTTGGTGGGTACCCAGACAGATTTGGCCAGTATCGATATCAAGACAGTAGATTTATCAATGCCAATGCCTGGGGCAGAATCAGCAAGTTCAGCGCAGGATACACCTGGCCCGACGGTCACAGTAAAATAATTGGATGGGCATTGGATGGATATCCAATCTACGGACCATATGGCTACATAAATCCACGCGATGTTGGCGGCGTCCAGTTGATGGTCAGCAGCTACAGACTTAAAGCTCGACCTGATCTAGCCAGACCAGTACCGGTGATAGCCGTGGTAACACGCGGTACCAAGCGCACATTGAATGTCACAGTGAATGTGAACACAGGAATTTTTCCTGGCATGGTACTAGAAGGCGGCAGTTGGGAATATGGCAGTGTATGGGTAGAAAATGTTGATGGCTATGTGCTCACTCTCAATGACAAGGTCACACTGGAAGCAAATACATTTTTGCGAGTGAGTTGGAAGTTTGGCGCATTGGTTCAAGACTATGAGTTTGCGCCAGTGGCAGGTGCTACCCTGGATAGATTCAATGGACGTTTTTGTATAACACCAGAGTTCCCCGGCGGAACCTATGCATATTTTGCTACTCAGGACGCTGACGAAAATCCTGTGTTTCCATATCTAGTAGGGCCACAGTTTAAAGGCGAACTAGAAATACAAGAAGATCCACCTATTCCTGGTGTGGCAGATCTGTCTGGAACCAAGACTGTAAGCGGATTAAACTACACTGTGATCAGTGGCAGCTTGCCTCCTGGCACTCAACTGTACAGAACCACTGGTATTATCTACGGACATCCAATTGTGGTTGATGCCAAGAGCACTGTGCCAAGACGTTATGATTTTACAGTGCGAGCACAAAACACCAGAGGCAGAATTGCTGACCGTGCGTTTAGCATTTTTATCAACAACATTTCTCCACCTACTCTGAATGATCCACTGGATCCAGAAACAAACACTGCTGACCTTGGCACATTCTTTGACAGTGAAAAAATCAGTCTTCAGTTGGCATACACCGAAGCAAATCCTGGTGCACCATTGAACTGGAGTGTGAGCCGTGGAACATTCCCTGCTGGACTTACACTCACACAAACAGGGGAAATCACTGGCTTTGCACTAGCACCAAGAGCAGCAGGTGCAGTAGGCACAGGACAGTATGACAAAGGCGTGTTTGATCAATATGTATACGACTTTGAGGGTGCCACACTGACCAAGACATTTAAATTTACAATCAGACTGTATGACGGTGTGTTGTTCACAGAACGTCGTTACAAAATGACCATTCTAGCCAAGAGCTTCTTCCGTGCAGACAACAACCTATTGAGAGCAGATGCAGATGACACTAGAAGTCTTGAAGGACTGGTAACTGAAAGAACAATTTTCCGTGCTGACAAGGATGGTAACGTGTATCCTACCATGATCACGGATCCTGCTACTATACCTGTTATCAAGCAGGACAGAGCATTTGCATTTAAATTTGATGCATACTTTCCTAACCCCAACTACAAGATTCGTTATGAGATTACCAACAGTGACCAGGCTGTATTTGGAGAAGGATTTGATGCAGTGGGATTTGACAGTTCAACACTGTCTTTGCCAGGTGGATTGAGCCTGGACACAGAAACTGGTTGGATCACTGGCACTATTGGAATTATACCCGGACTGAGACGCAGTTTTGATTTTCAGATTCGCGCCTGGGTAGAAGTACCAGTGAGCAGAACAGAAACAGAACAACGATACAGTAATGCTGTGCAGTTTAGACTACAGATTCTCAGCGCAGCGGCCAACTTGATCACATTCTCAACACCTGCTGATCTTGGCAGCATTGACAATGGTAGAATCAGCACACTGCAAATTCAAGCAGAAGCAGAAGATGGACAAGAACTGGTATACACTATCAAGAGCACCATGCGTGAACTGATTGGTGCCGATCCCAACGATCAACGCATTGTGAGCAATGTGCCCAGCCGCATGCCTCAAGGCCTGAAACTGCTGCCCAGTGGTCGTATATCAGGTAGAACAACCTTTGACTACTTCAGCATGGATCGTAGTCAGCAGGCAGAAATCACTCTGGATAGAAACAGTACCACGGTGGATGCAATCTACACCTTTGTGGTCGAAGCTCGCACACTGGATAACACCAGTTTCCAGGACAAGGTGTTTACTCTGCGAGTGAGAAATATCAACAAACGACCATATGAAAATCTGTATCTGCGCAGTTTGAACAGTCCCGACATACGCAAACTGTTCCACAGTGTGCTAGAAGACACCAATCTAGAAGGTGTAATCTATCGTCCAGATGACGCTTGGTTTGGCATTCCCAAGACCTTGAGCTTCCTGGCCATTCCTGGACTGCGAGCAGACACACCTGCCAACTATATTGAAGCCATGGCAGCCAGCCACTACAACAAAGAAATAAACTTTGGTGAATTAAAAACAGCCGTAGCACTGGATGACAATCTAAATCCTATCTACGAAGTGCTGTATGTGGAAGTAAAAGAACCAGGCAATCCAGACAGTCGCAGTGACAGCATTATTAGAAACTATAGAGACATCACTGATGTTAACACCACACTGACCATTGTGAGCAACACATTTGAAAACATGCGTGGCAGCATGGTTGATGACATTGGCTACGAATATCAAGGAGCCTTGCCTCGTTGGATGGTGAACCTACAGCCAGACACCAAGCGTTCAATTGGCTTTGTTCGTGCTGTGGTATTGGCCTATGCCAACCCTGGACAAGTGGCACGGTTAAAAGTGGCCTTCTTGCGCAGTCTGCTACGCGGAACCTTTGGTTTCAACAGTGTGTTCAACCAATTCAGCTTTGTTGCCGATAGATATGAGTGGGATAGAACACTGAGTGTGAACTATGACCCAGGTTCCAAGCGACACCTTGCCAGTAGAGAAACCACTTTTGATATCAGTGCGCCTTTGGAAATACTCAACAAAGGTCCATGGGTGGCCAAGAACACAGGTGTTTCCACAGACCTCAATGGCATAACTTTCAGCAGCGACGGAGGTTTTATTGCTGTTGGTAAGAGAAACACATTGATCAGCAGTAGAACTGGAGACAAATGGACCAGTGTAGAAAGCACAGTGGATCTTACCTATGTGGCTGCACTCAGAGACAACGCCACAATAGGCAGTAATGTTCTGGTACTCTACAGCGGCTTTGACTATCGTGTGGGCGATGAAATCTTGCAAAGCACCACGTTTACTACAGGCGGCAGAACATATATCACAGACATAAACTACCTGGCAACAATCAGTGCAAACAGCACTGTGCCAGTACAGGCTGCAAATACTTCAGCAGTGGCCAGTGGAGTGAGCAACATCATACCCGCAGGAACCACACTGGAATTCAAAGACGAAAATGGTTTTATTGTGGATGCAACACTGGCAGCCACTGCTTACCCTGGCAATGTGTACTTGAACGTTGGTGATGCCAACGACTTGATCAAAGGCTTTGCTGTTAGCATAAAAGGCATAGACACAATTCAATTGACCACACTGCAAAGCGTGAGCCCGGCTGTTAGACAGTTTAACATTACCGCAGTAAATGGTGCCAATTTAACATTGTCCAGCGATATTTCTTATCCTGTGACATCTGGAACCAACATACCTGTGTTTGAAACCTTTGCAGCAGACACGGTCAGTGCCAATGTTGCAAACAATACTATTGTGCTAGACACAGTCACACCATTTGTGATTGCCAATCGTGCAAATGTTCAAATCACAGAATTCCTGTATGCAAACATTGTTTCAGCCAATGTGGCCAACAGCAGTATTATCATTAGTACTCCAACCACATTTGCAGTAACAGCAGATGCAAATATTAAAATCACACAAACAGCCAATGCTGCCAACGTGGTGTACAGCACTGTGACCATTACAGTGCCCACAAATAGAACAGCGATTGCACTGTCGTCTGTGCCACTGGCACAATGGGGTGGCAATGCAAATGTAACCATTTCCAATGTTACATACAGTTTGGCCAATGGTGCTGTGAATTCTGGATCAACGCTGCTGCCACTATTGGCTGTGAAATCTTTCTACGGTGCCAACAGCAGTATCAGTGTTGCCAACTCCACTGTGGTAACAGTGGATTCCAACACTAGCAGCGGTAATATTCTTCCTGTCACAGGAGCCAGAGCTTCTATGGCAGGCACAGCCAGTTTGTATCTAAACACCAACGAGATTGCCTTGACACTGGGCGGCAATACTTCTGTTATTGAAAATATCTATTCCAACATTGTGCTGGCCAATGCCGCCAACACCGCTATTGGTATAGAAACTCCAATCACATTTGATGTACTAACCAGTGCCAACATTAGAATTACACAAACTGCCAACACTGCCAATGTGATTTATGCAAACGTTACTGCTGTACAAAGCACCGGCAGCAGAGTGTTGCCCTTGTATGTGCCAGCACTTACACAACAACAGTTCTATGATTTCTTCCTGGCCAATCTTTCGTCAGAAATTTTATCAGCCAATGTTGCCAACAGTTCTGTGGTATTAAGCACACCAGCTGCTTTCAGTATTCCTTTTGGTGCCAACATAAAGATCACAGAAACTGCCAACGTGGCCAATGTTTACTACGCCAGTGCAACACGATCAGTGAGCAGCAATGGAAACGTGCTCACACTGTCATCTGCGTTCAGACTAGATGCCAATGGCAATGTGTTCTCCTTCCCATTGAGCAGTGCATGGGCAGGCAATGCCAATGTGGCGGTAACAGTACTACGCGGTGCTAACCTGGCCATCAGCAATGTGACTTATGTGCTGTCATCGGAACCTGTTGTGACCACCAACGTGATCAATGCCAATACCACAGTGATTGTAAACGATAATCTTGGCAATGTACAGGCTTTAACTGTGGCCAACGTCACAGCAGCCAATGTAAATGTGATATACACATCCGCTAATATTTTCAGCTCTACCTATGCCAATTTGATTGCTAACCCAGCTGGGTTCATACCTTCACTGGGTGGCATTGATGGTAAACTGCAAGATGTTGTGTTGAGCGTGTCCATCAGTGAACCAATAACCACCAGCCTGCAAAAAGACACAGACCTGACATTTAGCGTGAGAATTAATGCGCCAAGTGCAGCCGGAGACACAAGAATATATCTCAGTAACACAGACAGAATTGCTCTAGGCAGCGAAGTAACCAGTGAACCGTTTGTGGCAACTACTTTCCCAGCTGGCGGATATATAGCTGATCCTACAGCCTCTATCAGTGGTGTTGAACTGGTTATTCCAACCAGTGCTGTGCAAGGTATCATTGTGGAAAACATGACTGTGCTGGGACCTGCTATTCCTCCAAGCACCACAGTGAGCAGTGTGATTGCCAAGGGCAGTCTGACCTATGTTAATCTGTTGTTCCCGGGCACACAAACCGGCATCAACAGCATCGGATCCATTGTTACTGACAATCCTGCGTTCAGCATCAGTCTCAGTGCCAATCTTACATATCCATTGGCAGCAGGCACAGAATTACGATTTGATGACTTCTCCGGAGATCCTCAAGTGATTGTCATTGATCAAGACGTGGCGGCAGGCGGTAATGTGATCAGCTTTACCAATCCGGTTGGAAGAACTGTGGTGGGCAGCAGCATCAAGTTAAAAGGACTCAAAAACGGATTTGCGACAGTGGCCAATGCTGCCACTGTGTCGCCAAATTCACTGTATCTAGAAACTGGCGCCAATGTTGAATTTGCTATTCCTGTGGGAACCACATTGAATTTCCAAGACGCACAAGGAAATGTCAGATATGTCAAAGGCAGTACCACAGCGGCTGGTACCAGCTTCCTTGAATTCAGCGAAAATATTATACCAACCTTGATTGGTACCACACCACAACTGTTGGGTCTGCCACCTGTGGCACACGTTCTGTCTGTGGACACATTTATTAATACCATAACATTGTCCAATGTGAGCACATACACAGTTCCTGTAGGTTCTAACATTACCTTGTACAGTGTGAACACAGGCGTTCATTATCTCACACTGAGCAGTGAACTTGAACCAGGACAAAACCTATTGCGTCTGACCACACAGCCAAACATTGCCTGGGCAGGATTTGGCAATGCTGTGTTGAGTATCAGTGGTATTCAGACTGGTGCAGTGTTGGCCAACACACAGACCAACAAACTGTACATGGATCTTGCCAGCAATTCCAGCATCCTGGCAAACACCACAGTGGCTGTGACCAATGGATCGGCCAGCAGAGTGTTCACTATCACCGACATTGTGGCAGCCGGACAAACAGAAATCCGTATTAACGACTCACCACTGCAAACTCTTGCCGGTAGCAATGTAACCATTGTGGGCTTGCCAGACGGATACACAGTGAGCAGCAGAAGTGGTAACAGTATTGTGATCAATGGCAGCTTTGTTGCCACTGTACCACAGAACACCTACTTTGAATTTGATGATGGCAATGGACACATGGGCAACCTACAATTGGCCACTTCTAATCCTCCAGGATCCAACACCTTGCAGTTTATCACTCCTCCAGTGACTCCGTTGACAGGCAGTAGAATTGCTGTGCCGGGCACCGGTATCTTCAGCTTTACCAGCACTGGGCTGGTAGCGGATGGAACCACAGTGATCAGCAAGACCAACGAATATCTAGTACTGAATCAACCGCTGTTGGCCAACATTGACCGCGGCTTTGATGAAAGCTTCACATACGGCGTTTCAACTGCTGACTACAACCAGGTTCGTTATGTCAACGAACGTTGGGTGATTGTGGGCAGTAGAGCCAGTGTGGTAGCACAAGACAACAATGGCAACTGGCAGCAGAGATTTGCATATCAGTATGGTGACTTGTTCACAGTGGGCTACGGCGGAGGAATTTATGTGGTAGCAGGTTCTTCGGGCTTGATTCTAACCAGTGAAGATCTTGAAGCCTGGGATGTTCAAGCCACAAACACCACTGCCACACACCGCGGCATCAGTTACAATAACGGTCAGTGGTATCTGGTCAGCGACGAAGGATTTGTACAAGAAAGCAATGATGGTATAACCTGGACAGATATTACTTTATCAGTTTGGGGTTCACAGCCTCGTAAGAATCTAAGAACAGTAAAATACATCAACGGCAACTGGTACATGGTTGGTGACGGTGGCACTGTGTTGGTCAGCAGCAACAACGGACTGACCTGGACCTTGTACAATGCAGGCACTACATCTAGAATATCTGATATCATTGTAACCGCGGGCACACTGGTGGCTGTGGGCAACAACGGAGTGATCAGCGAAAGTCGCGATGGTACCAGCTGGAGTCCTGTGGAAAGCGGAATCAACTTGAATCTATCGGGCATAGCCACTGATGGCGCAGTGGCATTGACCACTGGAATCAATGGACTGATACTGGGCAGTTCAGGATTCTTTGTTGTAGACTTTGCAGTGAGAAACGTTAGTTTTGAAATGTTTAACAACAACACAATTGATGTACTGGCTGAGCGCGGATATCGTGTGCAAGATGGACAAACCTGTGTGTGGGCGCAACAGGAAGGATTCTCACCAGGTGAATTCCGTGGCCCAAGATTTGAAAACGACGGGTGGAACAACTATCAGAACACCTTTGATTTCCCGGGCTACGACAGCACTGCATTTGATACCAAGGCAATTACCACAGTTTTGGTAACTAATCCACCACCAGGCAGCACTTCTATTACAGTTACCAGCACACAGGGCATCAGCATCGATGACTTTGTTACTGTGGGCAGCTATAGACTGACAGCTGGTATCAGAGTCACTGATGTGTTTCCGTTGGAAAATAGAGTGGTTGTAAGTCAGCAGATTATTGCCACACAGGGTGAAGTTATCAGCTTCTACGATCCTGTGGGCTATGACACCAAGAGCTACATTTACGGATATGAGGATCATGCTCGCGATCCAAATATTACCAATCAGCGAGCAGGAATCTGGCGTTGTAACATCAGTGCAAACAGCATTGTTACCATGAGTTTTGTGCGCCAGATAGAACCAGGACAAATTGTGCAAATAAAGAGCGAAAATACCAAGTATTTTTACGATCAGAATCTCAAGAACAACCAAACTGTTCCTGGATTCAGTATTCTAGAGCAAGAAATACAGCGTCCAGAGCGCACCACATTTGACGGATCGGGCACACGATTCAGCAACAACCGGGACCAGTATCAGGAACCCGGCGCTCTGGCTAAATATATTAAGTTTCCCAAAATTGGAGTGTTTGAATAATGGCAAGTTTAGTAAACCCATCAAATATTAATGGTAATTTCCCGATCGCGGGCCAAGACAATGACAGTCAGGGGTTTCGTGATAACTTTACCAATATTCGCAACAACTTTACTTTTATCAAAGCTGAAGTTGAAGATCTGCAGGCCAAGGCGGTTTTAAAAAGCGCACTTATTGGCACCACGCTGAACAACGACTTTCAGGGCAGTAAAGTTAAGAATCTACAGGTCAGTAACCTGACAGAAACAGTTAAAGATATTGGAGCCATTGACACCAATGAACTAACACTGGATCTTGCTGAAGGTACTATTGTAAAACTACTGGCACCAAACTCCGGCGATCTAGCCATTGCTGATGTTATTAAAAACTGGCCAGCCAGTTTGCAGCATGCGAGACTGCTGCTGTATATCACAGTGCCCAGTACCACATTTACTCTCACGCTGCCAGCATCCTGGAGCACGGATCTAAGTTCCACTCCCGGTCTGCGTCGTGTGGACAGCAAGCCCAGAATCAGCTACACAGATCCAGGCGATTATGTGTACGAAATCACCAGTCCAGATTCTGGAACCACAGTATTTTTCCGCGAGCTGACCACAGGCAATGCCATCTTCCGTGATCCAAATTTCTACATGGTAGGATTGGGCATTGGAGCAGCGGCCGACGTGCCACAGCGCACAGGATTTGAAAGTCCAACTCTCATGATTGGTCTTGGTCGCTATCTAGGTGGCGCCACAACCAACCAAGGCATTGGCTACAAGATTGACAATTTAAAATCAGGTAACGACACTCTGGTAATCAAAGGCAGTGTTACTTCATATCAAAGTCAAGAAGATGACACCGCTAATGTCAGCGCAGGAGTAAACAGTCTTACTTCGGGTGGTTTTAGTGTGGTCAAAGATCGTACCACAATCACCAGTGGATCCTTGGTCACTGAAGGCAATATTGCTTCCGGAGATCTAGTTGGATACTTTAATGCCATTGGATTGACCAAGAACAGCGCGGCCAGTACTTTGGCTTATCAGCAGCTGGGCACAATTCAGTTTGTGGCAGAAGGTACTACCACCAGCCCATTTGGTGTTGGTGGACAGATACTGATCAAGACCAAGGGTGATGGCACAGCAGACGATGCCATGCCTAACGAAACAATTGGTGCCTACAACTACAAGGCCACCAAAGGCGCACTGCGTACAGCAGTGACCATTGATGCAAAACAAAATGTAACTGTGCATGGTAATTTGACTGTGATGGGCGAAACCACCGTGGTCGAAAGCAACACAGTCACAGTTGAAGACAAAAACATCGTGCTAGGCAACGGTGGCACAGAAACCACCAACCAAGGCGCAGGCATTTCAGTTGCCAGCGATGCAGCCGACGGCGGAGCCAATCTGGTGCTCTCAGCAGCAGGCTGGATTACCAATCGTTCATTTACCATTGCCAACACCAGCCCTGCTAATGCGCTGGTAATCAACGGCAATGCTCGTGTTGGTGGCAACCTGTTTGTTGCCGGCAGCATGCATGTGGCAAACATCATTTATCAGAACATTGAAATCACCACCAGCACCGAAACTGTGCAGGGTGTGTTGACAGTAAGCGACAGCACTGCTGCCACAACCACTACATCAGCTGCACTGGTTGTAACTGGTGGTATTGGTGCAGGTGCAGGCCTGCGTGTGAATGGCACCAGCTTCTTACAAAATGTCAGCAGCGGCAACGTGCTGCTCACAGGCGGTAGTGCATATGATCTAACACATCTGGCTGCCACCGGCGGACATGTACTGACCTTTAATGCAGCCAACTTTACCAGCAGCAATACCTGGATCAGAGGTGGTGTGATTGGCATGCAAACTGATGGCACAGTGGTTCCAGCTGCCAATGCCTATATTGGCACAGGTTGGTTTGCTAATCTAAGCACTGCCAATGCAGTGATCACAGGCGGCAGTATCAGTGGTGTTTCAATCAGCGGAATTACTTTACCAAGTATTGGTAATTTGGTTGTAACCAACTTCAGCACAGGCAATGCAGTTATTTCAGGTGGTTACATTTCTGCACTGACCAACCTAAATGCAACATCCAGCACAGTTGGTACCGAAGTTGCTACCAATTTCAGTTCAGGTAATGCAGTTATCTCAGGTGGTAGTATCACAGGTGTAACCGGAGCAGCCAGTACACTGGTAGCAACCAACTTCAGTACTGGTAATGCAGTTATTTCTGGCGGTAGCCTAACCGGCGTAACTGGAGCAGCCAGCACCTTGGTAGCGACCAACTTCAGTACTGGTAATGCAGTAATTACAGGTGGATATATTCAAACAGTGGCAAACGTTTATGCCACTGGTATTGGTAATTTTGGCAGCGTGTTTTCTGCAAACATTACCACAGGCAATGCATCAGCATTTACCAACGATGCCACAACAGCAACCACTGCGTTTGTTCGTAGGGATGGCGGATTCTCCACACAAGTTATTTTTAGCACTGCAACCGCAGGCACAACCACTTGGACTATTCCAGCAGGTGTAGTCAAAGTCAAAGCCACAGTAATTGGTGGTGGTGGTGGTGGTGGTGGCGTTACTGCTGTTGCAGGCGCTGCGGCAGCTGGTGGTGGATCTGGATCAGTTGGTGTTTATTATTTTGCATCACTGACCCCAGGCGGAACAATCACATACGGAGTAGGCGCAGCAGGAATAGCAGGCACCACTGCTGGTGCAGCAGGTGGCCCAGGTGGTGTTAGTAACGTGTCTGTAGGCGGTGTTACTGTTAGTGCGCCTGGTGGTACCGGTGGCGCCGGTGCTACTGCTGGTTCTGTAGCTACAGTGCCAGGTACAGGTGGCGGTGTTGCTACCCAGTCTGGTGGTACTGCTAGTGCTTTTGTTGGCCTAAATGGTACATCTGGTATGTTTGGTATTGGTGCTGCGGCTTCAACTGGGGCCGCAGGCGGCGTAGGTGCAGCTGGATACATGGGCACAGGCGGCGGCAGTGGCAAAGTTAACACTACTGGTGCAGGCACTGCTGGCAGTTCTCCAGGAGCTGGTGGTGGTGGTGCGCTAGGTGCTACTGCTTCTGCAGGTGGTGCTGGCAGTGCTGGTGCGGTAATTTTCGAGTACTAAACAGAAAACTAACTAACCAAAAACATTGACCTCCTGGTTTGAAAAGTGTAAACTTTCAACTAGGAGGTTTTTATGACCGTAGATTTACAACGATACGAACAATTTGTAGCAGCAGTAACCAGTGAACCTTCGAATGATCTAACCACATTCATGAACCGTTTAGATGAGCTAGACGGGAACTATAATTTTGAAACAGAAGCACATGGCCCAGATATCAATGTGCCACTGTTGCTCACAGGAGCATTGGGGCTGGCAGCCGAAACCGGCGAGTTTTGCGAGATCCCAAAGAAAATGCTGTTCCAAGGCAAGCCACTCACACACGAAAACCTATTCCACATGAAACGAGAATTAGGTGACATCATGTGGTACTGGATCAATGCTTGCCGTGCTTTGAACCTAGATCCAAACGAAGTCATTGAAGAGAATGTAAATAAACTGAAGGCCCGCTACCCAGGTGGCGAGTTTGATGTACACCAGAGCGAAAATCGACAACAAGGAGATATTTAATGTCAACAATTTCTGATCAAATCACAGACGCAGTCACTCAATGGAAAGCTGAAGATGACAAATTTACAGCAGGTAACAATGCAGCAGGCACTCGTGCTCGTAAGGCATTGGCCGAAATCAGCAAGCTGATCAAGGCTCGTCGAAACGAGATCACCGCAGTCAAGAACGAGCGCAAAGAAGCCAAGGCCAAGTAAACATGCACCCGCTTGCGCCCAAACTCAGTGAACTAAGCATGGAAGAGCTTACCAAGAAATACAATGAGCTCACCGGCAAACTGAATCAGGCATATCGCTTTGGCCCATATGGTATCATTCCTCAAATGCAAATGCTTTTGGAAGACTATCAACAAGAACTTCAAGAGCGCAACAAAAAGCAGTTAGAGGAAATGGAAAAAGCCAGCAAGAACTTCAAGAACATCATAGACATCAAATGAAATATGACAACTGTGGCGTGGCCTATGTGAGCACAACGGATCTCTGCGATCTGTTGTATCAACGTCCAGATCTGGATTTGAGCAAGTTTCATGTGACAGATCCAATACGCTACAATCATGCTGTTCGTAGTCTCTACGCAGACCTACCACAGTTAACTCATTATGAGTCTGGCCACATCAACGAAGAAGAATTTCATCAACAGATGCAGGCCCACTGGCACATGCCAGATGAATATCGATCTTTGGATATCGCTGCTTGGGTACTAGATCAGTGCACCACAGATGCAGAACTGCAACGCTGTGGTGAAGAACTGCTGCTATACCAAGAACGCGATGCATTTGATCTATTGCGTTACATGAAGTATTTGGTGCATACCATGCGGGACAAAAAGGTGCTGTGGGGTGTGGGACGTGGCAGCAGTGTGAGCAGTTTTGTGCTGTATAAAATTGGAGTGCATCGCATAAACAGCCTGTACTATGATTTAGATCCACGAGAGTTTCTCAAATAAATACATATCCAAACAGGAGATTGCTATGCAAAATAGACGAGTTTATCGAAGCGCACTAGGCAAAATGGTCGATATGGACGCAATGTTGTCCATGAATGAAGAACAGATTGCAGTGGGCAACATGAAAGTGAATGCCCGTGGCGACGAGCTGGGCCCAGGAGGAATCGTCCTGCGCACCCGCGAAGAAGTCATGGAAGACTACTACAAAACACAAAAGCAACAGGTTGTGTACACCACCGAGCGTTCAGCTGAAGCTGATTCAGGACATGCTCGTGCAGCAGCCGAAGGTCAAAATGCTCAAAATGATGCTATGACTTTGAAAGACCTACCAGCAGACATCATGGAGCAGGACGCACAAATGCCTGCTATCAATCCACTGGCAACCGATCAAGGCAGAGCCATGCGTGGCAGTCTAGCTGATGCAGTGGCCAAAGGTGCCAAGGTAGAGCAGAAACTTTTAACCCCACGCAACAAGGCTACAAGGATTGGTGGATGAGTAAGAAAAAACTAGGCGAGGATCTGTTTGCTCCTGGTGGCAGTGTAAAGTACACTCACCAGATTGGCAAACTGCTTCCTCTCAACAACAATGTGATTGTTCGAGACATGGACTTTGGCGGACGAAAGTTGGCCAGTGGTGTTCTGCTGCTCAACGACGATGGTAGGACAGATGGTATTCGTCCACGCTGGGCCAAGATTTATGCAGTCGGTCCAGAACAAAAAGATGTGGTCCCAGGACAGTGGATCTTGATTGAACACGGTCGTTGGAGTCGCGGATTAGAAGTGGATATTGACAACGAAGTGTTTACCATTCGAAGAGTGGATCCTGACTGTATCATGTTTGTCAGTGACGAGCGACCCGAGAACATAGACACCATTTCAACTTCACTACACGCTGAACGAAAGGAACGGTAACATGCCCATGTATGAAACCACTGTTCGTACTCCACAAGGCGATCAAAAAGATCGTGTGTTTGCCAACACACCTCAGGAGGCCAAGCAACTGTTTGAACAACGCTATGGTCCTCGCAATGTACCTTATATCCCAAAAATAATTCCCAGCTGATTATGGGCTTTCGTAAACCAGATCTCACCGAAGCCTACTCGGCTGTGCGTAGGTCTGTGGCTGAAATTCGAGACATGCGCAACGACGGTTTTACCACAAGTCATTGCAAACAAGAACTTTATCAGTTAAAATGTTGGCTTGAAGATCAATATGATAATCTACCAACCTTTGAAGGAGAAGATAAATGGGAACAGCAACGGATTGTGGATATTCTCAAGCGGTAAAGCATCTGCTGTACAACGGCGGTGATTACAAACTATGGGGATACATTACCCGACCAGTGCAGCCTGTGGATTCACTGCATTTAAAAATTACCAGTACCTGGACCAATGCCAAAGACCCTGCTGGTGAGCAAGTGCAATTGGACATGATGTTGGACCAGGGCACCATTAACAATTTCAAGAGAATGTTTGAAAGCCTATGAAAGATCTATGGGTAGAAAAATATCGTCCCAGTACAGTGGACGGTTATGTGTTCATCGACAACACACAACGAGAGCAAGTGGAGAGTTGGATCCGTGCAGGCAACATTCCGCACTTGCTGTTTCACGGCAGTGCAGGCACAGGCAAGACCACACTGGCCAAGATTTTGATCAATGCACTAAACGTGGATGAGTATGATGTGCTGTATGCGAATGGTTCCAAGGAAGGTCGCAAGATTGAGTGGGTGGACAAGCTGATCAGCTTTTGTCAAACCATGCCTTTTGGAGATTTCAAGATTGTGCTGATTGATGAGGCAGACTACATGAACCTGCACTCTGTACAACCAGCCATGCGCAATCTAATGGAAGACTTCAGCGACAGTGTGCGTTTTATTCTCACTTGTAACTATCCCAACAAGATCATTGAGCCAATCCACAGTCGTTGCCAAAGTCTGCAGATTGTAAAAGCAGATCACACAGAGTTTACTGCACGAGTGGCAACCATACTGGTAGAAGAAGGTGTGGAGTTTGATCTAGAAACTTTGGACACCTATGTGAAAGCCACATATCCGGATCTGCGCAAGTGCATACAAATGGTTCAACAGCACTCAACCAGTGGCCGACTACACAATCCACGTGAAGGCAGCACTGGCATTGGCGACTGGAAGATTGACTGTGTTGAACTGTTCAAGGCAGGCAGTGTGCGTGAAGCCAGAGCACTGCTGTGCAGTCAAGCACACAGTGAAGACATGGACGAAATGTTTCGCTGGATGTATGACAACATTGCATTGTTTGGCAAGTCAGTGGAACAACAAGACGAAGCTATCAAGATCATTCGCAATGGCATTGTGAATGCAGGCATGGTAGCCGATGCTGAGATCAACCTCAGCGCAACATTAATTGAATTGAGTCAACTATGAGCAAAGACACCAGCATTTACATTGTAGCCAACTATTTTAAAAAGCCCAAGGATCATGTGAACACCAGCAAAGCAGGCTGGATGAATGATCCCAACAACATTCGTTATGACGAGCAGGTTGCTATTACCAAAGGACTGCGTAAAAAAGAAGTTCAAGCCCACGTGATTGTTAACCTATCTGAAAAAAGAGTAGAGAGAAACAATCTCAACAACAACAAAGATTTTGATCTATTGTTCAAGTATTTCTTTACCAACTACAGCAAGTATATCACAGAAGTCATGGGCAAACTGGATCCAGGTTATTTACAGCACATGGTGGATGTAATGGAAGCTGATCTAGCTGCCATGCCCGAAGATAACATAGTTGATGTTCCGTCACAGGTGATCAGTGAAACGGTTTCGACTAAGTGAAAGCGGTGCTCGGGGCTGGTTCATTGGTGACTTCCCCGAAGCTGTATTTCGTACCAAAGACTTTGAAGTCAACTGGCAGACAAACTCACGTGGACACAGTGTAAGCCACTATCACAAGATAGTGCATGAAATACAGCTAGTCACTCGTGGGCGCATGCTGGTCAACGGTGAAATCTACACAGCAGGTGATATCTTTATGTTTGAGCCCGGCGACTTGTGTCAAGTGGAGTTCCTAGAAGAAACTGACACTGTGGCTGTGAAGGTGCCCAGTGTGCCCAACGATAAATACCTATTATGAGCATATTCAAGGCCATGAAACAGAAAAAGAAACGGGCTGTTAATCCAGACATCCCGCGTCCCAACCTGTTCACGCACGAAAAAAAGCTCAAGGACATGCAGACAGTAAACGACTCTGCCATGCAAACCATTCAGCAGTTACAGAGCAGGGTGCAACGACTGGAAAGCAAACTGGCTTCTCAAACCACATATCTGCAGGCATTGCACAGCAAACTCAACAACAAGGGATAAAATGCCACATCGATCAGCAGTTCTGTTAAATGAGCTTTTTATAAAAACATACCAAATTGGGTGGCAGCACAAGGAAAACAAACAGGTACTGGAGCAAGGTGCAGGTGGATCAGAATACAAAAACCTGTTTGTGGAAAAAAACTTTGTGTACCAGGACTATGACATCACTGTTGGCAAAGAAGACAGCTATCTGCCCTGGCCAGACAATACCTTTGATGTGGTAATTTCAAACAGTGTATATGAACATGATACCATGTTCTGGCTCAGTTTTAACGAACAGCTAAGAGTTTTAAAACCAGATGGACTGCTGCTGGTAACAGCGCCATCCAATGGGCCATTTCATCGCTATCCCACAGACTGCTGGCGTTTTTATCCCGATGCAGGAACTGCACTGGTAAGATGGGCACACATAAGTGGACACAAACAGGCAGCTCTATTAGAATCATTCACCGGAGAAAAACATCAAGATGTCTGGTGCGATTATGCCATGGTAGTGATCAAAGATAAGCAGCATGTATCTCAATATTCCAAGCGCATGATGCACAATGTGACCTGGGCTGGTATTACCAATGCTCAACTGTACGGCGACGGATCCGTGCATTGCTCACAGTCTACCCCTCAGGACCAGCGTTCTAATGAGATGCCTGTGCAACAATGGCCCCAAGATCTGCTGATATAACCCCAAAGTATTACTTTTTTAGCAACAAAAACCCTAGTGTTTATGCGGGTTTTGCGCCAGGTTGACCGAAAAAACTCCATTTGCTATACTAGAGGCTAAGTTAAACAAAAGGAGCTGACAATGACTGAATTCGAAAAAAACTGCTACGGCATGTCTGCACAAGACATTCGCGACCAGTACATGAACGGAATCACTGCTAGACTGAGTGGACTTGAAATGGTTGCAATGGGTGTTCTGAGCGATGCACAAGAGTTGATGACTTTTGGTAACAAGCAGGCAACAGATCAAGCTCGCAAAAATATTAACATCGCTAAGTTCATCTTGTGCGAAATGATGGATGCTCGACAAACTGCCGAGGCCTAAATGATCAGTGTTTGCATACTGTTCGCTGTTCTAATACGAGCCAGCCAGAGCCGCGATATATTTTGGGTTCTGGCTTGGCCCGGCACTGTGGTGCATGAGGTACTACACTACACCGTGGGTTTCTTTTTGGGTGCCCGCCCAACTGAGATCAGTGTGGTCCCGGATCGTGCAGAAAGCAATACCATTGGCTATGTGAATTTTGAAAACCTTAACTGGTTCAATGCACTGCCCACTGCCATGGCACCCATGTTGGCATTCCCACTGGCCTGGTGGGTGAGCACCGTGGTCAAGTTAGAATGGTCTTTAATTGGGGTGTTCTGGGTCTGGGTGGTCAGTGCTGTGATAGCACAGGCTTGGCCCAGCAAGGTTGACTTTGCAATGGGAACCAAAAAAATATTGGGCGTGATCTTTTGGGGTGCAGTTGTCTACTTGCTGTTTATGTATGGTTGACCGTAATTCGCACCAATTGTATAATTTGGACAAATCACACTAGGAGCAGACTTTGATCATCAACAATGCACCACAGCACGAAGCTGTCATGAGCAATGTAAACGAGATTGGCGAATTTCGTATTCGCAACTCCGCCAAGGCGTTCAACATTCTTTCCTCAGGTTTGTATGCCAACAAAATCCGCGCCATCATCCGCGAGCTTTCTTGTAATGCAGTGGACAGCCACACAGCCGCAGGCCGGCAAGACACACCGTTTGATGTGCATTTGCCCAACACCATTGACCCCACCTTCCGCATTCGTGACTACGGCACTGGACTAAGTCACGAGCAGGTGCTGAGTATCTATACCACTTACTTTGAGTCAACCAAGACTGAAAGCAATCAGTTCATTGGTGCGTTGGGTTTGGGTAGCAAGTCACCCTTCTCCTACACTGACAATTTCACTGTAACCGCTATACAAAATGGTGCTCGCAATGTGTACAGTGCGTTCATCAACGGCGAAGGTGTGCCCTCCATTGCACTCATGCACTCAGAGTCCACTGACCAGCCCAATGGCGTGGAGGTGCAATTTGCTGTGACTGATCGTTGGGACTTTGACAAGTTCCGTTCAGAAGCTCGCGAAGTGTACACCTACTTTAAACTGCGTCCTGTGGTATCAGGCGGCGATGGCGAGTTCAACTTCCGCGACATTGAGTACAAGGACAAGAACATTATCCCAGGTGTGCATTACACTTCAGGCCGTTCCAGCCGTGCCGTGATGGGCAATATTGCCTACCCAATTGACATGCCTAATGCTGATTCTAATCTTGGCTCACTGGCCAATCTGCTGGGTTGCGGCCTTGAAATGCACTTTGACATTGGCGAACTGGACTTCCAGGCCAGCCGCGAAGGTCTTTCTTATATTCCACAGACCATCACAGCAATCAAGAACAAGCTGATTTTGGTGAATGCTCAGCTGGCAGTGCATCTTGGACTGGAAGCAGACGCCATTGGCAACGAATGGGAAAAAGCCTACTTTTTGATGACAAAGAGTCGCGAAAGTCTGTGGGCTGAAGCAGTGAATGCCTATCTTGCTGCCAAGCCGGCTACACTGATTGATGCCACACGTGGTCATTATCTTCAAACTGTAACACAGACCATTGGTGTAAAAGATCTGGCTGCCAAATATAACATCAGTATCCTGGCATTTTACAAAACCGCTCACAGTGTGGGTGCAAGTGAAATCAAACCGCACAAGGTTCTTAAAAATGCTCTGGGCCACGATTTTGACGAAGAATGGCGCTTTGGCACTGACCAGGGAACTATTTTCGTTAAGAACGATAGCAAGACCGGTGCTCTCAGCCGCGCCAAGTATCACTGGCGCAATGCCAAAAGCAAAGGCATCGCACTGCCCGGCAAAGGCTACAGCCACAATGTGTATGTGTTGAGTGCTGCCACCAAAGGCCATGCCATGGATGTAGATGGCTTCCTGGCAGAGTTGAACAATCCGCCTGCAGAGCAGATTGTTGCTGTATCCAGCCTGCTGGAGAAAGAGCGCAAGACTGCCACAGGTGGTATGGGTGCCAATGTTACTATCATGAGCCTGCAGAAGCGAGGCTATGGTGGCTATCATCGTGAGCGTGAGTTGGTGTGGAAGGACGCAGGCAAGGTTACTGAGTTTTGCGACACCAACACCTACTACTACCTGCCGCTGAGTGGCTTCAATGTGATCAGCCGGGGTGTGGATATCCACAATGTGCAGCACTTCAGTGGTATGGTTGTGGACAGCGGCATTCCGGGCCTACATGGTATCACCATCTACGGTGTGCGTAAAACGGACATCAAGTTCATTGAATCCCAATCCAATTGGATCAATGTGCAGGCCCCTGTTCGTGCAGTTTTGGCAAAACTAGACCCTGCGATTGTGCGACAGTGTGCTCTAAAACAACTTGACCTGGGCCGTTATTTCCGCTACAATAACGACATTGCAAAGTTGGTTGACAGTCGTAGTCCTTACTCAAAGTTTTTGACTCAGTTCAAAGACGCGGCAGACATCCGCGTTGAGCGTCACAGTTTAGAAAAACTGTGCAAGGACTATGCAACACCAGTTGATGTTGAATCGGCTGTAAAGGCAATCGCGGATGAACTGACTGCCATTCGCAATCGCTATCCACTCCTGAGCAGTTTGCGCGACTACGACATCAACGCGATGGCCGCAGCCGAATATATTAATCTCATTGACGCTTCGAAAGGCATTTGATCAT
>JACCDW011165621.1_pt1 | contig 38451 bp, 29 predicted proteins | sample 7449781 | NCBI WGS metagenome assembly JACCDW01 (sample SAMN15323449, study PRJNA562643) | freshwater metagenome | isolation source: river surface water | place: USA:Blue River Watershed | collected 2017-08-18 | reverse complement strand
ACTTTACGCCACCCATGAGTAAAATCAACGATAACATAGAAGTAATAGGTGCTAGAGAGCATAATTTGAAGAATTTTGATCTATCCATTCCCAAAAATCAATTGGTAGTTTTTACGGGAGTGAGTGGTAGTGGTAAATCTTCACTTGCATTTGACACTATTTATAATGAGGGACAACGACGTTATATGGAGAGTTTTAGTGCTTATGCTAGACAATTTATGGGCGATATGGAGCGACCAGATGTAGATCAAATTACGGGGCTATCACCTGTAATCGCTATTGAGCAAAAAACAACCAATAAAAATCCAAGGTCAACTGTAGGAACGGTGACCGAATTATATGATTTTCTGCGCTTATTGTATGCGCGTGCAGGTAAAGCATATAGTTATGAAACTGGTAAGCCAATGGTTCAGTTTTCCGAAGCAGAAATCATTCAGGATATCCAAAAGAAGTTCAAGGATAAAAAAATTAATTTATTAGCGCCAGTTGTTAGAGGAAGGAAAGGGCATTATAGAGAACTGTTTGAAGAAATTAGAAAGAAAGGATTTGTGAAGGCGAGGGTAGATGGAGAAATCATTGAATTAAGACCTAAATTCCAGGTGGATCGATATAAGATTCACGATATCGAAATTGTTATAGACAGAATACCAGTAACAGATGCCATGAAAACAAGGTTGGCAGATAGTGTGCAGCAGAGTTTAAAGATGGGGAAGGATTTATTGTTTGTTTTAGAAGAGGGTAAGGAGAAAATTGTACAATATTCAAAACAGTTGATGTGTATTGACACAGGGTTAAGTTACGAGACCCCTTCACCCAATAGTTTTTCATTCAACTCGCCCTATGGTGCTTGTCCTACCTGTAAAGGATTAGGTAATGTCTATGCCATAGATATGGATTTATTAATTCCAGATGCTAGTATCAGTGTGAATGCTGGAGGAATAGCGCCATTAGGAGAAGCTAGAGAAGCAAGTGTGTTTACACAAGCAAAACAATTTGCAAGAAAGTATAAGATCAATTTAGACAAGCCAATTGAAAGTTTAACTAAAGAGCAATTAGATTTGCTCTTGTTTGGTGATAAAAATATCAGTTCTACTTTAGGCTTGGATTTAAATGACGAAAATATACCAGACACCTATACTGGTAGTTACGAAGGGATTGTTCCAATGTTAAAAAGGTGGTTCACCTCTTCGCAAAGTACAGACGTGTTAAAAGGATGGGTAGAACAATACATGCAACTGAATACTTGTTCTGATTGTAAAGGGGCAAGGCTAAAGAAAGAGAGCTTGTGGTTTAAGGTAAACGAATTAAATATCGCTGCCTTAAATGAAATGCATTTGAATGACTTGCAAAAATGGTTTTTAGAGTTACCTAAGAAATTAGATAAAAAAGACACTCAAATCGCGACAGGCATTTTAAAAGAAATCAATGACCGTATTGAATTTTTGATGAATGTTGGTTTGTCTTATTTGTCTTTAAGTAGACCTTCTAAATCACTGAGTGGTGGAGAATCGCAGCGTATTCGATTGGCGACACAAATTGGTTCACAACTTCAAGGGATTACTTATATTTTAGATGAGCCGTCAATTGGATTGCATCAGCGTGACAATCAACGTTTGATTGTGGCTTTGAAACAATTAAGAGATATTGGCAACACCGTATTGGTGGTAGAACATGATAAGGATATCATGATGGCATCAGACTATTTAGTGGATATTGGTCCAAGGGCAGGTATTCACGGGGGGCATGTTGTTGCGGCAGGCACACCAAAATCGTTTTTGAAATTAAAATCTGATACCGCTTTGTATTTAGCGGGTAAGAAATCAATTGCCGTTCCAACAGAACGCAGAAAAGGGAATGGCCATGCCATTGAAATTAAAGGAGCTACCGGTAACACTTTAAAGAAAGTGAATGCGAGTTTCCCTCTGGGTACTTTAACATTGGTGACAGGCGTGAGTGGATCTGGAAAGTCTACTTTAATTAATGAAACTTTATATCCTATTTTATCACAACATTGTTATAACAGCAAAACAAAGCCAATGCCTTTTGCATCGGTTACTGGATTGGAACATATCGATAAAGTAATTGAAATAGATCAATCCCCCATTGGACGAACACCAAGAAGCAATCCTGCCACTTATTGTGGATTCTTTACAGATATTAGAACCTTATTTGCTGCGGTTCCGGAAGCAAAAATTAGAGGCTATCAAGCAGGACGTTTCTCTTTCAATGTGAAGGGAGGAAGATGTGAAGTGTGTGAAGGAGGGGGCATGCGTGTGATTGAAATGAATTTCTTACCAGATGTCTATGTGCATTGTGAAAAATGTGCAGGTAAAAGATACAATAGAGAAACTTTAGAACTCAGGTACAAAGGGAAATCTATCAGCGATGTCTTAAATATGACTGTTGAAGAAGCTTGTGAATTTTTTCAAGCAGTTCCATTCATTTATAGAAAAGTAAAAGTGTTACAAGAAGTTGGATTAGGCTATATCACCTTAGGACAATCTGCTGTTACATTAAGTGGAGGAGAAGCACAAAGAATTAAATTGGCTACTGAGTTAGGTAAAAAAGATACAGGTAAGACTTTTTATATTTTAGATGAGCCAACAACGGGATTGCATTTTCAAGATATTCAATTATTGATTGGCGTATTGAATCGATTGGTGGACAGAGGGAACACTGTATTGGTGATTGAACACAATATGGATGTCATTAAAATGGCTGATCATATTATTGACATGGGTCCAGAGGGTGGAGCTGCAGGTGGAACAGTTCAATTCACAGGAACCCCGGAGCAGATGATTAAAAAATCAAAAACACATACTGCGCAGTATTTAGAAATAGAAATGAAATAGTACTGACTAGCTAAATAGTTGATTTTTATTTTCTAATCATTGGAATATGCTCAATCGCATCTTCATAATACATATCTCCAGATTTTTCAAAACCTTGTTCTTCATAGAATTTCTTAAGGTACAATTGTGCACCTATTTTAATAGGGCCTTTTCCAAAGAGTCGTTCACATTCAGCAATGGAATACTGCATCAACGCTTTTCCGATGCCTAGGCCCCTGTATTTTGGTGAACCTACCACACGCCCGATACTTTGGTAGCCTTTATAAGATTGGTCCTTGTCAAATAAACGGGTACTTGCCACTAAATCTTCGCCCACCCAACCCATGGTATGGTAAGCAATTTGATCATTGTTATCCATGTCTAAAAACACACAATTTTGCTCTACTACAAAGACCTCAGACCTAAGCCTTAAAATAGCGTATAGTTCGTTTACAGTTAGGGCTGAAAAGGGTTTGGTTACCCATTTGGTGTTGGTATCGTTTGACATGTCAACAAAAATAGGGTAATCCCAATTTTATTTTGCAATTTTGCCCAAATTAACTACCTCCATGCGTAAAAAAGTAGCCATTATAGGTGCCGGTCCAGCAGGTTTAACTGCTGCTTATTTATTAGGTAAAGCCGCACAAGATGTAACTGTATTTGAGAAAGATCCACAATATGTGGGTGGTATTTCTCGAACTGAATCTTATAAAGGCTATCATTTTGATATTGGTGGTCACCGATTTTTTTCAAAATCTAAAGAAGTAGAAGACTTCTGGACCGAGATTTTATCTGATGAATTATTGGAGCGTCCAAGAAGCTCAAGAATTTTTTATAATAAAAAGTTTTTCTCTTATCCATTGGCTGCTTTTGAAGCCTTATTGAAATTAGGCATCTTCGAAAGTTTCTTATGTGTGATGAGCTATTTAAAAGCAAAAGTATTTCCTATCAAAGACCCGCAAAACTTTGAAGACTGGGTAACCAATCAATTTGGGAAACGCTTGTTTAATATTTTCTTTAAAACCTATACCGAAAAAGTATGGGGTATTCCATGTAAAGAAATTTCTGCAGACTGGGCAGCACAACGTATCAAAGGATTGTCTTTGAGTAGTGCGGTTTGGAATGCATTGTTTAAACCTTCTGGTAAAAAGAGTAAAGGAGAGGTGATTAAAACATTAATTGATTCTTTTCGTTATCCAAAGCGTGGCCCAGGAATGATGTGGGAGGAATGTGTGGTTAAGAGCAAGGCATTGGGTGTAAAGATTGAAATGAATACAGGGGTGAATAAGATTGAGAAAGTTGGAGATAGCTGGAATGTATACACTACTAATGGAGCAGTATTAGAAGGCTTTGATTATGTATTGTCTTCTGCGCCAATGCGTGAATTGATTCCTGCAGTTGCACCAGCATTTAGTGCTCCAGTATTGCATGCAGCAAGCCAATTAAAATATAGAGATTTCTTAACGGTGGTTTTGATTTGTAAAGATCAAGACGCCTTTAGCGATAACTGGATTTATATTCATGAGCCAAATGTAAAAGTGGGTCGTATTCAAAACTTTAAATCTTGGAGTCCGTATATGGTTCCAGATCCAGAAATGGCATGTTATGGTTTAGAGTATTTCTGTTTTGAAGGAGATGGCTTATGGACCAGTAGCAATGAGGAATTAATTGCATTGGGTACAAAAGAAATCGATCAAATTGGATTAACAAAGCCTTCTGCCGTAGTGGATGGTTATGTGGTGAGACAACCAAAAGCATATCCAGTATATGATCATGAATATAAGGATCATTTAAATCTAATTCGTGAAGCATTGAAGGAATACAAGGGATTGTATTTAGTAGGCCGAAATGGTATGCATAAATACAATAACCAAGACCATAGTATGATGACTGCTATGTTAGCGGCAAAAAATATCATTGCAGGCAAGGAATTGTTTGACCTATGGGATGTGAACGAAGATGCTGAATACCACGAAGGCGGTGACAGAGGCGCTGCTTCTGGTATCGTTGGACGTGCCGTTCCAGAAAAGTTGACCTAATAACCATACTTTCCCTTCCAACGTTCATGCAAGAATTTTTTAAGTTCTTCTTCTCTTGCATTTTTCTGAGGCTGGAATAGGGTAGTGCCTTTTATTTCGTCAGGTAGGTATTCTTGTTCAAGAAAATTATTTTCTCCTAAGTGTGAGTACTGGTATGCTTTGCCATAATTTAAATCCTTCATCAATTTAGTAGGGGCATTGCGTAAATGCAAAGGGACAGGAAGATTACCTGTTTTATTGACCAATGCCAATCCACTGTTGATTGCTTCGTATGCAGCATTACTTTTAGCAGAACTTGCTAAATAAATGGCGCATTGTGATAGGATGATTCGACTCTCAGGGTAGCCGATTTTATTGACTGCGTCAAAACAACTATTAGCTAATAAAAAAGCATTTGGATTTGCATTACCAATGTCTTCGCTCGCAAAAATCAACATGCGTCTTGCAATGAACTTTACGTCTTCGCCACCAGCAATCATTCTGGACAACCAATAAATAGCGCCATTAGGATCAGATCCTCGCATGCTTTTAATGAAGGCCGAAATAATGTCGTAGTGTTGCTCTCCATTTTTATCGTAGAGTGCAATATTCGTCTGTGCTACTTGCATCACCCAATCATTGGTGAGTACTAATTGAGACTGATTGTTATTTGTCCCAATCAATGCTTCAACTGATAGCTCTAATAAATTAAGTAGTTTTCTGCCATCACCACCAGACAATTGAAACAAGGCTTCTGTTTCTTTAATCTCGATGGTATGTTCTTTGAAGAGTGGGTCTCTTTCGACTGCTTGTGCAACAAGTTGAGTCAAGGCATCTTTGTCTAATGCTTTTAAAATAAATACCTGACATCTGCTTAGTAAGGCACTATTGACTTCGAAACTTGGATTTTCGGTGGTAGCGCCAATCAATGTAATGATTCCCTTTTCTACTGCGCCCAATAAGGCATCTTGTTGTCCTTTATTGAATCGGTGGATCTCGTCAATAAATAAGATGGCTCCATTTTTTGATTTTGCTTCTTCAATTACTTCTCTTAACTCCTTAACACCGCTACTAATAGCACTTAATTGAAAGTAGGCGCTATTGAAAGTGGTAGCGATAATATTGGCTAGCGTAGTTTTGCCAACCCCTGGAGGGCCCCATAAGATCATGGAAGGTACTTTTCCTTTTTGTATCGCTTTTTGCAACACACTATTTTCCCCCGACAAGTGTTCTTGTCCAATTAAGTCTGCCAATGTATGCGGACGCAATCTTTCAGCTAAAGGGATGTTCTGATTCATTGGTATAAAGTTACACCATTTGCTATTCGAAAAGGTAGTCGTATTCTTTAACTAATTTCAAAGTCATGCGGATGTGTAAGATGCCAACTGCGCCAATGACAAATAAAAAGTAAGAGGCAGTACGCATCATCTTTAAAACAAATTGACTATTGAATTCTGGTGGTAAGCCAGATTGCTGTTGTAAAAATTCATCTACAAAGCCAATTAAAGTAGCATCATTTGAAACCAAAATACTTACTGCATTCAAAAAGATCAAACTAAACATCAATAAGCTCACATAGGCATTGACCTTAATCCAATCTTTTAATTTATTGGTTTGAGGTTGTTCTCTTTCTATCCCTAGTTTAAGAAATTTAAAACTAGCAAAGCTATAGATTACAATACAAGCCATTGCAAACACTAGAATCAATGCACTTGGGTTAGCTAGAGCAGATAAAATTAAAATACTATCTAGGAAACCAAACAATAAGGCAATTGGAATTAAGATATAAGAAAGTACAATATAAAATTTCGAAGGTTGTTGCATAGGGCTACTTTAAATTTAGTTTGATATGCAATTCGTCAAATTGTTTATCATCAATACTGCTTGGGGCATCCAACATCACATCACGGCCACTATTGTTCTTAGGGAAGGCGATAAAGTCTCTAATACTCTCGCTACCACCTAATAAAGCACATAAGCGATCAAAACCAAATGCGATACCACCATGTGGTGGTGCACCATATTCAAAAGCACCTAATAAGAACCCAAATTTATGTTGTGCTTCTTCTGGAGACATACCTAATGCAGCAAACATTTTTTCTTGAAGGTTTCTTTGGAAGATACGAATGGAACCACCACCTATTTCATTTCCATTTAATACCATATCATAAGCATTGGCTTTGATATTGGCATAAGGATGTTCTAAATATTTTGCCGCGTCTTTAATTTCTGGAGCATTATTGATCATGATATCAATATGATCAGGTTTTGGAGAAGTAAATGGATGGTGTCTTGCTACCCAACGATTACCTTCTTCATCATATTCAAATAATGGGAAGTCCATTACCCATAATAATTTAAATTCATCTTCTTTTCTAAAGCCTAATTGCTTTCCTAATTCTAATCTTAATTCACTAATGGCTTTACGTGTTCTTTCTTCAGCTCCAGCAAGGATCAATATCAAATCACCTGCTTTTGCATTGGTTGCAGCAGCAATGGCTTTTAACTTATCTTCAGAGTAAAATTTATCTACACTACTTTTGAAACTACCATCTGCGTTACACTTGATGAATACCATGCCTTTCATGCCAATCTGAGGACGCTTTACCCACTCTGTTAATTCATCTGTTTGTTTACGAGTGAATTCGCTACATCCTGGTGCAGCAATTGCGATGACTGTTTCTGCTTCGTCAAATACTTTGAAATCAACGCCGTTGATCAAAGCAGCTTGATCCGCTTTATCAGAGAATACATGTGCTGGTTTTTTCAAGTTGCACAATTCCATACCAAATCGAATATCTGGTTTGTCATTACCATAATGCCACATGGCATCTTCCCATGTCATTCTTTGTACAGCTTCTGTATAATCGATGTTTTTTACATCTTTAAAAATGCTCTTAATCACCCCTTCGAACATGTTTAAAATGTCTTCTTCGTCTACAAAGCTCATCTCACAGTCAATCTTTGTAAACTCTGGTTGACGATCTGCTCTTAAATCCTTGTCTCTAAAACATTTTACAATTTGATAGTAACGATCGTATCCACTCACCATCAACAATTGCTTGAAAGTTTGAGGGGACTGGGGTAGGGCATAAAATTCGCCTGGATTCATCCTGCTAGGCACCACAAAATCACGTGCGCCCTCTGGAGTGGACTTAATTAAAAACGGGGTTTCAATATCCATGAATCCTTTTTCATGTAAGTAGTTGCGGGTAGCACGATTTACACTATATCTTAATTCAATATTTTTTTTAACAGCGTTTCTTCTCAAATCCAAGAAACGGTATTTCATTCTAATATCATCTCCACCATCTGTGTCATCCTGAATGGTGAATGGAGGTACAATTGACGCATTGAGTATTTTAAACTCAGTCACATTGATTTCAATTTCACCAGTTGGGATGTTGGCATTTTTGCTTGAACGTTCAATTACGATTCCTTTTGCTTGAATGACAAACTCACGACCCAAAGGTTGAGCATCTAGTTGCGCCTGTAATCCTTCGCCCATTAATAACTGCGTGATCCCATAACGATCTCTAAGATCTACAAATGTGATGGCGCCGAATTTACGAATGGTTTGTACCCAGCCAGCAAGGGTAACTTCTTGATTGACAAATTGGATATTTAATTGACCACAATGGTGTGTACGATACATAGATTGCTATTAAAATGAATGGTCTGCAAATATAGCCCAAATCCTATAAAATACCGATCTTTGGGCCATGAGCGAAACAAGTATATCCAAACAGTCTAGACGCGTAATTTTATCGGGTTATTTTTTCTTTACAGGTATCTGTTTTGCTAGTTGGGCCAGTAGAATCCCCGACATTAAATTGGCGCTAGGATTAACCGATGCACAGTTTGGGGGTATGTTGTTATTTCTGCCATTAGGTTCATTTTTAGGCATCCCAATTTCAGGAAGTCTAACAGCGAGACATGGAAGTAACAAAATGCTTAAAATTGCTTCTATTTTATATCCTCTTGCCTTGGTTAATATAGGGTGGGCTGCCAATACGACCATCTTACATTTAGGAATAGCACTTTTCATTTTTGGAATGATTGGTAATTTATTCAATGTGTCTGTAAATACGCAAGCGGTTGAGTTGGCTAAATTATTTGAGAAAAGTATTATTTCAAGCTTTCATGGATTCTGGAGTTTAGCAGGATTTGTAGGCGGATTGGTAGGGAGTTATTTTATTGCTCAATCCTTAACGCCACTCATGCAATTTTTTGTGATCCTTTCATTGGGGTATCTTTTTTTAATCACAACACATCAACATTTATTACATAGTGAATCGAATAAACAGTCGCTAAAAAAAATGTGGACCAAACCAACACCATTGATGTTTCAATTTGGATTGATTGCATTAAGTAACATGATTTGCGAAGGGATGATGTTTGATTGGAGCGGGGTATTTTATCAGACAGTTGTCAAAGTGCCTGAAACTCAGAGAACCATTGGGTATATCAGTTTTATGGCCTGTATGACTACAGGTAGAATGTTTGCAGATGCACTCATTAATTATTGGGGGCCAAGAAAACAATTGATGTTAAGTGGCTTATTGGTTACACTAGGTTTAATTATTGCCATCCTATATCCGTCTATCTACACCAGTACAATTGGATTTATGTTGGTTGGATTTGGGGTCTCTTCTGTGATACCAACTATTTATGGTAGTGTAGGAAAATCAGCAGAGCCAGGTCAAGCGAGTATTGCATTGGCTTCTGTTTCCTCAATTGGCTTCTTTGGATTTTTAATTGGCCCACCGATTGTTGGATTTTTATCTGGGGCACTTGGTTTAAGATGGGCATTTTTAACCATCTCTATACTAGGTTTGGTAACATTTATCCAATCTTATCGATTAAAGAAATACTTATAAAGTCTGAGGGTCCTCTTGGTGTCTTGGTTTGTACCAGATATAATAATAAGCTAGGATGATCACCCCAATTACAAAGGGGATCATTGCTAAATGTTTTACATTAAAGCCAAATCCAATTGCTATATGGTCGATGCCAAAAAACTCGGTGCACATCCAAAATGAGTTGGCAGAAATCCAAACGGTTATGGCAAGATTATGACAAAGTTCCGAAACAATTTTTCTAGTTCTCCAAGCAATGACAATGGATATAATCATGGTAGGGATGATCATCAAAATACCTAGCCATTTAAAGTTCATGCACCATCCGATGTCTTTAAAAATCCAAAAAACAATATGCAGGTTTTCCATTTTGCGATAGGCGACAGGAATATTATAATAACTATTGGTTGAAGATGTCATGTTGATGAATTTATAATAAAGATAATTTAAATCTTTCCAAACTTGCTTCAGGATGAATCGGCGTTCCATTTTCACAATGGGCTATCAATGCATTGGCAAAATAGGGTGCAAGTGAGCAACCCTTTGTACCCATTCCATTGCAAATGCCAATTGCGCTATACACAGGATGCATACCTACAAAGGGTCTTCGCTCTTGATTGGCAGGTCTAATTCCGACTAGATGCTCTATAACAGTAAATGGAATTTTTAATAATTGTGCAAGTGCGGTTTCTATTTTGGTTCTAAAAGCACTACTTGGTTTTGCATCTTCATACTGCCATTCATAATTAGAGCCAACCCAAAAAAGTTGATCTTTCCAAGGCACAATAGATAAATTATGTTTGTAGATCGCTTGATTGGGCAGGTCTTTGATCTCCACAATCAAAGCTTCACCTTTATTGGGTGCGAAAGAAAGTCCTTTAAAGTATTTGTTTTGCATACTGCCAATACCATCACTAAACAAAATACGTTTGGCATGTATCCCTTTCCATTCTACACCTTCGTTGTTGATTTTTATATCATCTGCATCCAATCGTTCATCTAGATATTGTTGATGGTTGATTAATTTTTGACGCCAACCAGTTAACATTGAATTTAAATCAATCCAAATACTTTGATTGATTTGGCCTGTGCCAAGAGGGGTGTGCATGAAAGCTTCAAAATCTGCAGCATTGTTTTTTTGTAAGTATACATTGTCGTGATGATAACGATATTCAAAACTTTCTTGCATTTGTGCAGAGGGATGTATCAATACGACAGGCGCCTCTTTAACGATTGTTTTATTTAATTGTTGACCTATGTCCGAATACGCTTTAAGTGCATAAGGCAGAAAGGTGTCAATCATCCAGGTTTGTACGATGCGTCTTCCAGTAACTGGATTGATCACGCCACTAGCAACACTTGACGCTGCTGGCGTATGACTATCATTTACAACAACAAAGGTTTTACCCGCTTGCAGCGCATAGTAACTCAACCAGGTGCCTACAAGACCTTGGCCGACAATGATATAGTCTAGTTGCTTATGAAAATGATGTTGGTCCAATGTTAATGCTTAATCAAAGTGGGAATAGTAACTCGAATGCTATCCTGAACACTATCCTGAACACTATCCACTTTTGCTACTAATTCAATGATAAATTTACCTTTAAAATCGTTGGGTACAGTGAATGGAAATTCAGTCTCAAAATTTTCATTCGCAATGGTTGTGAAATATTGAAAGGGGAAAAAATTCAAGAACCATCCATCTACTGATTGTTTTGTCTCCGCATTGAATAAGGCAAGTTGAATATGTCCAGTTTGTTCTTTTTTGATAAGATGTTTCACCTGCACTTTTAACTTTAAAGATTCCCCTTGATACATTTGTGTTGGTGTAGTAAAATGAATACTTAATGGCTTTTGTTGTGCCGATAAAACGCTAGTCATTAAGATACAACACAGCAGGGTGGATAAGAAAGTGAAGCAGTTTAATTTCATCTATCAAAAATACAATAAAAAATCCCTTAGCATGGGTATACTAAGGGATTCCTTTATTCGAATGAAATGGTTTATTTCTTTAAAGCCGCTGCCATTGTTTTACCAATGTCTGCAGGGCTAGCGCACACGTGAATACCACATGCAGCCATGATTTTCATTTTTGCTTCAGCCGTATCATCTGCACCACCAATGATCGCACCAGCGTGACCCATACGACGTCCTGGAGGCGCTGTTTGACCAGCGATAAATCCTACAACAGGCTTTCTCATATTGTCTTTAATCCAGTTAGCTGCATCTGCTTCCATGCTACCACCAATCTCACCAATCATGATGATACCTTCTGTTGCTGGATCGTTCATTAATAATTCAACGGCTTCTTTTGTAGTGGTACCGATGATTGGATCACCACCAATACCTATGGCAGTTGTGATACCTAATCCAGCTTTCACTACTTGATCTGCTGCTTCATAAGTTAAAGTACCGCTCTTTGAAACGATACCAATGGTTCCTTTCTTGAAAATAAAGCCAGGCATAATACCTACTTTAGCTTCTTCAGCAGTGATTACACCAGGACAGTTTGGTCCGATTAATCTAGTGCTTTTTCCTGCTAAGAAATTCTTTGCTTTTACCATATCTTGAACTGGGATACCTTCTGTAATACAAACTACTAAAGCAATACCAGCGTCTGCAGCTTCCATGATTGCATCTGCAGCAAATGCTGGAGGTACAAAAATGATACTTACATCTGCACCAGTTGCTTTAACAGCATCAGCCACTGTATTAAAAACTGGGCGGTCTAAATGGGTTGTACCACCTTTACCTGGGGTTACACCACCAACAACTTGTGTTCCATATTCCATCATTTGAGTGGCATGGAAACTACCTTCTGTACCTGTGAAACCCTGTACAATGATCTTCGATTGCTTATTTACTAGTACTGACATAGTCTACTATTTATTAATTATGGCGCAAAAATAGGCTAAACGAGCTTTTTTTACCTTTATTTTTCAACAAAAATTTGATGTTTTTTTCTAAATGGCTTTCAAGTACTACTTTTGCTCTTCACATAGTTATTTTAATAAAACATACTTATGGCAACAACATCAGACATCACACGTGGAATGATCCTAAAATTGGACAATAGTTTATATACTGTAGTTGAGTTTGGAGAGAATAAAACAGCTCGTGCCGCAGCTAAAATCTGGGCTAAATTAAAAGGCGTAGACAATAAGCGCTCTATTGAAAAGACATGGAATAGCGGTGAAACCGTTTATCCAGTGCGTGTTGAGAAAAAAACCTTCCAGTTCTTATATAAGGATGATAGCGGATATAACTTAATGAACAATGAAACTTTTGAGCAAATCGTGATGGCAGAAGAGATGATCGATGCCCCTCAATACCTAATAGAAGGTGCTGAAGTTTTTGTATTCATGAATACCGAGACTGAATTGCCAATTGGTGCTGAATTACCAGAAAAATTAGATGTCTTGATCACTTATTGTGAGAATGGCGTTAAAGGAGATACAGCAACCCGTGCTTTAAAAGCAGCAACCATTGAGTCAGGTGCGACAGTAATGGTGCCTTTGTTTGTAAACGAAGGGGAGAAAATTAAGATTAATACTAAGAACGGAGAGTACGTAGAACGCGTTAAGTAGTTTTTTCGAGCCATTTTTTTAAACATGGCTACATATAAATTCCTCAAAAAAGGGTCATTTTTAATAAAAAATGACCCTTTTTTTGTGCTTTTTGGCAAAAAAGACCCATTTTTGTCCAAATTAACCAAACATGGACTTAAAACAAATTCACGATTTAATTAAGGTAGTAAACAAAAGCAATATTGGAGAAATTAGCATCGAAGATAAAGATGGTAAAGTAACCATTAAGCAAAAGGAAGAAAAAATCACTGTAACCTCTGCGCCTGCGCAAACAGTGTATACATCTGCCCCAGCAGCGCCATCTGCTGCAGCGCCAGTTGCTTCAGCTCCAGCTGCTCCAGTAGCCGATAATTTAATCACTATCAAGAGCCCAATGATCGGTACTTTTTATAGAAGAGCAGCTCCTGATAAGCCATTATTGGCAGAAGAAGGAACTGAGGTAAGCCCAGGTAAAGTAGTGTGCATTATTGAGGCAATGAAATTGTTCAATGAAATCGAATCTGAAGTAAAAGGTACGATTGTAAAAATATTGGTAGAAGATGCAAGCCCAGTAGAGTTTGATCAACCATTGTTTTTAGTGCAACCTGCATAAGGTCTCCCCAACCAGTTTAACTTAAATTAAAAAGATGTTTAAAAAAATATTGATTGCCAACCGTGGCGAGATCGCTTTACGTATCATAAGAACATGTAGAGAGATGGGTATTAAGACGGTAGCTGTTTATTCTACTGCTGACAAAGATAGCTTACATGTAAAATTTGCAGACGAAGCTGTATGTATCGGTGGACCTAAAAGTGCAGAATCTTATTTGAATATCCCACATATCATGGCAGCTTGTGAAATCACCAATGCGGATGCAGTGCATCCAGGTTATGGTTTCTTAGCAGAGAACGCAAAATTTGCACAAATCTGTGCGGATCATGGTATTAAGTTTATAGGTCCTACTCCAGAGATGATCAATAAAATGGGGGACAAAATCACTGCTAAAGAAACAATGATTAAAGCAGGTGTTCCTGTTGTACCAGGTGGCGAAGGTTTATTAGAAAGTGTAGAAGAAGCTAAGAAATTAGCAAAAGAGATTGTATATCCTGTCATCATTAAAGCGACTGCAGGTGGTGGTGGTAAAGGAATGCGTGTCGTATGGAGTGAGGCTGAAATTGAAAAAGCATTCAATGATGCAAAGATGGAAGCTGCAGCAAGTTTCAAAAATGATGGTTTGTACATGGAGAAATTCGTGGAAGAGCCAAGACATATTGAGATTCAAGTGGCTGGTGACCAATTCGGTAATGTGTGTCATTTGAGTGAGCGTGATTGTTCGATTCAAAGAAGACACCAAAAATTAGTAGAAGAATCTCCTTCACCATTTATGACGCCGGATTTACGTCAAAGAATGGGTGAGGCAGCAATTAAAGCAGCATCTGCAATTAATTATGAAAGTGTAGGTACGATTGAGTTCCTTGTGGACAAGCATCGTAACTTTTACTTTATGGAGATGAATACTAGAATCCAAGTGGAGCATTGCGTAACAGAGGAAGTGGTAAGCTATGATTTAATCAAAGAGCAAATTAAAATTGCTGCTGGTGAGAAAATCTCTGGTAAAAACTATGAACCTCAATTGCATGCAATTGAATGTCGTATCAATGCAGAAGATCCTTACAATGATTTCAGGCCATCACCAGGTAAGATCACCGTATTGCATACACCAGGTGGACATGGCGTTCGTGTAGATAGTCATGTGTACGCGGGTTATGTGATTCCTCCTTACTATGATTCAATGATTGGTAAATTAATCACTGTAGCACAAACACGTGAGGAAGCAATTAATACCATGTATCGTGCTTTGAGTGAATATGTAATTGAAGGCGTTAAAACAACTATTCCATTCCACTTGCAATTGATGCAGAACGAAGATTTTAGAAAAGGAAACTTCACCACTAAGTTTTTGGAATCATTTAAGATGAAGTAATTTTTAATTCTAATTTTTCGACTCGCTCTGCGCATGCTCGAACGCTCGCTAAAAAATTGAATTAAAAATGAGCGGTGAGAATTAGAAAAACGATAATGAAATAAAAGAAGGGGCCCCGTAAAGGAGTCCCTTCTTTTATTATAGGAATAGGTAGCTCAATTAAATTTTTTATTAAGATCAATTTTAATTCTAATTTTTCGACTCGCTCTGCGCATGCTCGAACGCTCGCTAAAAAATTGAATTAAAAATGAGCGGTGAGAATTAGAAAAACGATAATGAAATAAAAAAGCCTCCAATCAAATCGGAGGCTTTTTTATATTTAACCATCTATATTTACTATCTCTACTATCTTAAGAATAACAATTCTCTGTACTTAGGTAAGGTCCATAATTCGTCGTCTACCAATTGCTCTAATTTGTCAACATGGTAACGGATTTTATCGAAATATTGAGCCTTTACTTTTGCTTCATAAGCAATTGCCTTTTCTCTAGTATCAACGATATTGTTGGCTACTTTTCTTGCTTCTACCATTTCGTATACGTTGTCATACACTTGTTGAATATGTGTACTCACATCTTTCAATAAAGTCAATTGACCTTTGTATAATTTTTCTGGTAATGCAGCTTCGCGAAGCAAGCTTACATTTTTCAATAATTCATTTTGGTATTTAATAGAAGCAGGAATGATATGATTGGTTGCTAAATCGCCCATCACACGCGCTTCAATCTGTACTTTCTTGATGTATTTTTCCAATTCAATTTCATGACGCGCTTCTAATTCACCATGTGTATAGATGCCATTGTCTTTGAAAAGTTTCTTAGATTTTTCAGTTACCATTGCATCTAAAGCAACAGGTGTAGTCTTTAAGTTTGGTAAGCCTCTTTTCTCCGCTTCTTTATGCCAAGCTTCGCTGTAACCATCACCTTCAAATAAGATCTTCTTACTTGATACAATGTATTTTTGAATCACTTGCATGATAGCGATTTCTTTCTTGTCACCTTTTTCAATTAACGCATCTACTTCTGCAGCAAACTTAGTTAAGGTATCTGCTATGATGGTATTCAAAACTGTCATCGGATGTCCGCAGTTAGCAGTCGAACCTACCGCACGGAATTCAAACTTATTACCAGTGAAGGCAAAAGGAGAAGTTCTATTACGATCAGTGTTATCAATCATCAACTCAGGAATGCTTCTGTGTAAATCTAATTTCAAGATGGCTTCATCTTGCTCGTCAAACTTGTTGCCTACGCGAGTTTCAACATCATTCAGAACCTTTGTTAAATAATCACCAATGAATACAGAGATGATTGCAGGAGGCGCTTCGTTTGCTCCTAAACGGAAATCATTTGATGCAGATGCAATGGATGCTCTTAAAATATCTGCATAATCATGAACCGCTTTGATGGTATTTACAAAGAACGTCAAGAACATTAAGTTGGTCTTGGGTGTTTTACCTGGTGCCAATAAGTTGATGCCAGTATCAGTCGCTAAACTCCAGTTATTGTGTTTACCACTACCATTGATGCCAGCAAATGGCTTCTCATGTAATAACACAACTAAACGATGTCTTTTAGCAACACGTGTCATCACATCCATTAAAAGAATGTTGTGATCAACCGCAATATTCACTTCTTCAAAAATAGGAGCACACTCAAACTGAGCAGGTGCAACTTCATTATGTCTTGTTCTTAAAGGAATACCTAATTTATAAGATTCATTTTCAAAGTCACGCATGAACGCGTATACTCTTTCTGGAATAGATCCAAAATAATGGTCTTCTAATTGTTGTCCTTTTGCTGGTGTAAAACCAAATACAGTTCTACCACATTGAACTAAGTCTGGTCTAGCATTCACCAAGGCCTCATCAATCACAAAATATTCTTGCTCCCAACCTAATGTAGGGATGACTTTATTGACATTCTTATCAAAATAGTTACAAACAGTCACAGCTGCTTTATTTACAGCGTCTACTGCTTTCATCAAAGGCGCTTTATAGTCTAATGACTCACCAGTGTATGCAATGAAGATGGTCGGGATACATAAAGTTTTTCCGTTACCAATCTCAATGATGAATGGGGGAGATGAAGGGTCCCATGCAGTATATCCTCTTGCTTCAAATGTAGCTCTCAATCCACCATTTGGGAAGGAAGAGGCATCTGGTTCTTGTTGTATTAATGTAGCGCCGTCAAATTCTTCAATGGCTGTACCATCTCCTTTTAAAGTAAAAAATGAATCATGTTTTTCAGCCGTTGCGCCCGTCAATGGTTGGAACCAGTGCGTAAAGTGCGTTACACCTTTGCTCTCTGCCCAAGCACGCATACCAGATGCGATTTGACCAGCCACTGTGCGATCAATTTTTTTACCACCTTTGATACTTGTAACTAAGCTTTTGTAAGCTTCATCACTTAGATATTCTCTTGCTGTTTTAATGGTGAAAACACTTTCTCCAAAAACGCCTGTAATTTTTGCGCTTTTGATATCTGGTGAATCAGGTTTAAAATGGCTTACATGGTTGACTGCGTCAGTTCTTAAAGACATATATTATTTATTTAAAATATAAATGATTAGAACAAAGATATCGTCTTTTGTTAATTTTTCTTCTTAGGTTTTTGAAAAAAAATATAAAATGTGCATAAAATATAAATATATTAAAATATTATAATATATATTTAGACTACAATCTATTGATAATCATAAATATCCTTTACTAAACTACTAACAAGACAACTTTTTTATGTTGGTAAATCTCTAATGACTTAAGTCTGTCCTTTTGTAACTTCGCGTCATCTATTCAAGTATAAGCCCAAAACATGGAAATAACTGTAAAAACAGCCCAACAATTAAGACTAACCGAAGCAGAATTTGAAAGTATCAAGCAAAAGCTAGGTCGTACCCCTAATTTTACTGAGCTATGTGCTTTTAGTGGTATGTGGAGTGAGCATTGTAGTTATAAAAATTCCATTAAATGGTTGAAAACATTGCCTCGTGATGGTGGAAGAATGTTGGTGGCTGCGGGTGAAGAAAATGCAGGCTTGATGGATATTGGTAATGACTATGGCGTCGTATTTAAAATAGAATCACATAATCACCCAAGTGCATTGGAGCCTTTTCAAGGTGCTGCAACTGGAGTAGGTGGTATTCAAAGAGATATTTTCACCATGGGCGCTCGTCCAATTGCATCTTTAAATAGTTTACGTTTTGGAAATTTAGAAGATGCTAAAACAAAAAGATTATTGGCAGGAGTGGTGCATGGAATTGGACATTATGGCAACTGTTTTGGTGTACCAACAGTTGGTGGTGAATTGTATTTTGAAGATTGTTATCATACCAACCCATTGGTGAATGCGATGAGTGTGGGTATTGTAAAAGCTGGTAAAACAGTTAGTGCAATTGCATTGGGTAAAGGCAATCCTGTATTTTTTGTGGGTAGTGCAACTGGTAAAGACGGAATTGGTGGTGCAAGTTTTGCCTCTGCAGAAATTACTGCTGATAGTGTGGAAGAATTACCAGCAGTACAAGTAGGTGATCCTTTTCAAGAAAAGAAATTATTAGAAGCATGCTTAGAAGTCATTGAAACAGGTGGCGTAGTGGGTATGCAGGATATGGGTGCTGCAGGAATCATTTGTTCTACAGCAGAGATGAGTGCAAAAGGTGGCGTAGGAATGCGTATTGATTTAGATAAAGTACCTACACGTCAACAAAATATGAAGGCATGGGAATTGTTGTTAAGTGAGAGCCAAGAGCGTATGTTGATGGTAGTGGAAAAAGGGAAAGAAAAAGAAGTATTAGCTGTTTTTGAAAAATGGGATTTGTCTTGTAGCAATATTGGAGAAGTGACGGATGATGGGTTGTTAAATTTTTATATGCATGGAAAATTAGAAGCGTCTTTACCAGCTTATGAATTGGTATTAGGTGGCGGTGCACCTGTGTATGAAAGAGCGTATCAAGCGCCAGCTTATCTTGCTAAAGTAAATGCATTTGACATGAATACGATTGCAGATACAAGTAATTTGCAAGAGACTGTAAAAGCAATGGTGCAGCTTCCAAACATCGCATCAAAACGTTGGGTGTACACACAATATGATAGTATGGTGGGTGCTGCAAATACATCTACCAATGCACCAAGTGATGCAGCAATTGTATTAGCAAAAGGCACTGGAAAAGCTTTAGCAATGACAGTGGATTGTAATAGTAAATATGTTTTTGCAGATCCTGAAAAAGGAGCCATGATTGCAGTCGCTGAAGCAGCAAGAAATATTGTTTGTTCTGGTGGAGAGCCAATTGGTGTAACCAACTGTTTAAATTTTGGAAATCCTTATGATCCAGAAGTATATTATCAGTTTGTTAAATCAGTAGAAGGGATGGGAGCGGCGTGTAGAAAATTCAACACACCTGTAACTGGTGGTAACGTGAGTTTCTATAACCAAAATCCGGATGGTCCAGTTTTCCCAACACCAACTATTGGTATGGTAGGTATTGTGGAGGACATGAACAACAGAATGACTTTAGATTTTAAAAATGACGGAGACAACATTGTTTTATTAGGTCAACAGAGAAATGATATCGGATCTTCTGAATATGTAAATAAATTAAAAGGTGTTGCATTTTCTTCGGCGCCATATTTTGATTTGGACGAAGAGTTTCAATTACAACAATTGGTGGCAAGCTTAATCAAATCAAAAAAAATCAAATCAGCACATGATATCAGTGAAGGCGGATTGATTGTCACTTTATTAGAATCTGCTTTCTTCAACAACAAAGGATTCAATGTGAGTTCAACCAATAGTGATTTAAGAAAAGATGCTTATTGGTTGGGTGAAGCACAAAGCAGGGTAGTCGTTTCTTGTTCTGCAGATCAAATTGCGGACATTGAACAATTGGCTAAAACATTTGGTATCATCACTACAACTATTGGGAAAGTCACCAATGGAGAAGTAGTGGTAGATAATGAAAATTGGGGTTCTATCGCCAATTGGAAAAACGAATATGATACAGCAATAGAAAAAAAATTATAAGTCTCTTTTAAAAATAGTCCATGTCAAAACAACCAACCATTGTTGTTACTGGTGCCGCAGGTTTTATCGGTTCTGTTTTTGTTCAATATTTAAATGAACAAGGATTAGATCATTTATTACTAGTGGATGATTTTGGCGTAGAAGCAAAAAGAAAAAACTGGGAATCTAAAAAGTTCATTAAAGCAATAGAACGTCAAGCTTTTTTAACGCAGTTAGATGCGGATGAACATGAAATTGATTTGATGGTGCATTTAGGTGCAAGAACAGATACAACCGAATTTAATTATGCTATCCATGAAGCATTGAATGTGGAATATTCAAAAGCCATTTGGCATTATGCAACGAAAAAGAATATTCCATTAATCTATGCATCTTCTGCTGCCACTTATGGCGGTGGTGAACATGGTTATGAAGATAGTCATGCTATCCTAGATCAATTGGTTCCATTAAATCCATACGGAGTCAGTAAAAATGAATTTGATAAATGGGCGATTGCGCAACCAAGCTGTCCTCCAAGTTGGACTGGTTTGAAATTCTTTAATGTCTATGGTCCAAATGAAGCACATAAAGGACGCATGGCAAGTGTGATTTTTCATTCCTTTAATCAAATCAAATCAACTGGTCTTGTTAAGTTATTCAAAAGTCATCGACCTGATTACAAAGACGGTCAACAATTACGTGATTTCATTTATGTAAAGGATCTAGTGGCTGTTATAGATTGGATGATGCATGAAATGTTGGCCAATGTTTGGGAGTCAACTAAAAATGGATTGTATAATTTAGGTACAGGCAAAGCAAGATCTTTCTATGATCTAGCGGCCAATACATTTATCGCTCAAGGTCTAGAGCCAAAGATTGAATTTGTGGATATGCCCGAAGATATTAGGGACAAGTATCAATATTTTACAGAAGCCAATATGGCTAAATTACGTGCAGCGGGGTACACTAAGTCATTCACTAGTTTAGAAGAAGGGGTACATGATTATGTGGCCAACTATTTAGTTCCCGGAAAGGGATATTAAATAATTGACCACTTAATAAAATTTTTAATGTGCCTTCAAGAAAGCAATTGCTTTTGCATAGGAGTCTGCTTTAGCTGCAGCATTATAGCTTGGATTGCTAGGATTGGCAAATCCATGACCCGCATCGTATTTGTAAGCAGTTAAGTTTTTGCCAGCTAATTTCATATTGGCTTCAAAATCGTTCACCATCGCTGGAGAAGGAGATTGATCTAAGTTGCCAAAGAATCCAATAATGTCACATTGAATAGATTTCAATTTATCCATGTTGGATTCAGGACGACCATAATACATCACAGATCCTTTTGCTTGAGGTCCAGCTAAAATAGCGGTTTGTAAACTCCACATACCACCAAAGCACCAACCCACACTATAAATTGAAGCTTTAGATCCTGCATGCTTGATGGCACCTTGAATCAATGCCACCATTCTGTTCATATCTGCTCCGCGCATTAATTTCATCGCGCTATCTGGGGTAGCTGCAACTTTACCATCATACATATCTACTGCCATCACGTTTACATCCCCTAAGTCTTTGAAATATTGATCCGCTTCCATTTTGATATTGTCATTTAGTCCCCACCATTCTTGAATCACTATCAGCCATTTGTCTGATTTCTTTTTAGCTGGGATAAAATAAGCCTGTCCTTGCTTTCCATCAGCCGCATTGAATGGAACAATTTTACCCAATAAATTAGCTGGATTCACTTGAACTGGTGCAAGGTGCATTTGTGCAAATTTTGGTTGGCTCGCTTCCATTTGATAGGCTTGTTGGGTTTCCATGTTTAGACATTCAATCACTTCGCCTTTGTCTAGGGCAGGATGCTGTGTTTTTTCCCATTGCCAGCTTAATAATCCTGCCGTCAAAAGCAGTGCAAATAAGGTATAAAGGGTCTTTTTCATAGTGTAGGTTTTAATTTGATTTAAGATGTTCACGTTTCTATAACAGTTATAAACATTTATTGTTTAGGCGGTTTTATTCATTTTGCAGGAGCTGTTTTTTAGCTTATTTTTGTATGACCTCTAAGAAATTTTCCAAAAAAAAGGCGGTCACATTAAAAACCAATTGATTGGGTAGTCCTCAATAGGCAACTATTGCTGGAATTCCTTTTTCAATATTATATGAATTTAAAGTTATGGCAAAGTATATTTTTGTTACGGGTGGAGTTACAAGTAGTTTAGGAAAAGGTATTATTGCTGCTTCTCTAGCTAAGTTATTACAGGCTCGTGGCATTACTGCTACGATTCAGAAGTTTGACCCGTACATCAATGTGGATCCAGGAACTTTAAACCCTTATGAGCATGGAGAATGTTATGTCACTGAAGATGGTGCTGAGACTGACCTAGATTTAGGACACTATGAGCGTTTTTTAAATATACCAACTTCACAAGCAAATAATGTAACTACTGGACGCATTTATCAAACTGTGATCAACAAAGAAAGAGCGGGTGAATTTCTTGGAAAGACGGTACAAGTTGTACCGCATATTACAGATGAAATCAAGCATCGCATGCTGTTATTGGGTAAAGAAGGTAAATTTGATGTGGTGATTACTGAAATTGGAGGTACTGTAGGTGATATTGAAAGTTTACCATTTGTAGAAACCGTTAGACAGATTCAATGGGAACTTCCAGAGGAAGATGTGATGGTAGTCCATTTAACTTTAGTACCTTATTTAAAAGCGGCTAAAGAATTAAAAACAAAACCTACACAACACAGTGTACGTATGTTGAGTGAGGCGGGTGTTCATCCAGATGTGATTGTGTGTAGAGCAGAAGAACCGTTAAATGACGATATTAAAAGAAAAATTGCATTGTTCTGTAATGTAAGAGCTGGAAGAGTGATTGAAGCAGCGGATGCCTCTACGATTTATGAAGTGCCATTGAAAATGTTTGAAGAGAAATTGGATTTAATTGTGCTAGAAAAATTAAAAATCACCAATTTTAAAGAACCAGATTTATCTAAGTGGAGTTTGTTCTTAGACAAATTAAAAAATCCTAAATCAACTGTAAATATTGGATTAATTGGAAAGTACATTGAGCTGCAAGATGCCTATAAATCTATTTTAGAGAGCTTCATACATGCTGGTGCAATGAATGAAGTAAAAGTAAACGTGGTGAATGTGCATAGTGAAGATATTACCCAAGACAATGTGAAGGAATTGGTTGGTAATTTAGATGGATTGTTAGTTGCGCCGGGCTTTGGTAACAGAGGTATAGAAGGAAAAATTATAGCAGTTCAATATGCTAGAGAAAACAATCTACCGTTCTTTGGAATTTGTTTAGGTATGCAGATGGCTGTGATTGAATTCGCACGCAATGTTATTGGATTAGCAGGAGCACATTCTGTAGAGATGGATCCTAATGCAGCTCATCCTGTGATCAACATGATGGAAGAGCAAAAAAGAATTACTATGAAAGGAGGCACAATGCGATTAGGTGCTTATCCTTGTGCGATTCAAAAAGATACTTTAGCATACGAAATATACGGCAGCGAATTAATTAGTGAGCGTCATCGCCATCGTTACGAATTCAATAATGAATATCTAAAAGCATTTCAAGATAAAGGTATGGTGCCAAGTGGAACGAATCCAACAACTGGCTTAGTAGAGATTGTTGAACTACCCAATCATCCATTTTTTATTGGCGTACAATACCATCCTGAATTAAAGAGTACCGTAGAAGCGCCAGCGCCATTGTTTGTTCATTTTATTGCCGCTGCTAAAAAACATGCAAAGAGATAGTTTTTTTGATTTAACTTGTTAGTTCAATATAGCTAACAATTATGTATCAAAGAATGCTGGTTTTTTTATTTGTTTTCATTAGCGCTCACGCGTTCAGTCAGTCTCAAGAAAATTTGATTTGGTCCAATGATGGGCAGTCCTTTTTTATGCTACAAGATGGAGATATTGTCATGCAAACTCCAGGTAATGGCAATGCGATTCAATGGGTAAAAGGGAAATCATTGATTCCTGAAGGCGCAAATCAACCAATCAAAATTCAAAAATTTACACTCTCTTCTAATCAAGAATTTGTATTGATTCAAACCAATTCAAAAAGAGTTTGGCGATACGAAACAATGGGTGATTTCTATTTGCTCAATACTAAAACACTTCAATTAAAACAACTAGGAAAAGGACTTCCTGCTGCTTCACTGCAATTTGCTAAACTTTCCCCCAATAATCAATGGATAGCTTATGTAAGTGGACATAATCTATATGCAGAAGAAAGATTGACAGGGAAAAGAGTGCAATTAACAAAGGATGGTTCTAAAAATCTCATCAATGGTACATTTGATTGGGCTTATGAAGAAGAATTTTTCTGTAGAGATGGATTTAGATGGAGTCCTGATAGCAAAAACATTGCCTATTGGCAAGTGAATGCCAATGGCGTAAAAAATTATTTGATGATCAACAATACGGACGCTACCTATCCTTTTGCAGTGCCAGTTGAATATCCCATTGCTGGTGAAAAACCATCTATCGTTAAAATTGGTGTCGTTAACTTGATGTCTTCTACAACAAAATGGATGGAGACGCCTGACGATGCTGTTTTAGGTTCTTATATGCCGAGAATGGAGTGGGTGCCTAATGGTCAACAATTGATCATACAACATTTAAATAGAAAACAAAATACAAGCCAGTTATTATTAGCAGATATTACAACTACAAAATCAAAAACAATTTATACAGAGCAGGAAAAAACTTGGATTGATATTATGCCATCATGGGACCCAAGTTATGCCAATGGAGGATGGGATTGGTTAGAAGATGGGAAACATTTTTTATGGGCAAATGAATCGGATGGATGGAGACATTTTTACATTCAGTCCATTGATGGATCCGCGCCAGTTTGTATTACACCTGGTAATTATGATGTCATGAAAACAGCAAGAATTGATTTCAAAAACCATCAATTATTTTTCTATGCATCTCCATTCAATGCTACGCAACAATATTTATATGTAAAAAAATGGGATACCAATAAAGAAGCACAATTACTGAGTCCTAAAGAACAAGTTGGTTCGCATGAGTATACCATTAGTCCCAATGGTACAGTGGCCAAACATGCTTTTTCAAACATCAATATACAACCAGTGCAAGAGTGGGTGAGTTTACCTACACATGCATCAATTGGAGCGTCTAATGTAAATAATGCATTAACAACATATCAAAAAAATGGAAATGCGCCAGAGTTTTTCAAAGTGACAACTGTCGATGGAGTGGTGATGGATGCTTGGATGATTAAACCACAAAATTTCGATGCTACAAAAAAGTACCCAATTGTTTTTTATGTCTATACAGAACCTTGGGGACAAACTGCAAAAGATGAGTATGGTACAGGCTTTAATCAGCTGTACAATGGTTCTATGGCAGCAGATGGATATATTTATGTAAGTATGGATAATAGAGGAACACCTGTGCCTAAAGGGAAAGCTTGGCGCAAATCGGTGTATCAAAAAATAGGAGAAGTCAATATTAGAGATCAAGCCATGGGGGCAAAGGAATTATTAAAACTTCCATTTGTTGACACAAGCAGGGTGGCTGTTTGGGGATGGAGTGGAGGTGGGTCTGCGACACTTAATTTAATGTTTCAATATCCTGAAATTTATAAAACAGGCATTTCAATTGCTGCTGTTGGAAGTCAATTGACTTATGATAACATTTATCAAGAAAGATATATGGGATTACCTCAGGAGGATAAAGCAGTATTTATTAAGGGTTCGCCCATTACTTATGCTAAAAATTTAAAAGGGAATCTTTTATATATCCATGGAACTGGAGATGATAATGTGCACTATCAAAATGCAGAATTACTCATTAATGAATTGATTAAACAAGGAAAACAATTTTCACTAATGAGTTATCCTAACAGATCCCATTCCATCTCAGAAGGAGAGGGTACTACTGAACATTTAATGGGATTGTACACCCGTTATTTGCGCCAGTATTGTCCTCCAGGAGCAAAGTAATTCAATTGAGCTTTTCGGAATAAAAAGTAGGAGTTACACTTTGCTATACCGCTAACATATGTTAGTTTTGTGGTATGCAAAAAATAAGAATTCTTACTTCTACTAGTTTATTCGATGGACATGATGCGTCTATTAATATTATGCGCCGAGTGTTGCAAGAGCAGGGTGCAGAAGTCATCCATTTGGGGCACAATCGATCTGCACAAGAAATTGTTGAAGCAGCAATTGAAGAGGACGTGCAATTGATTGCGATCACCTCTTATCAAGGAGGGCATATTGAATTCTTCACTTACCTCAGAAAATTATTGGATGATGCAGGGTACAAACATATTAAAATAGTTGGTGGAGGTGGTGGTACGATTTTGCCTTCAGAAGCAGCAATCATTCATGCTAAAGGAATCTCAAAAATATATCTACCTAAGGATGGACTTGCGATGGGTATCGAAGGCATGATTCGCGAAGTGATTTCATTTGCCAACTTTCCATTAAAATCAAATCAAACTACTAAATATTCAAAATTACCTTTTGATAAAAAAGTAGACCCAAGAAAATTAGCAAGGGACATTACACTTTTACAAAACGGAAATTTAAAGATCAAGAAGGATAAAAAAGTCGTTGATAAAAATATTCCTGTCATTGGATTAACGGGAACAGGAGGTGCGGGAAAGTCAACCGTTTGTGATCGTTTAGTGCACTATTTTATTCAAACCAATCCTGAATTAAGTATTGCTGTAGTGTCTGTAGATCCTACCAAGAAAAAGACGGGTGGCGCATTACTAGGGGACAGAATTAGGATGAATGCAATTCATCATCCCAATGTATTCATGCGATCATTAGCAACAAGATCGGATCATCAATCTATATCGGGTTCCTTAGATCAAGTCATCTATTTATGTAAGGCAGCGGGATATGATGCCATTATCATTGAAACGGCAGGTGTTGGCCAAAATGATGCCTCCATTGTAGATTATGTAACACTCCCTATGTATATCATGACACCTGAGTTTGGTGCAGCTAGTCAATTGGAAAAAATCAATATGATTGACTTTGCTCAAATTATAGGGATTAATAAATTCGATAGATCGGGTGGATTAGATGCAATAAGAGATGTAAAGAAGCAATACGCTAGATCTCGTCATTTATTTGATAGTGATCATTCTAGCTTGCCTGTATACGGTACTATTGCGTCAAAGTTCAATGACCCTGGCATGCAGCATATGTTTAATCATATGATTCAGCTTGTCAATCAGCAACATCAATTAAAATGGAAGACGATTGCAAAGCCATTGGCATACAATACCAGTCAAATTGCAACACCAACTATCCCTCTGAATCGATTTAATTATTTAAATGAAATTGTAGAAACGATCCAAAAAAATAAGGCTTGGATTGCAGAACAAAAAAAATTGGCTTCACAATGGTATAGTTACGATCAAGTGATGCAGAATCCGAAACTTAAGAAATTACCCCTATTAAAAGAGGAAGCAGAAAAAGTGGCAGGAGCAATTGATCCAGAAGTAAAGCTATCCATTCAAAAATGGGAATCCTTAAAAAATACCTATCAACAAGAATCATTGGTTTATGAGATAAGGGGTAAGAAAATACATCAGCCATTACGTTTTAAAACAGAATCAGGACTGTCTTTGCAGAAAGTATATTTACCTAATTTCAATGATTGGGGAGACATTGCTGAGTGGCAATTGAAAGAAAATGTTCCTGGTCACTATCCTTACACTGCAGGCGTATTTGATTTGAAGCGAACGGGTGAAGATCCAACAAGGATGTTTGCTGGAGAAGGTGGTCCTGAGAAAACCAATCAACGTTTTCATTTTTTAGCAAAGGGGCAACCTGCTACAAGATTGTCCACTGCATTTGATAGTGTGACTTTATATGGACAAGATCCTTCTAATAGAATGGATGTATTTGGAAAAATCGGAAATGCAGGAGTGAATATTGCATCTGTAGATGACATTAAGAAACTGTATTCAGGAATTAATCTAAATGACCCAACAAGCTCTGTAAGTATGACCATCAATGGTCCTGCTGCAATCATACTTGCAATGTTTTTTAATGCAGCGATTGATCAAGCTTGTGAGCAATATATTACTGCACAAAAAATGTGGCCTGCAGTAAATAAAAAAATCAATCAAATTTTCAAAGATAAAACCAGGCCCGTTTATCATGATTTTGATGCCCTAAAAAAACAATCCATCGAACACAATGGGTTGGGTTTAAAATTGTTAGGAGTGAGCGGCGATCAAGTGTTGGAGCCGAAAGTGTATGATACCATCAAAAAACAAGTTTTACAAACTGTACGAGGTACACTTCAGGCAGATATCTTGAAAGAAGATCAAGCACAAAACACGTGTATTTTCTCCATCGATTTTGCCTTAAAATTAATGGGAGATGTACAAGCTTATTTTGTCGATCAAAGAGTCAAGAATTTTTATAGCATCTCCATTTCAGGATACCATATTGCAGAAGCGGGTGCTAACCCCATCACACAATTGGCATTCACATTGGCAAATGGGTTTACGTATATTGAGTATTTTTTAAATAGAGGATTAGAAATCGATGATTTCATTCCAAATTTCAGTTTCTTCTTTAGCAATGGGATGGATCCAGAATATGCTGTTATTGGAAGGGTAGCAAGAAGAATCTGGGCACAAACTATGAAGCTTAAATACAATGCCAATGCTAGGTCTCAAAAGCTGAAATACCACATTCAAACTAGTGGTAGAAGTTTGCATGCGCAGGAGATTGATTTCAATGACATTAGAACCACATTACAAGCATTGTATGCTATCTATGACCAATGTAATAGTTTGCATACCAATGCCTATGACGAAGCCATTACAACACCAACAAAAGAGAGTGTTAGAAGAGCGCTTGCCATTCAATTAATTATCAATAAAGAATTGGGTACTGCTAAAGTGGAGAATGCACAACAAGGAAGCTTTTTGATGAATGAGTTGACCGATTTAGTAGAAGAAGCAGTATTGCAAGAATTGGAAAGAATCAATGCTAGAGGGGGCGTATTAGGTGCGATGGAAAGAATGTATCAGCGATCTAAGATTCAAGAGGAGAGTATGCTGTATGAAACCCGAAAGCATCATGGAGATATTCCAATTATCGGCGTCAATACGTTTATAGATGAAGCGGATCAAAATAGCAATGATCGACGTCCAGTATTCAGATCTTCTGCTGCCGAGAAGAAATTACAAATCTCGAATTTGACTCATTTTAAAAATAGAAATAAGGAGCAAGCAGCTCATTATTTAACTTTGTTACACAGCGCAGCAGTGCAAAACGAAAACATTTTTGAGGTGCTGATGGAAGCAGTTAAATATTGTAGTTTAGGAGATATTACGAATTTGCTCTACCACACAGGGGGCAAATACAGTAGGAATTTGTAATAAAGCCTTAAAATAGCGCCAAAATGATTCCAAAATAGGCCCTATTGAGTGCTAAATACGTCTTAAAAACATACCTTTGCGGCATCTATTTAGATTAATTTAAAAGCATGAAAACGGACAAAAATACGGTCATTGGGTTTGTATTATTAGCAGGTTTATTCTTTGTTTACTTCTGGTACACTAGTAAACAGCAAAATGAAATTGCAGCATATAAGAAAAGATTTGACGATTCAGTTGCGATGGTGAAAGCAACTGCCGAAAAAGCAGCAGCTTTAAAAACTGTTCAATTTTCTGATTCAACTAAAAAGGATTCATCTGCAATGGCAGTTATTGCAGATACTTTAAAAGAGCAGATTGCTGTTTTAGAAAACGATTTAATCAAAGTAGAATTAACCAATAAAGGAGGACAGGTTGCACGTGTTACTTTAAAAAAATACACCAATGCCAAAAAAGAATTGGTGCAATTAGGCGATAGTAGTTCTTTGTCTTATGCAGTCAATGCAGGCAACAACCAAACAGTGCAAATTAACCAAGTTCTTTTTCCAGCAGCGAATGTTTCAACAGATCAAAATGGGGTTCAAAAAATTGAATATGTTTGGACCGCTCCAAATGGCAAAACAATTAAGCATCAATTTGCATTAGGAAAAGGAAAATACAATGTTGAATGGAATATTGTGATGGATGGTGCAGATCAATTGTTGACAAACAATCAACTGAATGTATTATGGGATGTGCATTCTTACGGACAAGAAAAGACAACAACCTATGAGCGCCAAATGTCAAACATTTGTTTTTCAGAAGGCAATGAATTCGATTATATTTCAAGCAATACCAATAAGGTTTTTGAAAAACCCGTACAGTGGGTTGGTTTAGTTCAGCAATTCTTTTCTACAACGGTGATCTATAAGGAAGGGTTTAATTCAGGCAAAATAGATTGGCAACGTAAGACAGATAGCAGTAATGGCTTAGCTACTTTGCAGGCTCAATTTCAAACTAAGTTAGCTGGATCTAATGTCACTATGCCTTTGTCGCTTTATTACGGTCCCAATGATTTCCAAATCTTAAAATCGCAGGCTCCTGAAATGGAGAAAATGGTGAATTTAGGAAGGGATTTGTATTCATTTGTTCGACCTATTAATAAATACATCATCATGCCAGTATTTGATTTCTTTGCTGGCTTTGTGAAAAATTACGGATGGGTTGTATTTTTATTGACCATCTTTATTCGTTTAGTGACATCGCCTTTAACTTACACAAGCTTCTTAAGTACGGCAAAGATGAAAGTATTGAAGCCTGAATTAGATGAGATCAAGAAAAAAACGGGTGACGATCAACAAGCTTTTGCAATGGAGCAAATGAAGTTATTTAGAGAGGCTGGAGTGAACCCATTGGGTGGTTGTATTCCTGCATTGCTTCAAATCCCCATCTTCTTTGCATTGTATAGTTTCTTTAATTCTAATATTGCTTTAAGAGGACAATCGTTCTTATGGAGTCAAGATTTGTCTAGTTACGATTCTATTTATACACTTCCTTTCAGTATTCCTTTAGGTTTTGGAAGTCATATTAGTTTGTTTACGTTAACAGCAGTATTGACAACGTTTATCTCGTCTATCTACAATATGTCGATGACGCCAACACAAGATAATCCTGCATTAAAGTACATGCCTTACATTTTCCCTTTCATGCTTTTGTTTATCTTCAATAGTTTGCCTTCGGCCTTAACTTGGTACTACACTGTTTCTAACATTGTAACTTTATTGTTACAATTAGTGATCCAGAAGGTAATTATCGATCATGATAAAATTTTAGCTACGATAGAGCTTAAAAGAAAAACGCCAAAGAAAAAAAGTAATTGGCAAGAGAAGTATGAACAAATGATGGAGGCGCAGAAAAAAGTACAAGCCTTGAAAGACAAAACAAAAAAATAAAATCATTATCAACTAAAGAGACCTAATTTAAAATTGGGTCTCTTTTAGATTAATATGTGCTGAATATGCTTCGATTATCCCCCTTAATTGCTTGCCTTATTTGTTGTATTGTGTTTCAATCCAATGCCCAAACTAAAATGGTAGGTGAGTGCACCATCAATTACGACATACACCAAATAGCAAATACAGGGGATACCAGTGTGATTGGTCAAAAGCATGTCTATATAAAAGGGAATGGTTGTAAGACAATTTTAAAGACCCCAGAATTAACGCAGACCCTTATTTTTAATACGCAACAAGATTCAGCCATCATTTTAAAAGAGATTGGCTTGAATAAATTATTACAATATATAAAATACACCTCGTTGAGTAATAGTAACCTTGTTGCATCTAAAAGAAACGGAACAGTCAGTACAATTTTAGACTATCCATGTGAATCTATTACTTTATCATGGGCTGATGGAACAACTATGGAAGTGGCCTATACAACGGTTATTCAACCCACTGTGTCTGTATATGAACAAGCATTTAAAGAAATACCAGGTTTGGTTTTAGCTTATCAATTAAATACCAAATCGGGGAACCAGATTTTATATAAGGCTACAAAAGTAGACTTAAGCCCAATTACATTGAATGTATTTGAAGTTAATAAAGAAGATTACCAACAGATTAATTAAGGGTTTTGAGGACTTGGCGTCTTAAACTTAGGTAAGATTACTTTATGTCGATAAGGTATGACATAAGTGATATTGCCTTTATTGTATTTAAGATAATTCGATTGTGTTGTACTGCCATTTGTATTGGTATGCACCGAAAGTCCTTTATACACTAAGCTTGATTTTAGATCATGAAAAGTACTTGCTTTATGGCTTAAACTACTTAAGTTTTTTAAGCTATATTTTTCAGTAAGTTTTTTTGAATCGCTTGTGCTTGTTACGATTGTAGAAGCATGAACAGTAGAAGTCACTACTGCCATGAACACAAAAGAAGATAATATGGTTCTTAGGGTACGCACGGTTATTACGAAGTTAAAACATTATAACAATTCTGCATAAATATTTTTTTAACTATATATTAAGTTTACTGTGTACAATAAATTGGATCTAATTAAGCTTGATCGCGTACATTTAATAAACTATTGAAATCTTAAATTATTGGTTATATTATTGATTTTCAATACTTTATTAATCATATTTAAATGGATGCCATGTTCAATCATCAATTTGAAGACGAAAATGGGGATATTCAAGACCTGCTTTTACGCTACCAAAACTTAAAAACGGGTAAGGCACATTCCTATATAGAAGAGGATGATTTCGAAAAAATCATAGCTCATTTGGATGAAAAAGATGCGATTGTTGAAGCAATCGAAGCGGCAGATATTGCATTGGCTCAATTTCCTTCTTCTTCACTTTTAATGATTAAAAAAGCAGATTTATTGTTGGCTACTAGAAAATATGATGAAGCACTAGCATTATTAAATACCGCTGCATTATATGACCATAAAGACATGAATCTTTTCATTCTCAAAACTGATGCTTTTTTGGCACTGGATCAACCTGAAGAGGCGATTGTATTGTTGCAAGAAGCTTTGCATTTATTTGAAGGCGCTGAACGAACAGAAGTGTTATTTGAATTAGCAGATGTATACGATGACCATGAGGCTTTTGATAAAGTATTTGATTGCCTGCAATTAATTTTAGAAGAAGAACCAACCAATGAGGAAGCCTTATATAAAATTTGTTTTTGGACAGACTTCACTGGCCGTAATGATGAGAGCATTAGATTACACCAACGAATCATAGACGAACAACCTTACAATGCATTGGCATGGTTTAATCTAGCCGCTGCATACCAAGGCATTAAATTGTATGAAAAAGCAATAGATGCGTATCAGTTTGCTATTGTCATAGATGAGAAATTTGATTACGCCTATCGCAATATGGGGGATGCTTATTTGAGGATAAGAAAATACAAAGAAGCCATTGAGGCATTAGAGAAAGTCTTAGAATTATCTAGGCCAGAAGATGTGATATACGAAGCCATTGGGCACTGTTATCATCGATTAAAAAACTTTGCACAAGCAAGATTTCATTATAAAAAAGCAGTGCACTTAAATGCAGAAGATAGTCGGCTCTATCAAAAGATAGCATCCACCTATATGCTTGAATCAAAATGGCAAATGGCCATTAAACAAATCGAACATGCTATCAGAATTAATAAGCATATCAATGAGTATTATATCATGATGGGGGAGTGTTATATGCATTTGGATCAATACAAAGAAGCGGCAACTTATTTTGGTATTGTGGTAAAACATAAGCCAAAGCAAATTGCAGGATGGGAGAGCTATATAAAATGCCTCATAGCCAATGATCAATTGGATTCGGCCTTAGAGCAAACAGAACTGGCGTATATGTCTACCCAAGGTAAAGTGATTTTCGTGTACTATAGAAGTGCCATTCTGTTTATGATGCAAAAACGTAAAGAAGGTTTATTGCAATTGGAGATGGCCTTATCGAAGTCTGGTAAATGGTTGAACAAGCTCATTAAATTTTACCCAGAGCTGATACAGGACGCTAAAGTGGTGGAATTGATAAGTCAATACAAGAAGCTTAAATAAGCTAAGCATTTTTAATTTATCTTTGCAAAAATAAAGTAGTATAATGATGAATTTCAATTTAACACAGATTCCAGAAAGAACACAACAACCAAGACAATACGGATTAACAATGGTCATGGATAAAGGACTTAGTTTGAGAGAAGCGGAAAACTTTTTAAGTATTGGCGCACCTCATACAGATATTGTTAAATTAGGATTCGGTACTTCTTTTGTAACACCAAACTTGAGGGACAAAATTGAGTTGTATCAACAACACAATATTCCTGTTTATTTTGGAGGGACTTTATTTGAAGCTTTTATTATCAGAAATCAGTTTGATGATTATATCGCAATGTGTAAAGATTATAACATTGATGTAATTGAAGTAAGTGATGGATCAATTGAAATACCTCATACAGAGAAATGTGGTTACATCGAAAAAATTTCAAAATTTGCAAAAGTATTTAGTGAGGTTGGTAGTAAAGATGCAGCGCACATTATTCCTCCATACAAATGGATTGAATTGATGAGTGCAGAATTAAATGCTGGTGCATCTTATGTTATTGCAGAAGCTAGAGAAGCCGGAAACGTAGGTATATATAGAGGTTCAGGAGAGGTGAGAGAAGGTTTAGTGCAAGAAATTTTAACTAAAATTCCTGCAGAAAAAATTCTTTGGGAGGCACCACAAAAAGCACAGCAATTGTATTTTCTTGAATTAATTGGTTGTAATGTAAATCTTGGAAATATTGCACCATCTGAAATTATTCCATTAGAAGCAATGCGTATTGGTTTACGTGGAGATACTTTCAATTTATATTTAAATATATAAAAGTGCGACAGTTTGGATTAATAGGTTTCCCATTATCGCATTCTTTTTCTAAAGGATATTTTGCCAATAAATTTTTGACAGAAAATATATTGGATGCAGGATATGAAAATTATCCCATTGAAACGATTGAACTTTTTACGAGCTTATGGAAAAACAATCCATCTTTAAAAGGGTTGAACGTAACCATTCCGTATAAAAAATTAATCATTCCTTATTTACAATATCCTTCATCAGTGGTGGAGTCCATTCAGGCTTGTAATTGTATACGCTTATTTGAAGGCGCTTTGTATGGTTATAATACAGATGTAATAGGCTTTGAACAATCTTTATTGCCTTTTTTACAAACCCATCACAAAAAAGCATTGATTCTAGGTACGGGTGGAGCTGCTGCTGCAGTAGAATGGGTGCTGAAAAAACTAGGAATAAGCTATCAATTGGTCTCTAGAACCGAATCGGAAGGATTGATTTCTTATACCGCATTGGATCCAGCTTTGATTGCGACCCATACATTGATTATCAATACTAGTCCTGTTGGTATGTATCCAAACATAGAAGATGCCCCAAATTTGCCTTATGAGGCCATTACGGCTAAGCATCACTTGTATGATCTTGTATACAATCCAGTACAAACTAAATTTTTGGCTTTGGGAGCTGCTCAAGGCGCTTCCATTCAAAATGGCCTAGAAATGTTGCACATACAGGCCAATGCTAGTTGGGAGATTTGGAATAGCCCTGAGCCATTGAAGCAATAAAGTACATGCTAGCTGTAAGCTGTTTTATCTGCAAATTTGCCCTTCGTCTTTGATTATAAGGTGCTCAAGAATTCGAATAGCTGAGTGACCGCTTTCTGTCTATGACTGAATTGGTTTTTTTCCTCCATTGTCATACTGGCAAAGCTTTTTGTTGATCCATCAGGTACAAAAATGGGATCATATCCAAATCCTTTTTCACCTTGCATTTGGGTTAAAATCTGCCCTTTACAGATACCTTCAAAATAGTAAGTTTGTTGTTCCCAAATAAGGCAAATGACAGTTCTAAATTGAGCTGATCTATTCTCAATACCATTCAGCTTGTGCAGCACAAGATCAATATTGGCTTGAAAATCTCGGTCTTCTCCTGCATATCTTGCACTTTTAACACCTGGTTCACCCCCTAAAGCAGCAATTTCAAGTCCAGTGTCTTCGCTAAAACAATTTTGGTTGGTCATGTCAAAAATCGTTCTTGCTTTCTCTTCAGCATTCGCTTCTAATTGATCATGAGGTTCTGGAATATCAATTTCAATCCCAGCTTCTTTTAATGGAATAATTTCAAAATTATGCCCTACCAAAGATTGAATTTCAGCAACTTTATTTCGATTGTTGGTAGCAAAAATGAGTTGGTACATTGTAGAAAATTAATAGGTGCAATTTTTAAAATCGATGATTATAATTTGAAAATTAATTTTAAGGCATTCCATAATTTTGTCTTTTCAATTTTAGAATCTTGATCAATGCCTTGCATGTTGGATAAATTATTACTGAATAATAATTGTGTTTCTCCAAGTAAAATTGGACTATAAATTTTAGTAGGTAATTTTATTTTCAATTGCGTTGGATTGATATCAAAAATTAACACAATTTCAGAAGGTGCTTGAGTTAAAATTTGATGCAACGAATAGTTTTTATTTGCAAGGTTGACTAGCGCAATATCAGCGATGGTTAACTTACATGCATTTAAGATAGAAGTCAACAAATCAAAGTCCCTTTCATTTAAGTGAACCGCACTGGTGTCTTGCACTAAAACCAAGATCTTTTTTTGATGCTCGCCTAAGAATTTAATAGGGACAATTGGGTCATTTTCAGCTGCTATTATTGCATTTTCTGGTTCAGTAGTAGGGGAGGGCTGCGCTTTTTTATCCACATTTACTGGCGCAACACCAAGCACTAAGCTTTCTTTGTACAGATTCACTAATACGCTATTTGGCAGGTTGTTTTTAACTTCTTTCATAGGATTTGGATACCGAAAATTAACTGAATTGATTGGTTTGAAAAAATAACAATTGTATGTCTTTATTTTTTTGTGTTTCTTTGTGCTTGATTTAGTATCAAAAACGAATAAAAATGAGTGCACAAAATATCCCATTTATCGAAATGCCAGAGGAGCAATTAAGGCATTTAGATCCTAAAAATTTCTTCTTCGGAAAGAGCTTTACAAATTATATGTTGGAAGCAGATTTTATTGATGGTGAATGGAAAAATGCAGTTATTAAAAAATTCGAACCTTTACAACTAGATCCATCAACTGCAGTGTTGCATTATGGTCAATCTATTTTTGAAGGAATCAAAGCATATAAAAGTGCAACGGATCAAGTGGTCATTTTTAGACCACAAGAAAATTACAAACGCTTTAATACATCTGCAGAGAGAATGCAAATGCCAACTGTTCCTGAATGGTTATTCATGGATGGCATGAAGCAACTAATAAAAATTGAACAAGATTGGATTCCAAAAGAAGAAGATCATTCATTATACATTCGTCCATTCATGATTGCAACAGATCCATTCTTAGGAGTGCGTCCATCTGCAACCTATAAGTTCATGATTATTTTAGGTCCTGCTGGTCCATACCATGCCGAGCCAATGAAAATTTTAATTGAACAAAAATATACAAGAGCAACACCAGGAGGTGTAGGTTTTGCAAAAAATGGGGGCAATTATGGAGCAAGTTTATATCCTGTAGCATTAGCACAACAAAAAGGGTATGATCAAGTTTTATGGACAGATGCGTTGGAGCATAAATATGTAGAAGAAGTGGGAATGATGAATGTGATGTTTGTGATCGATGGGAAAGTGATTACCCCAAGTTTGGAAAGAGGGACTGTTCTAAAAGGGGTAACAAGAGACAGTTCTATCACTTTACTAAGAGATATGGGGTACACTGTGGAGGAACGTAACCTTTCAGTGGAGGAAATTGTGGCTGCACATAAAGCAGGTCAATTAGAAGAGGTATTTGGGGTGGGTACAGCAGCGGTAGTGTCATTTATATCTAAGTTAGCAGAAGGAGATTATGTGATGGATTTTGATTTAACCAAGTCAAAAGTGGCGCCAAAACTTAAAAAGAAGCTAAATGACATCCGTGTGGGGCTAGAAGTGGATAAACATGGTTGGTTGGTGAAAATTTAGTTAAATAACTGTTAATCAGTCGTTTAACTATCAAAAACAAAGACAATCGTACGGTAAAAGGGGCTAATTGCTTAATTTTTTAAAAAATAGCAAATAAACATTTTGGTAATTCGTTTACAGCCATTACCTTTGCCGTCCGAATTTTTTATAAACCGAAATTGAACTAAACAGCATAATTAATGCCTACTATTCAACAATTAGTGAGAAAAGGCCGTGAGATCATCAGGGCTAAAAGTAAATCAAGAGCTTT